>Ga0247816_10000233_pt1 | contig 33838 bp, 40 predicted proteins | sample UWRJL209509C1_FD_179930 | JGI IMG/M metagenome (GOLD analysis project Ga0247816, IMG submission 179930) | Plant litter microbial communities from Arlington Agricultural Research Station in Wisconsin, United States - UWRJ-L209-509C-1 | ecosystem: Environmental > Terrestrial > Plant litter >...
AAACTTCTCTCGGCGACACTTGAAGATAATGACCTCTTTCCTTCAATTGTTGCTCAGATGCTCGCAGTCGGTGAAGAGACAGGCCAAACAGACACCGTACTTCTCAAAGTTGCCGACTTCTACGAAGAAGAAGTTGATCTCGCCATTGAAGGTATCAGCGCCATTATTGAACCAGTGATGATTGTCGTAATGGGTGGAATGGTTGGACTTATTGCGGCCAGTGTCATGACCCCTATTGCCCAGCTCTCTCAAAACATCAAGTAGTATGCAATAAAGCAATACCGCTCATGCTATAATACGGTAGTAATTACATTAGTGGGCATATGTCAAAATTCTTCTATAAAGACAAACCGATAATTGGACTTGATATCAGTAGCACTGGTATCAAACTTATGTCTATTGACTCAAAAAAGTGGCTCGTTAACGGATACGGGTCGCTTGATCTTGACCCTGTAAAAATGAAGGATGCGCTTGAAAATAGCGATAGCACATTCCTAACAGACAGCATAAAATCACTCATGGCCGATAAAATTATCGGCACCCTTATGAGCGACCGAGTAGCTATTACAATCCCAGCAGCTCGAAGCTACACTCGCACCTTTACCCTGCCCTCTTCAGCCGAAAAGTCACTCGACGAAGCCGTGACACTTGAGGCCGAACAATACATCCCTATACCGGTCTCAACACTATATATAGACTACGAAGTTATCGAACGTAACCGCAAAACAATTGTCGTTCTTATGAGCGCTGTTTCGCGAGTAATCGTTGACAACATAACACGCAGCGTTGAAGCTGCCGGGCTGTACCCTATACTGGTTGAACCGAGCATGAACGCGGTTGGCCGTGTCCTGACCGCCACAGAAGACGGCACACTACCAACCGTCGTTGTCGATATTGGACCAGCCACAACCGATATCGCCATCCTTGATCAAGGTGAAATACGCGTAACCGGTGGACTGCCCGTTGGCGGAAATTCATTCACGCTTGATATTGCTAAAAAGCTTAATATTGCGCTCGAAAATGCACACCAACTAAAAGTCCTCAACGGGCTCAGCGCAGGGCCTCGCCAACAAAAGCTCCACGAAGCATTGTCGCCAAGCCTTGAACGAATCTTAATGGAAACAAAAAAGGTCATGCGCTACTACAGCGAACGTATCAACACCGAGCGTCGACTTGAGCAATTATTAATTGTTGGTGGTGGCAGCAACGTACCGGGCATCGGTGAATACTTTACAGAGAACCTTGTCATCGCCGCGCGTGTCGCGAGCCCATGGCAAAAATTAGACTTCGATAAAGTCCAGGAACCACCACGTCAATTCCGCTCTCGTTATATTACTGTTGCCGGAGTTGCTAGTGTTAACCCAGGGAAAGTTTGGAAATGATAAATCTACTCGCTAATGATCGGAAGGGCGAAATCGTCGCCGCCCGCACAAATATTGTCATCGTCCGCTATACCGGCATTCTTCTGCTTGCTATTGGGTTTATTGTCGGGGCGCTCGCTCTTTCTCACTCGCTGCTCAGTACGACAATGGCAAACGCCGATTCGCTTATCGCTGCTAATGATGTCAAAGCTGGCGTTTACAGTGAGACAAAACAAGAGGTTGACGTATTAAGCGCCCAGCTTAACGACGCGAAGACTATTCTCAACGAGGAAATTCGCTACTCGACCGTTTTGGTAAAAATTGGTCAGCTCATGCCAAGGGGCACCGTACTCGATAGTCTAGACCTTTCAGCCGCCTCTTTCAGCGGAGCACCCATTACGATTAAGGCATTTGCTCGTTCCGCTACAGAGGCTAGTACGCTACAAAATCAGTTCCAATCCTCCCCTCTCTTTAGCCAGGTCGCCCTACAAAGTACCGAGACAAGCGGTGGACTCGACGGCTACCCCGTTGCGGTTACTATGACAATTGCATTTAATCGGGCAGGACTATAAGCCATGAATCCAAAAAAACAATTTAAGTCACAAAATCTACGTACGCTATTATTACTCGTGCTTGCTGTCGTGGCACTGGCCGGAGCAGCAATTTTTTATATTGGCCTTGGCATTGTTAAAGAGTATTCTGTTGAGGTAAACCAGCGACTCGTTGATGCAGATGCAAGCGGCAAGCAAATCGAAGAGCTCCAAACGTTAAAAAGCCAGCTAGCACAAAGCAACTCGCTCGTCGAGAAAGCAAATCAACTGTTTTCGACACCAAGTGACTACCGCGCACGCACGCTGACCGACATCAAAAACTACGCCGATGCGGCTGGATTATCCCTGGAGAGCACGAAGTTCGACGATGCCAGTGAGCAGACGGTTGTCGTCAAGCTTACGCCCCCCGTGTCATATGCTAAGCTCGTCACCTTCTTAAGCAACATTGAAAGTAACCTGCCTAAGTTACAGGTAAGCTCTCTATCGCTTGGTAACGCCGAGGGTGGCAATACCGACAGCGTCGAAGTTGGTGAAATTAAAATTGATATTTCGGTAAGGTAAGTATGGCAAAAGCACGCATCAAAAAAAACCACGGTTCATTCTCAAAACGACTTGTATCGTTCGCGAAACGATTCCAACTGCTTATATTTTTTATCCTTGTCGTGAGCTTCCTAGCAGCAGCAGTCATTCTTATTAATAAAACACTGACTGATAGCTCGTCACAGCAATACACCTCAACCATCGAAGCAGGTACTATTGACCGAACAACGCTTGAGCGTATCCAGTCGCTCCATGCGAGTGGACAGCCATCGAGCGTGCAACTACCCGAAGGAAGAGTTAATCCTTTTGCCGAGTAATGCGGTGGCAAGCGAATAGCAAAAAGCTTATACTAGAACTATGTTAGTCCTCGGATCTCGACTCCTGAATTCGCCCATCATGAGCTTACAAACTGGCACTCGGCTTGCGACCGCAGTACGTCCTTTAATTGACCCCTCAAACCTTCGCGTACTTGCGTATGAAGTAGACGGTGACCTCCTTGTTGAGAAGCCTTCGTTCGTGCGTACAGCTGAAATTCGTGAGTATGGGCATCTAGGGATGATTATCGACAGCAACGACGAGCTCATAGGGCTTGACGACGTTATTCAAGTAAAGAAGATCTACGACCTTTCTTTTTCACTCATTGGCCTTCAAGTCCTTGACGAAAACAGGCGCAAGCTCGGTAAGGTAGACGATTACACCCTAGAAACAGGTAACTTTATTATTGAACAACTCAGCGTCCGACGCGGGCTGTTTCGCGGAATCACCGACACAGGTTTTCTTGTTAATCGTTCTCAAATCATAGAAATCAACAACACGTCAGTTGTAGTGAAGTCGCCAACGGTTAAAAGTGCGGAGCCTGTCATGCAGGCAATCCGTAGCGAGTTTAGCAACCCTTTCCGTAGCTCAGCACCTCAGTCACAATCCGACATAAGCCTATCTTAGCCTAGCCGCCTTCGAGCAAAACACACGATACCTCTATAGCTCGTTTTCGCTCGTCTCTTTCATTTCCTGAAGTGCGTCTTTTATGACATCATAGCGAAAGCCTTGTCGCATAAGATACGCAATTAGCTTTTGCTCGTCACTATAGCGTACTGCTTTTTTTGCAATTATCTTTTTAATTTCATCGTCATCAGACCGCTCACCTTGATCGAGTACTCGCTCAACAATTGAACGATCTACCCCCTTAGCTCCAAGCTCTGACTGAAGCTTACGTATGCTTATTCCTTTACGTACGTTGCGATTCTCAACCCAAAATCGTGCAAATTTTTCATCGTCTATATAGCCTTTGGCTTGAAGGCGATCAAAAACGCGCACGGTAAGTTCTTTGCTGACACCCTTCTTCATTCCTCCCATTTTCGTGGGAGTATCGCGTGTTTTTCTGTACAAATAATCGCGCATTTCGCGCTGGCTGCGCGGACGCGTTAGCACATATTCAAGAGAACGAGTATACAGCTTGCCGAATTGACTTTCGTCTTCTAACTCGGCAAGCTCTTTTTCGGTATACTCTTTGTTCAGCCGTACGCCAAGCTCGGCAACCTGCGTAATATCGAGCGAGAAACTATACGTTCCATCGACAAAGACATTAACTCGGCTTTTGTCCCGAACCTGGGCTTTAAGAGCTGTGATTTTCATAATGCACCAAGAAGGTGCTACAACCTACTACTAGGCTGCAGCTTCGTCGACAACTTTCTTACGAACCTTTGCGTCAACTTCTTTAAGCACTTCTGGGTTTGCAGAGAGGTACTGTTTTGCAGCTTCGCGACCCTGGCCAATTTTTGCGTCAGCGTAATCGAACCATGCGCCACTTTTACCGACAATGTTGTGCAGGACGGCAAGATCGAGTACGTCTCCAGATTTTGAGATACCTTCGTTATACATGATGTCGAACTCAGCCGCTCGGAAAGGAGGAGCAATCTTGTTTTTAACAATCTTGACCTTCGTTCTGTTACCGACTATATCTTCGCCTGACTTAATTTGTCCGGTACGTCGAATATCCATGCGAACTGAAGCGTAAAACTTAAGTGCATTACCACCGGTCGTTGTTTCAGGGTTACCGAACATAACACCAATCTTCATACGGATTTGGTTAATGAAGATAACGATAGTATTACTTTTGTTAATAATACCCGTTAGCTTACGGAGTGCTTGGCTCATAAGACGAGCTTGAAGCCCCATGTGACTATCGCCCATTTCGCCTTCAATTTCAGCTTGAGGCACAAGTGCAGCAACAGAGTCGATAACGACAAGATCAACCGCGCTTGAGCGAACAAGTGTTTCAACAATCTCTAGCGCTTGCTCACCGTTGTCTGGTTGAGCGACGAGCAGATTATCAGTGTCGACACCGAGACGACGTGCATATGCTGGATCGAGCGCATGCTCGGCGTCAACAAAAGCTGCCGTTCCACCTTGCTTTTGCATTTCGGCAATGGCGTGGAGTGTTAACGTTGTTTTACCAGATGACTCTGGACCATAGATTTCGATGATACGGCCCTTAGGGTAGCCGCCACCGAGTGCCAAGTCGAGACTTAATGAGCCGCTGCTCACGAGTTCGACATCGACTGTTTTAGTATCTCCGAGACGGCGAATAGCGCCATCTCCAAATTGCTTATTGATTTGCTCTTGAGCAAGGCCTAATGCCTTTAATTTTGCCTCAGTTGCAACTTTGGGTTGGGATGTTTCTGCCTTGGTAGCGTTAAACGCATCAGTTTTATCAGTTTTCTTGGTCGCCATACTTCCCTCTCTTTCTCTCCATCTATTATACGCAGGCGAATGTTAATTTGCTATAATATCTATAGATGAAATCAACACGTGGATTTACCGTTATCGAATTACTCATTGTTGTGGCCGTTTTAGCCGCTGCAAGTATTATCTTTTTTGTGCAAAAAAATCACCTTGAAGTTGCCTCTCGCGATGAAATGCGAAAGACTTCAATTAACGCAATGTACTATGCACTCGAAGAGGTGTACTACGAGAATAACAACGCCTACCCTCGAAGTGTTACCTCTGAAAATCTACCTTCTATCGATCCCGCTCTGTTTAAAGACACACGTGGTGTCAAAATAGGCGAAAGTGCAAGCGAATTCCGCTACGAACCCCTCGACTGCATAGAAGACAAGTGTAGTGGCTACACATTACGCACCGTCCTTGAAAACGAAGACGATTACATAAAGAAAAATCGCAGCAACTAACGTATTCGTTAATCGCTACGATAGCATTTCTTGCTCACTATTACATCAATCAATATCGACAGGACGACCAAGCTTAAATGCCTCAACTGCATTGTTAAGCTGTGCAATATGGTTCTTAGGGTTAGCGACGTAACTAAACCGATATGTCGTCTCGTCACCTTCGGTACTCAAGCGAATATCTCCGTAGTTAATAACCTGTTGGAATATCCCCTTCTGAGTAAAGCTTGCATCTTCGATGTTACCAAGACTCACCGTCTGCTCTTGACGAGCAAAGAGTGAGGTTTGGATTTCTTGAATGACACTCTCGTTCGTTAAGAAGAACTTATTATTTACGTACACGTAGTATGAAATATACATACCCAAAGCAACAATAGCGACAAATACCCACACCGGAACCGCTATGGCTGCAGCATCAGCAAATACACCAGCGAGCGTAAAGTTTTCAGTGAGAATATCGTAGCTAAAGAAGATAGCAAGAACAATACTGATCAAAAACGTTCCCACTGCTAACGGTACGATAAGGCCGATAGGGTGACGACGGACCGCACTGATAACATACTCACCCTCGCTTAAGTTCAACATCGGATACTGGCGGGTTGAGCGGTCATGAAGTCGTTGTGTCTCCGGGCTAATAACAGGCTTCTCTGGATCCGCCGAACGAGCTATATGAACAACAGATGGTTGTGCAGCCTGCTCAGTCGGCACTGCTTGTTGGGGGTGTGATTGTGGCCGTGGCTGGGCCTGGACTGGTTGCTGTGCTTGATGAGGGTGAGCATAAAGCGGTCGCCCATCGGCGTCATATGCGACGGGTTGCGCAGGGTACGCGGCAGGATCTTGGACAGGTGATGCGTGAGGGTCTTGATTCATGCTTATATTATAGCAATTTTTATTTATCTATATCAGGTGTTCGGTTGAGATGCGTAAATGCGCGCGGTGTCGCTCGTCGTCCGCGTGGCGTACGCTCGATTAAGCCGACCTGGAGGAGATACGGCTCAAAGAAATCCTCAATAGTGCTTGCTTCGTCGCCAGTTAACGCAGCGAGTGTCGTAAGACCTACCGGGTTTGTCCCGTACATATCAATCATTCGGACAAGCAAATTACGGTCGCCCGCATCGAGACCAAGTTCATCTATCTCAAGAAGATTTAAGGCTTTATTTGTAATGACCGTATCGATAATACCGTCACCGTTTACATCAGCGTAGTCTCGTACACGCTTAAGAAGACGGTTAGCAATGCGAGGTGTTAAACGAGCGCGAGTCGACATGAGCGTTGCCGCAGGTGTGTCGATTTTTGTGCCAAGGATATCCGCTGCACGGGTAATAATCCGTGAAATTTCATCGTGAGTATAGAATTCAAGACGGTACAAATGACCAAACCTGTCACGAAGTGGCGCGGCTAGTGCTCCCGTTCGAGTTGTCGCACCGATAACAGTAAATTTCGGTAGATCAAGGCGTACACTACGCGCACCTGGACCCTTACCGATCATAATATCGAGCTTGTAGTCTTCCATTGCCGCATACAGCACTTCTTCGACGGCACGTCCAAGACGGTGGATTTCGTCAATAAATAAAATATCACCGTCAGCAAGGCTGGTAAGAATACTGGCAAGGTCCGCAGCGCGTTCGATAGCCGGGCCGGCAGTTACTTTAATTGTAGCTCCCATTTCGCGAGCCACGACCGTCGCCATAGTAGTTTTACCGAGGCCAGGAGGGCCGTATAAAAGAATGTGGTCAAGTGGTTCGCTACGCTTTTTAGCCGCGTCAATTGCAAGCTTTAGATTAGTCTTTAGGCGCTCTTGGCCAACATATTCAGAAAAAGACTGCGGACGAAGCCCAACTTCAATGATCTGCTCATCAGTATCTTCGTCGTGATTTGAAGTATCAACGATTCGTTCGATTGCCATTGCCTATCCCCTCAGTGCCATTCTGACGCGCTCGGCAGTCGAGAGGTCTGCCGGGACATTTTCAAGCGATGTTAGTGCGTCATTAAGAGAGTAGCCGAGCGCCATGAGCGCTTCGAGGGCTTCATCACCCGCTGGTGCAACGGACACGCCACTCGCATGCGCGACCGTGACCGCAAGCCCTACCTTATCGGATAGATCTACGACGACCCGTTCAGCAATTTTCTTGCCAACGCCGCTCGCCTTAGCAACAAACGCGCTGTCGCTATTAGCAATCGCATTACGCACCGTTTCGCTATCACTCACGGAAAGAATAGAAAGCGCAGCTTTTGGGCCTACACCCTGAACTGTAATAAGAAGCTCAAATAGTTTTTTTGCGGCCAATGAAGCAAAGCCAAAAAGCTCTTGCGATTGTTCGCGAATGTGATGATACGTATAAAACTTTATCGACTCACCTAAAAGTGCGTGGTCAAAATCCCCCGCCGCAACCTGAACTTCATAGCCGATGTCATGAACATCAACAATAACTGAATTTCCAACTTTTTCGGCAACTACCCCAGATACATGCGCAATCATTATGTTACTATTATCGCACATCGCTCACCATTGAACCACCGTTAGCATTTTACTTTCAAATTTCATAGAAATAACATACTGATTTTCTATAGTTATCTTATGAATACGCGTCGTAATGCCTATGGATACTACCGGGTTACACTTCAAAAAAGTGACGGTACCATGCTGGTTCAATCCAACACCGAACGCGCCTTTATTGTTACGCAGTTGCAGTATTTGCTAAGCCCACGACTCATTCTTGGTGAGATACCAGCATATCGACAGCTCGCCTCTTGCATTGATCTTTTATCTTTCTCAATAAGAAATGATACCGTCGAGTTATTACTCTTCTCTATCGATACATCTATTTCCCGCTACTTCGCGAGCCAAATTACTGAGCACTTAAAGCAATACCAATCCGAGCTACGACCCTCAGCATTAAACGCGCATAACCCTCACATTACGGTTAGCTTACGTGCGCTTAACGGACCGCACGACGCGCTTGCAGCGTCGGTGGCTATTCATCTTCGTCACGAAGATTGGGAATACGACCGCTACTCGAGTATCGGCTTTTACCTTCACGACCGACGCGGCGACTGGATGCGTATCTGGCGCCTATCGCAACTATATGAAAATAAGCCCGAACAGTATCTCGAGCTTATCCATAACCAGCTACACAGAGGTTTGCTTACGACGCGTGACGCTTCTCGTTATTTTGTCCAATAACTGCATAGGTAATCGCAGCCGCGAGTGCATCGGCACAGTCATCCGGTTTCGGCACATCCTTTAGGCCGAGCTGTACACGCACCATTTCTTGAACCTGCTTTTTATCCGCCTTACCGTAACCTGTTAAGGTTTGCTTAATTTGCATTGGGGTATATTCGAAAATTGGTACGCCGTGCTGACGCGCGACCAATATCGCAACGCCTCGAGCTTCCGCTACAGACATAGCTGTCGTTACATTGCGCGAAAAAAACAATCGCTCTATTGAGCATACATCTGGCTTTGTCGCCTCGATAATCTCAGTGAGACTATTATATATATCCTCTAGCCGCTCATCGTGCGGTGTGTGAGCCGGAGTTCGCACCACACCAGCGTCAACCATCGCGAAACCAGAGTGTCGTTTTTCGTCGACATCAACAACACCGAAACCAAGTATTCCCGTGCCTGGATCAATTCCAAGAATTCTCATAGAACTTAGTATAAGCGTAGTTTATTTTCTTACCAAGTTTCGTAGGCGCGTCCAGCCTATATGTAACTCCTCACGCCACTCCCAGACGGCATACCCCAAAACCATCACCACCACTCCCGCCATGGCTGCCCAGTAGTACCAGCTCGGTTGATTATCGGCATCGCTTTGAACGGATTGAACCTTATAGTCAGCGCTCGACATTTTTACAATGCCACGACATCGGTTTGTTTCAGGGTTACGCTCCTGCCCCTCCTTACAAGGAGCAGGCGTGCTCGTGGCAGTTGCAATCGAACGACAACGTTTTGTCTCAGGATTGCGCTCCTGTCCGACTTTACAAGCAGCAATAGATGCACCCGAGTCATCAATACGTTTACACCTCCCGGTCTCCGGGTTTCTGAATTGATTAGAAGCACACGCCTTTGGTGCGGTAGCAACCTTTATCGCTGCCGGAGCAAGGATCGTTGGCGGGGTTGGTAGATTTGCTAAACCCGGCGTAGGAATTGTAGTGTACTGCCAAATACCGCCGATAAGCGCCCACGCTTCATCGTCCTTAGCTGTCGCGTACTCAACTAGATCGCCGACAGCAACACCCCTGTATAGAAGCTGGGCTGCGCCAGCCGTATTAACCAGACCAAATGATATGTCGCCGTTAGAATAGATGGCGTATGCCTGTGGTGCGATGCTACTTTGTTGCGGAAACGAATAGTCTTTTGTACGCACACCAATACCTATCCGTAGCAAGAAGTCTGTCAAAGAGACGGTTTCCGTATGACTCGGATTGTATATTTCAATATATTCGCCGCCAGTATCCGAGCCTGCAGGATTGGGAAATATTTCAGACAAGAGCAGCAGGGGAGTTGACGGCGTTTCACTCTCCGGCACTTCAGGTGTGTCTGGGTTTTCGGGCGATTCACCAGGAATCACCGGCGAGGTAGCTACCATTAGCGAGCTTGTAGGCGGATCAACAATACTACCCACCTGCCAATCAAGCACCTCATCAATCGCACTGTATGTATCTGGGTCAGTTGCCACCTTTAGCCGCACCCACGCTTTATTCGTCGAAGCACCGCTCGCCCACGACTTATTCGCAATAATGTCTCCGGTACCAGTTACGAACGATATCGAATCGGCACCGCCAACAATACTTCCGCTCGACTGATTAGTCACTGTGTAAACATGTGAATAATAGTCACGCCCGTAACCGTGCGTCTGCACGTACGCCTCGGACGCAATGCTAAGATACCCGTACGGCTGGAGCATATACGTAGTTGAGCTGTCGCCTGAATCACCTGCCAAGCATGCGAATGCTATCTCTGACTTGTTTACGAGACACCAATCGGTGAGGTCGACAGGCTCGGATGAGCTATTGTACAGAACGATAAGCTCCTCCTTGGCGCCCGCCGCACCTCCCGCCTGAATGTACGTCATAATGACCCGAGATGCTGAAGAAGCGTGCGTAGGGGTTACGCACGCACTACCCGCGAGAACTACCAAACCCAAAACTAGTCCAAGCATTTTCTTCAGCATAGACCTTAGTATAGAAACCAAGTATTAACTCAGTATTGAATCTAGAGGCGAAATAAAAAACGCTCTCATCGAGAGCGTTTTTGTCGTGATGTCCGCTTATTCTTCGGTCTGAATGTCGGCATTAGTATGAACATTCGTCACATCATCGAGGTCATCGATTGCATCAAGAAGTTTAAGAACCTTAGCAGCAACATCTTCATCCGTTACGGGAATTGAAGCACTTGGTACGTACTGAAGCTCCGCCTCAGTCACTTCAAGCCCTGCATCACCAATTGCGGTACGAACTTTGGCAAGGTCTTTTGCCTCAGTATAGACAACCAATGCTTCGTCTTCCTCGACTGCGTCTTCAGCGCCAGCATCGAGTACAGTTAGCAGGGCGTCCTCACCTGTTGCAGCTACAGATATAACACCCTTGCGAGTGAACTGGAACATCACACTACCGGCATCTGCAATACGGCCACCATTTTTAGTAAGAATATTACGAACTTCTGGGAACGTACGGTTTTTGTTATCCGTTGCAGTTTCGATAATAAGGCCGATACCACCTGGGCCCATTGCTTCGTAGGTCGCCTCTTCAAGTTGTGCGGCATTTTTGTCGCTCACGCGGTCAATTGCACGCTGAATGTTTGCAACTGGCATGTTCGCCTGCTTTGCTTTTTCGATAGCGAGGGCGAGCGCCGAGTTCATCGCTGGGTCGGCACCGCTACGTGCGGCGATAGCGATTTGGTTACCGATTTTTGTAAAAACAGCACCACGCTTGGCGTCTTTAGCGCCTTTTTCTCGTTTAATTGTTGACCATTTGCTGTGTCCAGACATAAGAAAGCTCCGTTTATTTTGCGGTCGTTTACACTACTATAACAGATTAAGAACGGCTTTTAAACCACCCTCCCTCATCGACGTTATTGTGCGTATGCGGTAGGGACACTGTATGACCAGCGCGCGAAAACAAGATCGGCGCTCACCGACTTACAATAGGTCGCTCCCATAGATGGCTCAACTTGGCCTATAGTAGCCGACTTTACACCTTCAGTATCGGCATACCAAAATACCATACCAGGTGATGCAAGGGCACCCTCTGGCAAGAGCGGCTTAACAGCTATAGTGACGAGCCTGTCGCGGGCAGCATTACCGCAAAAAAGAAAAGATTTTAGAAAGCTTGTATCATTCGCGTCTATTCGTCGAGTTGAAGTATACAGGTTTGCTGTTTTTAGGACAGCCTCAAGCGCAGGCAAAGCGCTTGTCGCAACGTTGCCGCTATCAACATATGGTAACGAGCCACTGTCGGCTTGATACAGCTGAACAGCCTGCTGAACGTTGCGCAAATCGGCCTGCACAACCGTGACTTTAGCCCGAGCGCTAATACCGTTGTACGAGACGATTGTTATCGTCGCCAAGATTGCGATAACGACTACTACAATGAGCAGCTCAACAATAGTAAACCCAGATGTTACTTTTAGGTGTCGTCGCATGTAGCTCCATTACATTACTGCATCAGCAGTGCCTATTATCACTTTAGTGCCCGCACTGGCGGCTCATAATACCCGAAGGTGGTTATGTATAAGTATACCACGCGCTTACAGGTACCGCGTACTCCCAAATGGTATCTTTGTACGCACGTATATACCCGTCCCGAGCGTCCCAGCGGAATGGATTGTCCGGTCACCAAACCGCTTGTTTAGGGTATCCACTGCCTCGACAATATGTCGCTCTCGTGTAATTTCATCGGCGAAGAGACTGAGCTGTGACATATCAAGTGGGCCCAGCTCATAACAATGCAGGCCTATCTCGCGAATACCATCTGGCGCATTGTCAAATAACTGCAGCACCTGGCTATAAATTGACTGGTCACTAAAGAAGGGGAGTGGTGATAGGGAAGAGGCATGCCAGTAGCCGCGGTCGAGTGTTTTAGCATACACGTACACTCCCCTAGCCGATTTTTCCTGCAGGCGCATGCGACTACCAACCGACTCACAGAGATGATGCAATCGCTGCACTATTTCATCACGCGTTAAATCAAACCGTTCGAGTACATACTGACGGCCAACGCGCTGCACCTGGGTCTCGATATCGTCCACTTCGTATCCGCGCAGTCGCTTATACCACCATTCGCCAACAACACTTTTGAAGACAACTTTGCGAAGCGCAACTGGGTCGGCGTCGAGAAACTCGAGAGACGTGTAAATGCCAACACTATTAAGTCGCTGCTGGTTGCGATGTGCAATTCCTGTTAAGTCGGTCAATTTCAGGCCGGACAACACCGTGTGAATATTTTGCGACGTTATAACATCAAGCCCGTCCGGCTTGTTCAGCCCTGCTGCTGTTTTTGCTAAAAAGCGGTTTGTTGAGATACCTATGTTACAGCGCATCCAGACGCCAATTTCGTCTTTTAGTCGCTGCTTAATTTCCATACCAATATCAACGAGGTCGCGCCCCGCTATCGCTTGGCTTGATTCGTGGAAATCAATTACCCCCTCATCGATACTTTTCATAGTGACGTGCGCCGAATAGTCACGCATGATGTCAAGCAGCTTATGATACACATATCGATACTTGGACGGGTCACTTTCAAGGGCGACGATATCAGGACATAACAACCTCGCCTCGCGAAGTTTCATACCCACCTTGACGCCTTTTGCCTTAGCCTCATAACTCGCAGTAATGATTGCCGTCTTATCGGTTCGACGATTAACGATAGCAATTGGCTTACCGCGAAGCATTGGGCGGGCTTGTTGCTCGACCGTTGCAAAACAGCTATTAAGGTCAATGTGCATAATGAGTGGCCGCTCGGTGTTGTGCTCGTGGTGACGCGGGAGATAGCTTGATGCAGCATTACTCATAATGATCGGCCTCCATAGTGAGTCGCCACGTGAGGCGTTCGCTATCGAACTCTAATCGGTAATCGGTGCCGCCGTCGGTTACATCAAAAGCATGGATCGTCTTGAGGCCATTAGGTAGGGGATGGCGCAGGCCAAGTTCTTCAACAGTCACCTCTTTACCACTCGCCCGCTTAAATTTGATTGGAGTACATGGGTGATGACCAGCTTTAAAGACAGCAATTACCTGGACTGGTTCATTTAAGATAGTTTCGTCATTCATATTCAATAGTTCTCGTTTAATTAGTTCGAGAAACGTTTGTGAAATTGTTCGTCCGTTTTCCCTACCCGTTTCTAGCATTGGGAACCCGAAGACGATTGAATGACCAGACGCGAGGGACGCTTTGTAAAAACTAGTGTGTATCGCACGGTTGTCTCTTCTATTATATAATAGAAATAGCCATAGGAGGTGTTTATGCAACATGATTTATCACACATCAATAAGCAGATCCAGAAAAATACTCTCGACATAGAGGAAGCCCGTCGGCAAGGCACCAACCAACGACGCATGGCGGACCAAAAGAGCCGCGATGGCGCCTCTGACGCCTCATACTACGAGCAAGAAGCCATTCGAGAAGACCATAAGGCTAATCAGCTTCAAGAAGAGATCGAGCAGCTGACAACAGAGAGAGACCGCATCCATCACCGCATCTCTGAACTCGAAACACAACGCGAACAACTCGTCCGCGAACACGAAAGCCAACTCTCGCACATCGACACTGAACTCAAACAACTACAGGGTAGCGGATTCATGCTCTAGTACACCTAGGCAAAAGGGTTATTTTTTGTTAAAATCAACTTTGTACTTTACGTACCTCAATATGGCAGCGTAGCTCAGTTGGTTAGAGCGCGAGACTCATAAGCTCGAGGTCACAGGTTCAATTCCTGTCGCTGCTACCAAATCGATATTTTCAGCGGATTTTCCGCTGATTTTGTTTATTAACAGATAAGACTTGATGTCCTTTGTGGTTCCAAACCCTGTTCAAGCACTGTATGGGATACCATTTGGTGCTATAAACTTTTGAACAAGACGTTTTACATTATTAGTGCCCAAACAAAAGGACACCCATCCTCTAGGCGCCTAAACCAGCTAAAGGGATAAAGCCCAATAGTCTTCGAGATAGATGCCCGTTTATAGGTTCTATTCATTCGAAAATGTGGATATATAGAAATGTTTCTTGTAACTGGTTTAGGCCCTTATGTTGTAACACCTGACGGTTTAATCTTCGCCCATTCATCCTTCCATGTAAGTTCTGGGTCTTTATCCATAGTCTTGATGAGTGTAAAAATATACTCAACATCGACCGCCACCTCTCTCCAATAGATGTTTGCCTTATGTCCCTTGAGACTTTCGTGACATATGGCCGCATAGCTCTTCAGCTTGTCAATATGAGGCTGCAACTTATCTCGTGATTTATGTGATGATATATCGATCGTGAAGAGCTGGTCATACGCCATTAAGTAGGCATCGAGCAGAAAGTCTATGAAATTTACAGTCAACTCTATCATATCTTTATCTAACTCATAGTCGAGATTGACAGGCTTACTGCTTTTATTCCATCCGATCCCAATAGCCTCGCCCATAACTTTGTACATATTAGAATGAGCAAAGGCAGATGTAATGCTATAGGCGGTCCAGCTCAAGCCCAATTCATCCCTCACAAAATTGGTTGCATTAAATCTCGCACCCACCTGCCCAGGTGAGTAGTATGCGTTTGCTGGACACTCTGGGTGACACGATATAAACACCATACGAAGAAACGACTCATAAGCACTTCTAATCAAGGTTATCGCATCTTCATAGACACCCGATACAAGCAGGTCATAGGATGAGTGAAGTTGCTTCAACGAAAAAGTCATGATAATAAACTGCAAGCCTCGATTAGTAGGCCAGTGAGACTTATCAAAATAGTTAACATTGTGTGCATAGTCTGTCATACAGGCAAAAAACATCTCAAACTGATCCATGAATCTGCCGTAGTTCCGCCTCATGTATGCACCGTGCTTATTTTTAAAAACCTGAATTCCCTCCAATATTGGCGTATCGCTGAGAGCAACAAGATCATCCAGTCTTTTGATTAATGCGTCGGACTCAGCCTGAGTCCTTGCAGGTGGAATATCAGTTCTCTTTCGCTCTTGCTCGGAACTGTCTACTTTTTTTGTCATCTTACCTTCTTTAATTCCTTTATAAAATTCGATACTGTCCAAAATTGAAAATGCCACTGGCCGTCGCCTTGCTGAGGGACTGTCGCAAGTCCGTCTCTCGCCTCATATATCCACTTCAACTCTACGCTTTCAGAAAACCCGTTGACGACAAGCTTCGCCCTTATAGTTACCAACACGGGGGCTGTAGACTCCAGCTCGGTCAATTCATAACTGCCGAGTTTATACGCATCATACTCATCCCTAACTCGCTTAGGGGCAGTCTTGCCGTAAGAGGCGAACAGGTTCGGCAAGGATCCACTCATCCCCCCGTAGTTACTCTTTAACCAATAATCCAAGAATTGTCGGCAAGCCACTACCGCCTCATGACCACTAAAATCCCGATCTTCAGGTTTTAAGATATACGGCACGTAACTTGCCATGACCTTGCTGCCTTCTTCACGGTGGGCTTCCCTCCTAATGAGCTCCTCTAGAGACATTTCTGGTTCTTTTGACTTTGCCGCCTGTTCTTTTGCCGTTGCCCAGTCGAGAACACTGAAGAGTAAATTCCACGCCTTTGTAGCTACGATGACATTATCAAAATCTACAATCGTGCCATGCATAATTCCATGCCTGAAGAGATCGTAAACTGGCTCGGTTTTGGTTTTTGATACAGATTTTAAATAAATTCTGCCATGAACACGCTCGATACCCTTATGATGCGATATTATTGTGTCCCAGGCACTAAATTCTGCACTTTCACGAGCATGAAAGCCTTTATGTTTAGATTCAAACTCATTTACGAAACCGTCGATAACAGCGAGTAGGACTAGAACACACGAGTAGTAACGTTTATCAAAATAGTCTTGTTTGGCTTTTTCTATTAAACTGGCTCTATTTCTTGAGGCCTCGAACCAGTTAGCCCTGTGTAACATAAAGCCCATAGCATCTTCATCATACAGGTCGATAAGCTGCATCTCGGCGTGATCGGCATTAGAATTGTCCCGCAATATTTGTTTGACTTTTTCAAAGTTGAGATTTTCGTGCAGTATCCAGTTCTTATCACCGAGTAGGTCGTAAAATCCGTCTACCGTACCGATCATCTCATCAAGCCCTTGCTCAATTCTTGCTATCTCTATGTTCTGATCGCCCCTAAACACCGTGTTAAGCAGCCTAAGGCCTTCTAGTTGACTTATCATTTCAGCCATAGAGGGAATGTCCGCTGCCGACTGATACCTTCCCAATGAAGGATTTTGCTGGTCTGGAGGGGTTGTCATATACCCATTATAAGCTTTTCAATCCCTAATACTTAATGCTTATCCCAAGACTAGTATGATAGGCTTCGGTAATCTTACTCATACTCACCAGTTAAGATCGTATCTGATTCCATTTCGAGTCTAGCCAGCCTACCATTAAAAGTAGCTCACTCGCCGTAGTGGGCTTTTTTTAATATAATGGTAATTGACAATATAGCTATTTCATGTTATTTTAACAGATAAGACCGCGGCGACATGCCCGGTCTTGCGAGTGGGTCATTCGCAAGCTCTCGAGAGAAACGAGGAGAACATGACCTGGTTTGATGGCAAGGAAGCGAAAGTAGAACGTTCGGGTGGCACCATCAACGTCTACTACGGCGGCTTTCCGGTAGCCGATGGTCACGGTCACGGTCACGTCAAAGCTACCGGAGGTAGCCTCGGCGAGAACATCGTCTTCTGGCGACTGCCGGATAGCGAAGGTGGCAACGTAATCGTGGACAACTCCTTCGGCGTCCCCGATGGGAACGACCTCAGCGACCACATGACCGGCTTTTACTGAGCCGTCCGACCTGGACATGTCTATAAACTGTCCGCTTTTCTTTTTGATACAATAGACCTAGAAATATGAGCACTTATATAGAGACCCCCCAGGTAGTAGCAGAAGCGTTCCCCGCCCTTTCCTCAGCTCGCTTCATTAAGCGCCTCGCATCTTCTGTGCCACTCATCCCAGATACTACCTTCGATATCTTCCAAACAGCCGAGGAGCGACCCTTGGCGCTAATTACCACAGACCACCCCGACCCTAAACTCCAAAGCGACGAGCTCCATAAGGTTTCTGGAGTTTACAAAGCCGCAAGTCTTGCAAAACCGTTCGAACAAGATGCGGAGATTAATATTACCGAGCACGATGAAATAGCCGATATGTTTTTTGTGAAAAAAGAAAAAGTATATTACTACGTAGCCAACCTTGAGTCACTAGCCTAAGTGCGTGCAAATCTCTAATCGCCCGAACCGGGCGATTTTTTATTCCCTCTCAATCAGCTATACTTAAAGCACAACCAAAAAGGTTTAAGGGAGACACTATAATGGATTCAAACGTAGACTCAACAGAGAAAAAAGGGAACGATACTTCCCCGCTACCCGTAGAAACACCAATGTCACAATCTCGTAACACGGATGCTCTCGTGAAAGAGGTGCATCACCAGCAAAACTCCGCTGGCGTCATTGTACTTCAGTGGCTCACCTATGCTTTCTGGGGATGGCTGATTCTAGGCCTCCTGTGGCTTATGGGCGTGGTTCTTTCCAATGCTATCCTCGGAGAATCAACGAATGAATCAGTACCGTATGCGATTGCCGCTAGTTTAGTACTGCTACCACTCGCCTTTTTCTGCGACTTCTTCTACCGCAAACACGAACCAGTCAAAAAAGCCGGCGCAGCCATGGTTATCATGGTTATTCACGCCGTATTATTTGCAGTACTTGGTATTCTATCGCTCATCGTGACGGTATTTATCGGTATTGATATGCTTATTAACACGCCACGATCATCCGACGGCCAAACAGTTGCACTCCTTGTTGCTGGATTCGCCGCACTCCTCTATGTTGGTGCATTCCTTCGCACACTCAACCCTTTCAAAGGCAAAAAACCCGCAGTGTCGTACGGTATTCTCATGGCCGTTCTTACCGTGATACTTCTTGGACTTGCTGTCGCTGGGCCGGTTGTTAACTCAATCGCAAGCCGCGGTGATCGTACTATTGAACAGTCACTCCCGCGAGTACAAACCTCTATCGAAGAGTACATCAATGAAAACAAGAAATTACCTGCGACATTGAACGAGGTTACCTTTAACGACACAGAGGCAAACGAGCTTGTACAAGATAATAAAGTTGAGTATAAAGCCGTTGGAACAGTCGATAAAGCATCACTCACTTCTGACACCAACACGACATATCGCTACGAATTATGCGTCGACTACAAGGCTGCTAAAAATAACGAAAACACACGTAGGACTAACAGTCCAAGCGCATCGTATAGCACCTACCTTAGTACGTATTCACACGATGCGGGCCGAACTTGCTACAAGCTGCAGCAAACAGTTTACGAGCGTGGCTTCTAGTTAAACCGTCTTACAAAAGTCCGACGACAGATTCACGCTGAGAAATAAAGTCACGTAATTCTGAGTTAGTTCGGGGGCGATCCCAGGTTGATAACCCTAATACGTCGCTCATCGTTACTGGTTCAACGGTTGCCTTTGTTAGTTCCATATTTGTTGCCCTTGTTTGTTTTTTGTTGTGTTATATATGTATATTAGCATAAGCTTGATTAAAAGTCAATAGACTGGTGTAGCTCCTTTGACGTCTCGGTTACGGTTATGGTATAACTTACAGTGGAGGAACTCTCAAAAACAGAAACAATATGGACATCATTACCTCTCTCGCGATTGTCGCGTTTGCCGCACTTATTCACGCTAGTTTTCAACTTAGCGTTGGTGTCCTATCACTCATGAGCGGACATGCCTTAAGTGCTAAAAAGTCACGTGCTCGCCTACTCCACCTCACCACTAGCTACACTATTGGTGCCGGTGTCATGACGATGCTTGTTCTGTCGTTCGTATCACTTATTTTCCTGCACGCCTTTAGAGACGGCGTGCCACTTCTTGTCTGGGCGCTCGCCTGTGGCCTTGTTCTCGGCATTGGTATTGCGGTTTGGTTGTTTTACTACCGACGCAATGGCAACGGTGCCGAGCTATGGATACCTCGTTCATTTGCCGATCATCTACACAAGCGAAGCAAAGCAACGCATCATGGCGCCGAGGCGTTTAGCCTTGGGTTGACAAGTGTCATGGCTGAACTTCTCTTTATCATTCCATCGCTCACCATCTCAGCACTTGTATTACTCGAACTTCCGGGTGCATGGCAACTCGTTGGTATCGCCGTGTATACGCTCATTTCACTCATCGGCCTGTTCATCGCCTGGTCTTTTATTGGTAGCGGCCACTCACTCGCACGCGTGCAAAAATGGCGCGTTGAGAACAAGCGCTTCTTGCAGTTTGCTGCCGGTGGTGCACTCATCGTGCTTGGGTTCTTTGTGTACGTCAGTAAAATTATGACCACGCTATCGGGAGCTATCTGATGCACCCGGGTGGGCACAGCAACACACACGTGGTGAAAGATGGCCGCCATCAACACCCCGAGGCTTTTAGTGAAGAAAAGCTCCATAAAAGTATCGTTGCCGCGTGCCTTAGCGCCGGTGCACCAACAGGCTACTCAGAGAGTATTGCACGCAGGGCGACCGAAGAGGTACTGTTATGGCTCGAGAGCCGACCAGAGGTAACAACCAGGGACATTCGCCGAGTCACCGCTCGTGCGCTAAAGACCTACCATCCTGACGCAAGTTATTTACATGAACACCATCGATCGATAGTATAAGGAGAACCGAGTGGCGAAACACACATTTGACTATGACCTAATTGTAATCGGAAGCGGCGCAGGCGGTAGCGCCGCGGCGACGATTGCTGCTCGTGCCGGCAAGCGCGTTGCTATTGTTGAGGAAGCCGTATTTGGCGGTGAATCCCCAAACTGGAGCGACATCCCTACAAAAGCGCTGCTTCACGTTGCACGTATATTTGACGAAGCCCGTCACGCGAGTAGGTTTGGATTACGCACCGCAACACTCGGCTACAATTACCCTTCAATCCGTAATTGGAAAGACCTTGTCGTAAAACGCACAGGGGCGGCCAATAACCGTCGTTTTTACGAGAATAACGCGATTAGCGCCTTCAATGGCAAAGCTCACTTTTTAACACCGCATGAAATTACCGTTAACCGTCGCCACCTATCAGCGGCACATTTCTTGATTGCCACCGGTTCGTCTTGGGTGGCTCCAAAAATCCAAGGCTTGGATGAAATTGACTACTTCACCCCTCGCACAATCTTAGAGACACTGCGCCCACCAAAGACACTATTCGTTATTGGTGGCGGACAATACGGCGTAGAAATTGCACAACTCATGGCATCTTTTGGAACAAAAGTATATATTGCCGAGCAAGCGAGCCGGCTCCTCCCCCACCAAGACCCTGAAGTTGGCGAACTCATCGAGCGCGTCCTCACCGAACAAAAAGGCGCGACCATCCTCACCCACAGCCGCGTATTGTCAGTTGTCAAAGAAGGCCTTGGTAAAAAAGTACTCATTACACGCGGTGGCGTTGAAAAACACATCAAGGTTGATGAAATTCTTGTTGCCACTGGCCGCATGCCCAATGTCGACTTCGGTCTTGAGAATGCCTCTATCGCTTACACGCCAAAGGGTATCGAGGTGAACGAACAGTTACAGACAAGCGTGAAGCACATCTTTGCCGCTGGCGACGTACTTGGCCGCGAGAGCCACACACACTCAGCGCTTCTAGAGAGCCGTGTTGCTGCGCACAATATGTTTGAGCGTACAAAAGTTCCTATCGACTACACCGCGACGCCAAGTGTCATCTTTACAACACCTGAAGTTGCCCAGGTCGGCCTCACAGAAGATGACTGCCGTCGACGCGACCTTGCCGTCAATAAAGCGGTTGCACCACTCAGCATCATCGCACGGAGTAACACGACAGACTTCCGCGACGGCTTCGTGAAGCTGATTACTGATAAAAAGGGTGTTGTACTTGGTGGCACAATTGTTGCTCCACACGCAGCCGAGCTCATCCACGAGATAGGCTTGGCCGTGAAGTACAACCTTACCACTGCACAGCTTGCCGACACCCCCCATGCCTTCCTTTCATGGTCAGAGGCCATAAGGGTTGCGGCACAGAAGCTTGTGAGCTAGATCACCAAGTTTCGTATCTGTAAATGATATAGTTAAATTAAATATAATAATCACGCTAGGTGGAAAATATGGTACTACTGTCTATAAATGCCGGCTCTTCAAGCTTGAAGGTGTCAGTATTTGACCGAACACAACTCAATAGCCCGCGCGCTTCTCTTTCAGTCGAAGGAATTGGCACGCCTAATGCAGCGCTCATCCCTGATGGTGTCTACGGCAGTGACGAAACGGAACATCCCGTTATCGACTCTTTTGACGATGCAGCCGATCAAGTAAAGGCGTGGCTTTCAAGCAAACTTAACGTCCAATCGGCTGACATTGAAGCCATTGGCTATCGCGTCGTCCACGGTGGCGAGCGCTACAAAGAAGCCTCACTTGTCACCGAGGACTTGTTGTCATACCTCAAGTCAATTACCCCACTCGCACCAAACCACATGCCAGCAACGCTTACTGCGATCACCGCTTTTCGCGAAGCCTATCCTCACGCACCGCAAGTTGCCTGTTTTGATACAAGTTTCTTCCACGACATTCCTGAAGTTGCTAAGATGTTCCCACTCCCACTCGACCTCCAAAAAGAGCATAACATTCGTCGCTACGGCTTTCACGGACTTTCGTACCAATTCCTGCTTAATAGCTTTAAGGAAAACGAAGGCGAAACCGCTGCGAAGGGTCGCGTTATTATGGCGCACCTTGGAAGTGGCGCCAGCATCGCAGCGACAAAAGACGGCGCTCCCATCGACATGTCCATGGGGTTCACACCCGTTTCAGGCATCATGATGAGCACCCGAAGTGGCGACCTCGAGCCTGGGCTTGTTACGTACCTTCAAAATGAACTTGGTATGTCAGTTGCTGAAGTATCCGAACTCGTGACTCACAAATCTGGACTACTCGGCGTCTCTGGCGTCACTGCAGATATGTACACGCTCGTTCAAACACAACACGAAAACGAAAACATCGCCTTCACACTCGACCTCTTTAGCTACAAGATCACGAAGACGATTGGTAGTTATGTCGCAGCACTTGGTGGCGTTGATAGCATCATCTTTAGCGGCGGCATCGGCGAACGTTCGGCTGAAATTCGTTCACGAGTACTAAAAAACTTCGGCTTCTTAGGCCTCGAACTCGACGAAGAGCGCAATAGCAAAAACGCACGAAAGATTTCGACAGACAACTCAAAGGTTGGCGTTCATGTTATTCAGACACAAGAAGACTACAGCATCATTACGCAATCGCTAAAGGTCATTAACAAGAGAGGCGAATAATATAATGAGTGAGGCAACTGTTTCGGCAGACATGCTACAAAAAATGGACGCGTACTGGCGTGCAGCAAATTATCTATCGGTGGGACAGATTTATCTACGAGACAACCCACTCCTTCGACGCCCACTAGAATTAGGTGACGTAAAAAAGATGCTCCTTGGCCACTGGGGCACAACCCCTGGCCAAAACTTCATTTACGTCCACCTTAACCGCGTTATTAAAGAACACGACCTTAACATGGTCTACCTATCTGGCCCTGGCCACGGTGGGCCGGCACTTATGGGTAACACGTATCTTGAAGGTACCTGGAGCGAAGTCTATCCAGACATGCCGCAGAACTCAGAAGGAATGGCAACGCTCTTCCGTAAGTTTTCTTGGCCGGGTGGACTTTCAAGCCACGTATCACCACAAGTTCCTGGTTCACTCCACGAAGGTGGTGAGCTTGGTTATTCACTGAGTCATGCATACGGTGCGGTGTTTGATAACCCAGACCTCATCGCTGCTTGTATTGTTGGTGACGGTGAAGCCGAAACCGGCCCACTTGCAACCGCATGGCACTCTAACAAGTTCTTGAACCCAAAGACCGATGGCGCGGTCTTGCCTATCCTCCACCTTAACGGCTACAAAATCAGTAACCCCACCCTGCTTGCTCGTATCGAACACGAAGAGCTCGAGCAGCTATTCCGCGGGTATGGCTACATCCCGTACTTCGTTGAAGGCAGCGATCCTGAGTACATGCACGCACGTATGGCGGAAGTCGTTGATATTGCTATTAACGATATTAAGCACATCCAGACACAAGCACGTGAACACGGCAACACCGTTCGTCCACGCTGGCCAATGATTATCTTGCGTTCACCAAAAGGTTGGACTGGTCCAAAGACCGTTGGCGGCTTACCGAACGAGGGGTCATTCCGTTCACACCAAGTACCGTTCTTAGTTGACGAAGCGCACACGGAAAACCTGAGCGAACTCGAGAGCTGGCTCAAGAGTTACCGCCCAGATGAACTATTCGACGAAAGTGGACGGCTCGTCCCTCAATTGGCTGAGCTCGCCCCAACCGGCAAGCGCCGCATGGGTGCAAATCCACACGCCAACGGCGGCAAACTAATGCGCGAACTACAGGTACCAAACTTCCGCGACTATGCAGTTGACGTCAGCTACCCAAGTATCGTGAATAGCGGTAATACGCACGCGCTCGGCCCATGGCTTCGCGATGTCATTAAGCTCAATGCAGCTCAACACAACTTCCGCATTTTTGCTCCAGATGAAACGATTTCGAATCGTCTTGAAGCAGTCTTCGAAGCTACCAGCCGTCAATGGAACGCGCGCGTTGAAGACGGTGACGATTTCCTTGCGACCGACGGTGCCGTCTTTGACGCAATGCTTAGTGAGCACCAGGCACAGGGATGGCTTGAGGGCTACCTCCTCACCGGTCGTCATGGAATCATGCACAGTTACGAAGCGTTCATTCGTATCGTTGACTCGATGGTAAGCCAGCACGCAAAGTGGATGAAAATGTGTAGCGAATTGCCGTGGCGTGAAGAAATTTCGTCACTCAACTACCTACTTACTTCACACGTATGGCGCCAAGACCACAACGGCTTTACACACCAAGACCCTGGGTTTATTGACCACTTGGTAAACAAAAAAGCTGACGTTGCTCGCATTTACTTGCCACCGGATGCAAACACCACCCTTAGTGTTATGGACCACTGTTTACGCAGTCGCGGCTACATCAACCTTACTATTACTGGTAAGCACGAGGCGCCGCAATGGCTCACTATGGACCAGGCCGTTGAACACTGTACCAAGGGTGTCAGTGTATGGGACTGGGCTTCAACCGACAATGGCAACGAGCCAGATGTCGTTATGGCAGCTGCCGGTGATATTCCGACACTCGAGAGCATGGCCGCAACATCAATCTTGCGCGAGCATCTACCTGAGCTAAAGATTCGTGTCGTTAACATTGTTGACCTCATGCGCCTTCAGCCAGACACCGAGCACCCACACGGTTTGAGCGACATCGATTATAACGCCCTCTTCACTACAGATAAGCCGATCATTTTTGCCTTCCATGGCTACCCATGGCTTATTCACCGCCTCGTCTACCGTCGCGCCAACCAGCGCCTCCATGTACGTGGCTACAAAGAAGAAGGAACGATCACTACCGCATTCGACATGACAGTAGTAAACGAACTCGACCGCTTCCACCTTGTTATGGATGTCATCGAACGCGCCGGTCTCACCAGTGAAGCCGCACAGCGTCTCTACGAAGATATGCAAAAGAAGCTCATCGAACACCGCAACTACATTCAAGAACACGGTGAAGACATGGACGAAGTTCGTAACTGGACATGGCCACACGGTCGCAACTAGTTTTCGAACATTACTTCTAGCGCACAGCAGAACGGACGGGTTGAAAAACTCGTCTGTATCTGTTATCATTAATCTTGTAACGCGGGGTGGAGCAGCCCGGTTAGCTCGTGTGGCTCATAACCACAAGGTCGTAGGTTCAAATCCTACCCCCGCTACCAAGAAAGACTTCGAATTATTTCGAAGCCTTTCTTTTTTTATATAGGTCTATTAGTTCTTGAGTGAATCGTTATACTGAACGCGATATCGTTCACATTCATCGTACTTCGTGTTGTACTGCGCAACGAGATTATTCTGCTCGTTAACCATGTTGTTATAGAGCGAAGTGTAACCGGCGCGGTCATAACTATCCATCTTGTCGTTAACGGCAGTAAGGTCTTTGTCGATACCATTAAACTCAGCCATACAGGCATCGTACTGGGCCTCTAGGGCTGTTGATGCAGCGCTCGACGAGCTGCCACTTGAGCCGCTACCAGAGCCATCGCCCGACATACCAGCACCGACAGCACTCATTAGAATAAGCGAGCCAATAAGTACCGCAATAACGATAAACACGGCACGCACAGGCTGTGCGGTTTTTTCTAGGTAAAACTTATGTTTGTGACTGCCCGTATTAAACGCTTTTCGTAGCGAGGTGTATGGCGACAAGTAATTAAACAGGCCGGACGTAAAGTAAATAAGTCCGAAAAGTATTGGGCCCCAGGCAAAGAAGTATGTTCCGCCGTCGGAGGCATTGTTATATGTAACTGCTGTTATTATGATTCCAAGAAGCGCCAAACCAATACCAATCCAGATTGATTTCACCGCCCCTTTACGGGCTTCGCGAACGAGCGTGCGTTCTTGTTCGAGTAAGTCTTGTGCGGACGGCTGCGGGACGCTACGTGGTGCACCAGCGCCAGTTGCGCTGCTCGCCTGCTGACTCTCGGTACGAGGTGCCTCTTTATGGAGTGTCGTGTCATATACTTTTCGCTTTTCCGGGCTACTCAGTACGTTGTATGCTCGAGTGAGAATATTCATTGCATCAGCTGAGCCGCCCATGTCCGGGTGGAGCTTTTTTGCCATCGTTCGGTACGCCACGCGAATTGTCTCCTGGCTTGCATCACGACGCACGCCTAGTACGTCGTAATAAGTAACGGATTTCTTAGTATCCATAATTAAGATGAATTATACAGTAGTTTTTAAGAAAAGTACTATTTTTTAGACTTTTTTGGAAGAACGGATTGTCGCTCGAGCTGATTATTCACTTCAGCCCCTAGTAATATCGTCATCGCCGTAAGATTAAGCCATGTCATCAAGACGATAATACCCGCGAAGGTGCTGTAGGTATCGCTAAAGCTTGCGAAGTATCGTGCGTACACGAAAAACCCAACGGTCACCATCATCCACAGCACAGAAGCGATTACAGAGCCCCAGCTTACCCACTGCCATTTCGGATTAGACCTGTTTGGTGCGTAGCGGTATACCACCGCGAGTAACACAACAACAACCAAGGCCAAAAGGACCCAGCGAAGTGTACTTAACGTCACGGCAATCCAATACGGCAAACCTGTACTGGTAAGAAGTGACGTATTAGCAAGTAGCGCCGCAACGACAACGAGAGCACCAAGAAACCCAGCCCCCATAAGTGCAAGGCTTGTAAGGCGAAGTTTTATTGCTTTACGAGACTCTTCAACATCATACGCAGCGTTAATAGCAGAGATTAAGTTTTGCGTTGCTCCAGAGATACTAAATAAGGAGATGAGTATCGAGATAACCGCAATAAGTACATTCGCAGCCTGATTGCTAAGCGCCTGTTCGAGTTGAGTAGAGACCAAACTAGCTATGTCTGCTGGAAGATACTGTTGAACACCGGCAATAATATTTGTCAGACTATCTTTATCGAGAAAGAAGCTTGAGATAGCAACACTCGCCGCCATGAGTGGGAAAAATGCCAGTGTAGCAAAGTATGCAATACCAGCAGCAAGAACGCCGAGACGCTTGTTGGCAAGAGAGTTCTTCGTCGCGAGAAGCGCATGTTTCCAGTCGGCAAAAGTAAATTGACGCGGGCCAGCTGCAAGTGGATTGCTCTTACCCGTAATAATTGCTTTGATCTTTTCTATATATGGCATGCGGTTACTCATTGAACTATTATATACCCCAAAACACTACGGTTACGATTGATCGTCGGAGTTTATACTTTTGCTATATCCGCCAAAAAGGAAGTTGAGCCACTGCTCTAAATTACTAGTTCGTTCTTGAGTAGCGGGACTCGATGACACACTCGGTTTAGCATCAGCGGTCTTAGCTGCCTCTGAGTTTTCCGGCAAAATCAGCACGCTCTCGCCAGGCATCACAAGCCCGAGCGAATCACGCAGAGCAAGCTCTTTGTATTCGTTCGTTGTAAAGTAACGGTTTTGCAGTTCAAGGTTTTCTTTTTGAAGTTCAGTTAATTGTAGTTGGCGCTTTTTGTAATCAACTTCTTTTTGCAGTGTGTAATTGCGCTGCATGACCTGGAGCGAACCCCACACCCACCCTGCCGCGATAAGAAACGCAACCAAAATAACGAGGTTATTAAACGTCAGATAATCATGACGAATCGTGTAGACTAATTTTCGCAAATTTATATGTTTCATAAAAGACGCTTACGGCTTGTTTATATTATATACTATGCGACCATACGGGCATCTTCGGATAAAGGGATATTCGTAGTATAATTATCCCAGCGGGGCTGTAGCTCATCGGTCAGAGCAGGCGGCTCATAACCACTTGGTAGATGGTTCAACTCCATCCAGCCCCACCAAAACGAATACAAATAAACGGTTAGAAATTTTCTAGCCGTTTTTTTATGCCCGCTTAAATCGACGCTCTTGCCGTGCACGATCTCGCGCGAGCAGCTCTCGATCAATGCGCGTTTGGTCGATTGGATCGACCACTTGTTGTGCAGCGGCTCTTTTTTGCCTAAGCAACGCTTCTTGAATACCTGTATTATATGCGTGATTGATAGCGTCTTGCTGCTCTCGCTCTTCTTGCTCAATAAGCTGATTGTAGCTAAAACGAATGCCGGTTTTATCAACGCGCACCCAGGCGACTTCGCGATCAATGCCCTTTTCAACAAGCTTTTCAACTTCGTCGTATTTTTTGTCGTATTCTTGCTTGATGTAACGGCGGCGATTTTCTTCGTCTTGAGCTGCTGCTTCAAATGTTTCGTGGGCTTCAACGGGCGCCTGGTCGCTAAAGATGCGCCCAGCTGCTAGCGCGGCTTCATCATCAAAGCCGTTTTCATCAAAATCTGTCCTGTCGCCTGAAGTAAGATCTGAATCTTCGCACACGCCTTCAAGTCCATACCTGTCTGCAAGCGGGATAATATCTCCGCTATCGTTTTCTACTGCATCATATGGCGACGGTGCGTGTTCTATGCTCATACTACTCCCAGCGGAATACCCTAAACGCTATGACATAAATAATAACCATCCAACCGAGCACGAGCCCAATTTGCGGCAGAATCTGAATAAGATGCATACCTTCGGTTGTGATGAGTCGGATACCGTCGATAACCGGCGTGAGCGGTAAGAATGCAGAGATATTTTGTAGCCATTCGGGCATGAGGAATCGTGGGAAGAAAGTTCCGGACAAGAACATCATCGGGAAGATAATAGCGTTTGCCAGTGGCGCAACTTGTCGTTCGTTTTTTGCCCAGCCACCAAGCGCGAGGCCAATTCCAAGAATCATAATGATACTCAATACTAAGAAGATGACAAGCTCGAACCAATTCCCTACCACATTCAAGTTAAAGGCCAGTATGGCGACAAGGAACATCACCGCAAGTGCAACCAAGCCAATAACCGCCTGGCCTATCATTGTTGAAATGAAGTACTGCCACACGCGAAGCGGCGTCGTACTGAGGCGTCGAAGGATGCCCATCTTTTTTAACTCTGGAAAGACATTAATAGGACCAAAAATACCGATACCAATGATTGCGAAACCAAGGAGTCCGGCGAACGTATAGTCAAAGGCAGAGAGGCTATTTTCGTTTAGCTGCTCGCCCTTTACGGTAAATGGCTCAAGGGTTGGAACAAGTTCGTCATTAATTGCCTTGAACTGACTTTCAAGCACCGAGGTGAGTGCTGCACCGGATTGCTGGTTGTTCTGCGTATATACAACCCTGGCTTCACCACTAGGATACTGCTGTCCTTCGATGGTTTTACCAAACCCTTCCGGTAAAACAATCGCAGCGTCGAGCTCCGAGCGGGTCATTTTTTCTTTTGCTTCATCAAGAGAAGTAATTTCTGTTTCAACGTTTAAGATGCCGTTCTCTTTTGACTGCTCAATAAACGTTTTTGCAAAACCAGAGTCTGACTGACTAATGACGGCAACGTTAAACGATAGGCTTGTATTTGAACCGCTATTAAGATTGCCGAAAACAAATAGGAAGATGAGCGGAAACCCAATACTAAAGAAAATTGCTGTTTTATCACGGAAGAAACGCTTTGTACTAATGCGTACAAACGTCGCAACCGTAAACCACTGCTTTTTCCAGTTCTCCATCACTACGAACCATCCCTTAGGGCTTTACCCGTGAGGTCGATAAACACATCCTCGAGACTCGCCTGCTGTACTTGCTGCTTCTTTGAAAAGCCGCGGTCAAGAAGCTGCTTGATAAGATTGCTCGGTGTATCAATAGCGACAATCTTGCCATTGTCCATTACCGCGATACGGTCACAGAGAATTTCAGCTTCGTCCATATAGTGAGTCGTCATGATAACGCTAATCCCCTTTTGTCGAACCTGCTCGATAAGGTCCCAGAGGTGTCGGCGAGCTTGAGGGTCAAGCCCTGTTGTTGGCTCGTCTAAAAAGAATACCTTAGGGCCGTGCACCAGAGCAGTTGTAATACTAAGGCGTTGTTTTTGACCACCAGATAAATCTTCGACGTAACTCTTAGCCTTGTCTTCAAGGTCGACATCTCGAAGGAAGGCCATTGGATTGACCCGTTCACCATACGCAGCTGCGAACATTTCGATAACTTCGGTAAGGCGAGTTTTGTCTTGGAAAGCTGGTGACTGTGGTTGTACGCCGATGATGTACTTGATAGCTTGTGGATCCTTGGCAACATCAATGCCATCGATTTTTACCGAACCGCCATCTATAGGACGGAGTGTTTCCATCATTTCAAGGGTTGTCGTTTTACCGGCACCGTTTGGCCCAAGAATGCCAAATATTTCCCCTTTTTTCACCGTGAAGCTTACACCGTCAACAGCCTGCTTGTCGCCATAGCGCTTCTTAAGATTCTTCACTTCTACCATGTGAGTCATGCCTTTATTCTATCCCTGTTAGTCACTGAGGGCAATAGAACTTACGCATTTTGTGCACATCCTACATGTAGCGTAATTTTTACACCAGAAAACGCTAGCAGATTATTGTCCTCGGGCGTAAAATGAAATACAGATTCGCGCTCTTCCGGAGGGTAGAGTACACCTATAGGGGGTAGTATTCCTTTTGTCCGAGGCGCAGAATCGCTCTTGGATATGGCGCCCTCTTTGAATCACGACAACAGCAGCCTCGGCCGCTACGGTCGTGCACACAACAAGGAGTCATTCTCATGGCCGTGACCGTTTTCAGCAAGAAGCCCTGCACGCAGTGCGACGCAACCTACCGCAAGCTCGACAAGGTTGGTGTCGAGTACACCGTCATCGACGCGGAGCACGACCCAACAGCACGAGAGTTCGTGACCAAGCAACTCGGCCTTCTCCAGATGCCCGTCGTGCTGGTTCACGATGGCGACTGGATCGACTTCGTCTCCACGGACGAAAACCGTGGCGTCGACTTTTGGTCAGGGTTCCGACCCGACCAGCTGGAGATGCTGGCCAAGCGTGTCGCTGCGACGGACGCACCGGCCGAACCACTGTTCGTGAACGCCTAGCGTACACAACAACCACGCAGAATCCGCCATACCCAAGAGCGTACGCCCCGTCAGATTACTCTGCCGGGGCTACTCTCATATTTGGATACAGCATTGAAAACAAAAAACACCCCCGGGGAAGGGGGGTGTTTCGGCACCTGTTTGTTTGACCTAAGTATAGGTACAAACCGCTTACGGTGCAATAGTAATTTTTACTATTTCTTCTTTGAAACGGTAAGGAATCCGTTGCGTGGGTTTTCCTTAACGATACGGTCTTCTGGTAGGTCTACTGGTTGACCCTTTTCGTTCTTCTCAACTTTTGCGAAGAAGAAGATAGTTTGCGGCTTGCCACCACGAAGTGTAACTTCAGTGTTGTGCAAGTAATAAGTAACGCCTTTAGAGTTTGTGTGACTGTAAGCCATGTAAGTATATACCTCCTATTAGTGCTATACGGTGTTAGCGTACAGCCTCACTAGGGGTGCTGTCAACATTAAATTCGTTTATATCGATGGCGAAGCATAAGCTGCAACACAGCGAGGCTCACAAGACGAACAATAATGAGCAGCAAAATAACCCCTGCGACAAGCACCGACAGACCTGCAAAGTCAGGGCTCCAGATTGGCGATGAAAAGCCATGGATGTACGCCTCTTGTCGAGGCTTACTGGTCTCGCTTGCCGGGTCGTCGGCGGCGGGATATTTAGCCAATTCATTAGTGGTACACTGCAAATACGCGAAGGAATAATTACTAAATTGAGGGGCACAAACCTCTTGGGCTTTTTTATAAATATTGCCATTAGGGTTAGTGTCCCCGTATTGCCCCTGTTGCCACTCTTGGAGGTCTCTATTAAAACCGTTCTCGAGGTAGACACCTCTGCCCAAGTCAGTATTCATATGTGAAGAGACATATCGTTGTAAATCATACAACCGATTGATTGTCGCCTCTTCATCACCCTCTTGGTCAGCACTGATAACAGCGTCTCGCCGCTGGACCATGCCAATGTTATTGAGACGTAAAAAAGTAGCGGCAATGAAGCCAACAATAATCAATAAGATAATAAGCTGCCACGTTTTTACCCGCTGCAGATCTTTTATACTGTGTTTGATTCGACTCTTATCAGCCACGCACCCTCGAGAATTCCCACCTTTATAACTGTCTATATTGTAGCATGAACCACTCTTTTTGATAGCGAGGCAAACGTAGCACTTAAGAGGGCACCGACACCGTAGCGGTGGTATACTAAAAGCATGAATATTTATTTCTCAGGACTTGGCGGTGTTGGCATTGGCCCACTCGCCGAGATCGCCCACGATGCGGGGCATAGCGTTATCGGCTCAGACCTCGCCGAAGGTCCACTCACCCGCGAACTTACCGCCCGCGGAGTAACCGTTAACATCGGGCAGGACGGCACGTTTCTTCGTGCGACGCATGCCAGCATCCCTATCGACTGGTTCGTCTACACAGCCGCACTCCCCGCCGATCACGCCGAGCTAGTTGCCGCCAAAACCCTTGGTATTCGCACAGCAAAACGCGATGAATTCCTCGCCGAACTCATCAAGACACATAACTTAAAGCTCATCGCTATTGCCGGTACCCACGGCAAAACCACAACGACCGGCATGGCTGTCTGGGCATTGCAACAACTAGGTATTCCGGTGAGCTATTCGGTTGGTACAACAATCTCATTCGGCCCAAGTGGTGCCTACGTCGAGGGCAGTGACTACTTTGTTTACGAATGTGACGAATACGATCGTAATCTTTTGCATTTTTCTCCCTACCTGTCACTTTTAACCTCTATCGACTATGACCACCCCGACACGTACCCTACCGAAGCTGACTACACCGCTACGTTCCGTCAGTACATCAGCCAGTCTCGCCATACTATTGGGTGGAAAAAAGACCTTGAATACATCAACCAGCCGACCAATGAAACTATTTGGGCACTCGAACAAAATGACACGCTCGATCTTCGCATTCCCGGTGAACACAATCGTCGTAATGCAACGCTTGTCGTGAAAGCCCTCGAGAACTTAGGCATCGAAGGCGCGTCGCGTGCCACCGAAATTCTCGAACAATTCCCGGGAACAGATCGTCGCTTCGAAAAGCTTGCCGACAACCTGTATAGCGACTATGGTCATCACCCCGAAGAAATCGCCGCAACACTACAGCTTGCGCGTGAAGTTTCTGAGAAAATCGTCTTAGTGTATCAGCCCCACCAAAACTGGCGTCAGCATTTTATTCGAGAAGAATACACCAACCAGTTTGAGACTGCAAGCAAAGTATTTTGGCTTCCAACCTACCTAACGCGCGAAAACCCAGATCAAGCCGTCCTGCAGCCTCAAGAGCTCACGACGCGCATTACGAACCCCGATGCAATCACCTACGCAGATTTAAATGATGAACTCTGGACCAACATTCAAAACTACAGAAACG
>Ga0247816_10000234_pt1 | contig 33798 bp, 31 predicted proteins | sample UWRJL209509C1_FD_179930 | JGI IMG/M metagenome (GOLD analysis project Ga0247816, IMG submission 179930) | Plant litter microbial communities from Arlington Agricultural Research Station in Wisconsin, United States - UWRJ-L209-509C-1 | ecosystem: Environmental > Terrestrial > Plant litter >...
GAGATGCAACCGGGCACCTGGGCCGTCCATGCCGATGCCGAGAAGACCTTGCGTGCCCTGGGCGAGCGTGGCGACATCATCCGCACCATGCAGCGGGCCATGAGCGGCCAGCCGCGCGATCTGGCGGTGTTCGAGCCGGGCGAGGATAGCCGTACCGTCATCGGTCGCGTGGCCGCGAAGGGGCTGGCCGACGAGCCGCATGACCGCGGTTATCTGGTCATCGATGGGGTGGACGGCAAGGCCCACTACGTCGCGTTGAACGCCCGCGATGAGCTGGCGAACTATCCCACCGGCGCGGTGGTGGAAGTGCGCGGTTCTGCCGAGGTGCGGGCAGCCGACAAGAACATCGCCGCGCTGGCGAGCGATGGCCTGTACCGCACCGATCATCACCTGGCGATTGAGCAAGGCCGAGCAAAGCCCGGACGTGACCCGCAGGAAGTGGTCGCCGCCCATGTTCGTCGGCTGGAAGCCCTGCGGCGGGCTGGCATCGTCGAGCGCGTGGCCGAAGGACTATGGAAGGTGGCGGACGACCTGCCCGAGCGTGGCCGCCAGTACGATGCGAAACGACTGGGTGGTGTCGCCGTGGAGCTGAAATCGCCCCTGCCGATCGAGCGGCAGGCGCGGGTGATCGGCGCGACCTGGCTGGATCAGCAGTTAATCAGCGGCGGCAAGGGACTGGGCGACCTGGGCTTTGGCGGGGAGGCCAAGGACGCTTTGCTGCAGCGCGCCAACTTCTTGGCCGAACAGGGGTTAGCCGAGCGACGCGGGCAGCGCGTAATCCTCGCTCGGAACCTGCTAGCGACGCTGCGCGGACGCGATCTGGCGAAGGCCGCACAGGACATCGCCGCTGAAACCGGCCTGGAGCATCGGCCAGTGGCCGACGGACAGCGCGTGGCCGGCATCTACCGGCGCTCCGTCATGCTCGCCAGCGGGCGCTACGCGATGCTCGATGACGGCATGGGATTCAGCCTGGTGCCGTGGCGGCCAGTGATCGAACAGCGGCTGGGGCAGCAGATCGCCGCGACCATACGTAGCGGTGGCGTGTCCTGGGAGATTGGGAGGCAGCGTGGGCCAACCGTTGGTTGAAACGGTGTGCATTCAAGCGAGCAAATGCACCTTAGCCTGGACCGTCGCTCGCAGCCGCGAGCAGCGGCACCAGGATGTCGCTGATCGGCGTCGGAACGCCATGAACCCGGCCGCGACGGGCGATGATGCCGTTGCGGATATCCCATTCGAGTGGCCGTCCTGCTTCCCGATCCGTGAGGATGGAGGTGCTCATGTCCGCCGGTGCCGCCTGGAATTTTTCGAGAATCTCCTGCGGCACTTCGTCGCCGAGTTCGGCGTCTTCAGCCCGGGCCACGGCCAGGCATTCCCGCGCATAGGCAAGGGTTAGGCCAGCGATGTCAGATCGGCTGAACATGCCCGAACGACGGTGCGTGAGCGCCATGAGTCCAGCCACCGCGTTCTGCAACAGCTTGCGCCAAGCCAGGGAACTGAAGTTTTCGGCCAAGTCCACGGCGCACCGCGTCCCTTGCAGTGCCTGGGCCACGACACGGGCGGCAGCCGTGTCTGGCAGAGTCAGACGCGCCTCGCCGCGCAGGCTGACCGAGCCATCAGATTGCGCCTGTGCCGGAAACCACACGACAGCGGGAACGATGTCCTCGCGTGGCAAGTGTGAGCGAACTATTTCCACCTGTTCGATCCCATTCTGCAAAACACACACAACGGTTTGCGGCCCGACCAGCGCGGCCAGCCAGTCTGCCGCCGCCTCAATCTGTGTGGCTTTGACTGCCAGAAACACAAGATCAGCCGTGTGAGTGATCTGCTTCTGGCTCGTCCGAACCGGGCCGGGTACGGTAATGGAGCGGCCATCTTCCAGCAGCGTCAGGTGATCGCGGGGAGTCCTTCCACACAGCAAGGGCGTTCGGCCCACCTCATGCAGCATTGCCGCGACCGTGGCGCCGATCGCGCCGGGCCCCACGACAGCGACAGCAGTATTGATTTCAGTGTTCATGAAAGCGGATTCCTTTAACGGCATCTGTGCATGGGCCTGTTGTGCTACTTTCTCGGCGAACGTAATATATTACACATGAATAAAGATATTGGTAATGGAATTACAGAGGGCGAGCGACAATTGCAGCAATGGATCGGCAGCATTCAAGCGCGAAGTGGCGACCTCGCCGCGAGCGAGGCGAAGGTTGTCGATCTGCTGCTCACCGACCCTTTGTTCGTTGGGGCCAGCACAACCGCTCAGGTTGCCGCCCGGGCCGGCGTTTCGCCGCCGACGGTGATCCGCGCGGCGCGTGCGCTTGGGTTCAGCGGCTTTCCCGAACTGAAGATCGAAATTGCCCGTGCTCGCGGCACAGCTCGGTTTTTCGCTCCGCCCGAAGTGCTCAGCGCGGATGCGACGTCGGCCTCCGTACTGGAAACCTCCATCCGTGCCGGCACCGATGCATTGACTGCGCTGGGCGGGGCTATCGAACTCTCTTCGCTTGATAAGGCCGTCGGCTTGATCCAGGACGCGCGGCAGGTCTTTGCGTTCGGTGCCGGTCCTTCCTCGACGGTTGCTGCCGATGCGGTCTTCCGTCTGCGCGCGGTCGGCGTGATGACGGTGGGCGTCACAGATCACTTGTCGGCCATGATTGCAGCGCGGCTCCTGGGCGCCGAGGACGTCGTCATCGCCGTCAGTTCGACTGGCCGCACGTCATCCACGCTTGCCGTCGCCGATGCAGCGTCATCGGCCGGCGCCTCGCTGATTGCCATCACCAACCAGTACGACACGCCTCTGGCAACTCTCGCGGACGTCGCACTTGTCGTCGGCGGTGCGCCGCTACCGGCACAGATGGCCGCTGCGGGAAGTCGGCTGGCGCAACTCGTCGTTGTTGACGCGCTGGTCGCCACCCTCGCGCTGCGCGATCCAGATCGCAGCCGCTTGGCGGAGCGCGCAGGCATTGATCTGCCCGACATTTCCTGATGCCCTGATGCAGCCCGACACCATTGCCATGGTTCTTGCCGCAGCGGTAGCGCATGCGGTGTGGAACCTGGCCTCGAAGTACAAACGGGGGAACACTTTGCTGTTCGTTTGGGCCTACAGTTGCGCTTCGACGCTGCTGTGGGGCCCGATCGCGATCGGTCTCATGCTTCAAGGGCAGCAGACGATAAACGGGCGACTCGCGATGGCAGCGGCTGTTTCGGCGGCATTGCACATCGCTTACTCGCTGACCTTGCAGGCTGGCTATGATCGCGCCGATCTTGGGGTGGTCTACCCGATCGCCCGTGGCACGGGGCCGGTGTTGACGATGCTGTTCGCAATTCTTTTTCTGGGCGAGCGGCTCAGCGTCGTCGCGCTATTCGGGGCGCTCCTGATCGTCTCAGGCGTGCTTGTCGTCGCCGGCAACCCGTTCAGAAGAGGCAGTCGCCGCCCGCTCCAGGGCATGTTTTGGGGGGCCGTCACAGGCGCCACCATCGCCAGCTATACCGTCTGGGACAGTTACGCGGTCACATCGCTGCATGTCGCGCCAGTGAGCTACTACGCGGGAACGCTTCTGCTGCAAAGCCTGACTCTGACACCGGGCGCATTGCGACAGCGACCGCACATCCCCGCAGCATGTCGTACCAATGCCGCGCCTATTCTCATCGTGGCGATCTTCTCCCCACTGGCCTACATCCTGGTGTTGAACGCCATGCTGTCGGCGCCGCTTGCGCTGGTCGCCCCCTTGCGCGAGTCGTCCATCATCATCGGCTCCCTCTTCGCTTATTTACTCTTTCGTGAGGACCATCTCGCGCGCCGCATCGTGGGTGCCGTTGTCGTACTGATCGGAATCGCGGCGATCAGTCTGTGATGCTTTCTGCCGGGCTGATGCGCATTGATCATGCGGATGATGAATTGAATACAGGCCTGCCATTGAATGCTTCATTCGCTATTCGAAGGAGCCTATGATTGCATTAAGGTAAATCATAGGAGGCCAACCATGTCGCGCCCCGATCTCAATCTCCTGCTTGCGCTGGACGCGCTGCTCGACGAAGGCAGCGTCATCGGCGCCGCGCGCCGCATGCACCTGAGCGCACCCGCGATGAGCCGCACCTTGAGCCGTATCCGGGAGGCCTTGGGCGATCCGGTGTTCGTCCAGGTAGGCCGGAAGCTCATGCCTACGCCCAAGGCATTGGCGATGCGTGAGCAGGTTCGTCTTGCCGTCGAGCAGGCTTCGCAGGTGTTCGCTTCAGATGCCGAGATTGATCTGAAATCGCTGGATCGGCGTTTCAACGTCCGCGCCACCGATGAGTTCGTGAGCATCCATCTGGGTCATCTCCTGGATGCGATGGCGCGTGAGATGCCTCGAGCGATGCTGCGCTTTTCGCCAGAGGAAGACGACGTGGACGATGAGGCGCTGCGCAGCGGTCGCATCGACCTCTTCATCAGCGCATCGCGCAAGCTGGGGCCGGAGATTCGCGTGCAGTCCCTGTTCACAACCACGTTCGTGGGCGTCGCGCGCGCCAACCATCCGATTTTCGACGACGAGATCACGCCCGAGCGCCTCACGCGCTGGGAGCACATCAACGTTTCGCGGCGCAGCAAGGCCGTCGGGCCGGTCGATGCCGCGCTGGAGGCGCAGGGGCTGCGTCGACACGTCGCCTTGGTACTGCCCAATCCGTACACGGCACTGTTCGCATTGCAAGATTCGGATCTGCTGTTGCCGTTGCCCCAGCATCTGGCCAATACCGCGCTGTCCGCGGGCCTGCGTATTCGCGTGTTCGACTTGCCGACACCGCTGGAAACCGTGCTGCTGACACAAGCCTGGCACCCGCGTCTGGAGGGCGACCCGGCCCATCAATGGCTGCGACAGACCATCCATACGCTCTGCAATGAGAGCCAAACGCAAGCGGCCATGCGCGCCAAGCCCTAACTAGGCGACTGGCTCTATGAGTGCGCTTCACGCAATCATCTGAATGCAGTAAATTCACTTTTCGTAATGATCGACCCTGCCTACAGTGATGCGTATTGATCACTGTAGAAGGGTTGCATCGTGCATTTGGCGAACGTGTCTGACGGGGATTCAGGCGTCTCCTTACGCCTATCCCGGTTGCGGGAGCGGTTGGTGCGTGGCCTGCCTTATCTCGACCTGAGCACCCCACGCGCGACCTATGTGATGCGGTCGATCCTGGCCGCCTGCTTGGCCTTGGTGGCGGCCTATCTACTGGAACTGCACGCGCCCTATGCGGCGGCGTCCAGCGTGCTGCTGGTCATCAACCCCGTCCAGGGCGGCGTGATCGGCAAAGGCGTGTGGCGGGTGCTGGGCACGTTGGTAGGCATGTTGGCGGCCTTCGTGCTGATGAGCGCCTTTGGCCAAATGCCCTGGCTGTTCCTGCTCGGTTTCGGCCTGTGGCTGGGGGTGTGCGTGGTGGGCATGACCCTGCTGCGGCATTTCCGAGCCTATGGTGCCACGCTGGCAGGCTATACCGTGGGCCTGGCGGCCTACGGCGCCATGCAGCATCCGGAACGCACCTTCGACCAGGTAATGGGACGCGGGGCATCCGTGATGATCGGCGTGGTCTGCCTGGCGCTGGTCTCGGCCCTTTTCAGCAGCCGCAGCGTGCACAGCCGCCTGGCCTCGCTGCTCGACCGCCTTGCGGCCGCCACGGCGGGCATGCTTGCGACGCATCACCAGGCCATTCAAGGAAGCGGCGGACCCGACGTTAAGCCGCTCGATGCCGGACGGCGCTCCCTCATCACCGAGGTCTACGGCGTGGACGATCTGCTGGCGCTGGGCAAGGCCGAATCCGCCGACCTGGCCCATCGTGCCGGCACGGTGCGGCACACCATGGTCTCGTTGTTTTCCTCTCTGGTGGGCGGTGCGCCGCCCCTGCACGGACACAGCGCCAGCCTCGCTGTACTGAGCGCGTTGCAACCAGACTGGGAAAAGGTATGGCGGGAGGTGGGCCAGTCGCTAGGGCAGGAACCCGGCCAGGCCGAAAGAGCACATGCCATCCAGCTTTTGACCGATCTCCGCACCCGGCTGAGGGACGCGCTCACGGTCACTTCACTCGACGACGCCTCCGAGCAAGCCACACTGATGATCGCGGGCGACCGCTTGATCGAGCAACTCGACGATTACTTGCAAGCCCTCGAAGGCATCGAACGTTTCCACCAACCCAGGCCGACGCCGGCTCGCGTGTCCGTGCCGTTCCACCGCGACACCGCGGCAGCCCTCCAGAACGGCGTGCGCGCACTGTTGACCGTGCTGATGGGCGGCGCCTTCTGGATCGCCACCGGTTGGACGGAAGGCAACATGATGCTGGCGGGGTTGGCGGCAGCCTGCGCGCTGCTGTCCACCGCACCCAATCCCGCGCTGGGTGCGGTCGAATTCATCAAGGGCACGGTGACTGCAGTGGTGATGGCTTTCCTGTGCACCTTCATCGTGCTGCCGCACGTCTCGGGCCTGCCGCTGCTGCTGGTGACCCTGAGCCTGTTCTGGCTGCCCGGCGTGCTTGCCACCACGATGCCACGCTATGCCTTGGCCGGCGTGGCTTATCTGGTGGCGTTCACGACACTCGCGGCGGCGGACAACCCGATGCGCTACGACTTTGCAGTGTTCCTCAATGGGGCTGTGGCCTGGATCCTGGCGACGTGTTTCACGCTGTTGGGATTCAGGATCGTGCTGCCGCGCAACGGGGGGCGTGACGTCACGCGCTTGCGCCTGCAAATCCGCGATTCGGCGCTGGGCACCTTACGCGGGGAGCCGACGGATGCGCCGGCTTGGCAATGGCGTCAGCAGCACCGCATCGCGCAACTCGGCGCCTTGCTCAAAGCGCAGCCGCAGGAGATGGATCGTGCCATTGCCCAGGCACTGACCAGTCTGCATCTGGGCCGAGAGGTGCTACGCCTTCGCCGCTGGCTGCGCCAAGCCTCTCCAGACGCCGAATGGCCGCATGTGGTGGAGCGCTCGCTGCGCTACATGCGTCAGCGGGCCGGTGATCCCGTGAGCGCCGCTCGTCATGCCCGCCGTGCGGCGACGTCTTTGGCGCGTTTATCGGTGCGATCCAGAGCCGCGATGGATGAAATGAGGCGCGTGACGGCCGTGCTGTTCGACATCGCCGCGCTGCTGGAGCGTCATGCGAACGGCGTTCCGTCCCCCTCTGGAGGCCAAGCCCATGCTCAGTGAGTTCTCGTTCGCCGGCATCTACCTGCCGCCGTTCTTTGCCTACGCCTGCTTGGCGCTGCCGATCTATCTGGGCCTTCGCTTCGTGTTCGCACGCAGCGGCGTGCTGCGCTGGGTCTGGCATCCGGGCCTGTTCGAGTTCGCCATTTCCCTTTGCCTTGTTTCCCTGTTGGTGCTTTATGTCTGAACGCTCAATTTCCACCCAGCGCCTGCTGCGGACAGGACTCACCCTCGTGGTGGTGGTTGCCGCCGGCTTTCTGGTCAGTGCGCTGTGGCGCGCCTACGTCGTCGCCCCCTGGACCCGCGATGGCCGTGTCAGCGCGCAGATCGTGCGCATCGCCCCCGAGGTGTCAGGCACCGTCGCCGAGGTCTCGGTCGCGGACGACCAATACGTCAAACGCGGCGAGGTGCTCTATCGCATCGACAATGCCAGCTTCGCGCTGGCATTGGCCCAGGCCGTGGCGCAGCTGGCGGCGGCCGAGGTGTCCTTGCGCCAGAAGACTGAGGAGGCGCGCCGCCGCCGGGGTATGGAAAGCCTGGTGCCCGCCGAGGACATCCAGCGAGCGAATCAGGCCGTGGCCATCGCTCAGGCCGAACTGCGCGGTGCGCGGGTCACCGTGGACAGGGCGAAGCTGGATCTGGCGCGCACCGAACTGCGTGCGCCAACCGATGGCTACGTCACGCGCCTGCGCTTGAACAAGGGCGACTACGCCGTGGCGGGCCAGCCGAACCTGGCCCTGATCGACGCCCATAGCTTCTGGATTACCGGCTATTTCGAGGAAACCAAACTGCGCGGCATCAAGCCCGGCGCGGCGGCGCAAATCCGCCTGATGGGCTTCGACCAAGTGTTGCCAGGACGGGTGGCCAGCATCGGGCGCGGCATCACCGATAGCAACCAGCAGGCCGACGCGCAGGGCCTGCCGAGCGTGGAGCCCAGCTTCAGTTGGGTCCGGCTGGCGCAGCGCATTCCCGTGCGTGTCGAGTTCGATCATGTTCCGCACGAGGTCGTGCTGGCCGCCGGCATGACCGGCAGCATCGAGGTCACGCCTTCGGCAGGCACGCCGATGCCGCAGGGCCGGCTGATTTCGCTGCTACACCGCTGGATGTGAGGATAAAACCATGCATGCACCCATCCCCTGCACACAGCCGCGCCTTCGGCAGGCAATGCTGGCCTCACTGCTGGCCGCCTTGGCCGGCTGCACCACCGTGGGCCCGGACTACCGCACGCCGACGCTGGATGTGCCCGCGCACTGGATCGAGGCCGACGCCACCATGTCCGATGGCGACTACGATGGCCTGCGCACCTGGTGGCGCGCCTTCAAGGATCCCTTGCTCGACCGCCTGGTCGATCAGACCTTGACACATAACCAGGACCTGGATATTGCGTTGGCGCGCCTGCGCCAGGCACGCGCCGAACGCGTGCAGATCGCCTCGGGCGCCATGCCCGAAGTCTCGGTCGGCGCCGCCGGCGAGGCCGTGCGCGGCAGCAAGGCACTCAGCGCGCAGTCTGGCGGGAAGGCACGAACTTGGCACCTGGGATTCGATGCCAGTTGGGAGCTGGACCTATTCGGTGGCACGCGCCGCGCGGTCGAGGCCGCCGACGCTGGTATCCAGGCGCTGGCTGAGGATCATCGCGCGCTGCAAGTGAGCCTGGTGGCTGAACTGGTGTCCGATTACGCTGGGCTCCGCGCCGCGCAACTGCGCTTGGCCATCGCGCAAGACAACATCCACACGCTGACCGAAGCCGAGCGCTTGGCAGAACGGGCGCACCTCAGCGGCCTGGGTACGCTGGCCGACGTCACCCAGGCCCGCGCAGAGCGCGAAATGGCCGAGGCGCAACCGCCTTTGCTGGAAGCGGACATCGCCCGTTTCAGCCATGCCATCGGTGTGCTGGCGGGCGGGTTTCCCGGGGATTGGCATGCCGACCTCGCAACGCCCGCGCCAGCTTTGCCCATGCCTGCCGACTTGCCGCTGTCACTGCCTTCAGACGTTATTCGCCAACGCCCCGACCTGCGTGCGGACGAACGACGCCTGGCCGCCGCCACCGCGCAGATCGGCGTGGCCGAGGCCGCACGCTTTCCCACGTTCCGCATTCCCCTGGGGATCGGCACGACGGCCAGCGTCATCCACGACCTGTTCTCGGACGCCAGCCTGGCGTGGTCGGCGGCGATGCAGGGCAGCCAGTCCCTCTACGACGCGGGCCGCGCGCGGGCAGGCGTGACTGCTGCGCAGGCCAACGCCGACGCCGTGCAGCGCGTCTACGAGCGGGACGTGCGTTCAGCCCTGCGCGATGTGGAAGACGCCTTGACTGCATGGACCAGCGAACGCCAACGGCAAGCCGCGTTGCAGAAGGCTGTGGCCGATAGCCAACAAGCCCTGGAACAGGCCACCCAACTCTACGCGCGTGGGTTGAGTGCCTACCTACCGGTGCTGGTGACGCAGCGCAGCCTGAACCAGGCACGCGATGCGCTGGCTCTCAGCCAACTGGCACAGTTGCAAGGAGGCATTGGCTTGTACAAGGCACTGGGCGCGGGATGGTCGGACACGGCATTGCTCTCTCATTCCGACCATCGCGCCGCCGCGGAAACAGCGACGACGCAATGAAGCTTTGAGGAAGAGGAGGCGCTGAATGGAGCTGCGTCATCTTCGCTGCTTCCTGGCCGTAGCCGAAGAACTCCATTTCGCCCGTGCGGCGGAGAAGCTACACATTGAGCAATCGCCGCTGTCGCGCGCCATCAAGGAACTGGAAGAAGAACTGGGCGTGGTGCTGTTCGCGCGCACCACGCGCAGCACTCGGCTGACCCGTGCGGGCAAGCTATTCTTTGAGCATGTGCCGCGTGTCTTCTCTGCGTTGCAGCAAGCGCGCGACAGCGTGAAGGCGGCCGCCAACGGTTTCCACAGCCAATTGCGCATTGCACTATCCGACGGTATGACGCCCTCGCGTCTGCCGGCCTTGTTGGCACTGTGTCGGCAGGAAGAACCCGAGGTTGAAATCCGCTTCTTCGAGGTGCCGCTGTCGCAACAGATCAAAGGGCTGCACGGCGACCTGTACGACGTGGGCTTTGCGCGCGCTGATGAGGTCGGTGAGGGCCTCATTGCCGAGCCGGTATGGAGTGATCCGCTGATGGTGGCCGTGCCGGCACGGCATCCCCTGCTGGCCCACAAGCGCATCCCCTTGGAAGAACTGCTGCGCTATCCCCTGGTGCTGTGCGATCCGCAGGCGTGCGAAGGCCACGCACGGCAGGTTGATCGCGTGCTGCGCCGCGTGGACATGGAACCGCTGGTGGCCGAACGGGTGGCGTCCTGCGAACTGATGATGGCGCTGGTGTCTGCAGGCATCGCCTTGGGGCTAACGGGCTGCGCGCACATCTTGGCAAGCCAGGAACCTGGGGTGGTGGCGCGGCCGCTGACGGGCCGCTCGCCGCTGCTGACGACTTACTTGCTGCGTCCGGAAGGCGCGCCCTCGGAAATGCTCGCCCGCTTCATCGACCGCGTGCAAGCCATCGAATCGCCCGAAGGTAGCAGGCCCACGCCGGGTCTTGATGCCGACTCCCTGGAGGAACCTGCATAATGAAGAAATCCATTTCACTCCTGCTGGCCGTAGCATTGACTGCCTGCGACCAATCGGAAACGCCCAAGGAGGCCGAGGTGCCGACCGTTGCGGAACTGGCATCCAATCCCGAGCGGCTGAAAGAACTACGCCAGCAGTGCAAGACCGATCGCGCCAGGCTTGGTGACGTGCTGTGTAATCGAGTCGCCGAAGCCACGCATGAGCGGTTCTATGGCGATGGCAAGACCCCATACACACCGCCGAAGGAACCGCCCAAGTTCTGATCGACGGCATGGGGTTCATTCTGATGCTGTGGTGGCCGATGATCGAACAGCGGTTGGGACAGCCACTCGCCGCGACGGTGCACGATGGCGGTGTGTCGTGGGAGATCGGGCGGCAACGTAGCCCGTCTATCTGATAACAATAGAGAACGGATACTTCCTACGAGTCGACCATTGTTCCCGCCATCGCTTCGTCGAGCAGCCATTGAGCAAACGCTTGCATAGGCTCACTGCTCAATCCGATGGGCTCGGGGAGAATGAGACAGAAGGTTTTGGAAATGGTTTTCCCCTCTGGCCATGGGGCGACCAGGCTTCCTGACGCAAGTTCGGTTTCAACGTAGAGGCGCGGTACTAGCGCAACACCGAGGCCGGCCAATGCGGCTTCTATCAACATTCCATGGAGGTCATAGCGCGCACCAATGGCAGGATTGGTCAGCGGGGTTCCCGTCTCCTGGGCGTAGTGTTGCCAAGCTTCAGGGTTCTGTCGTCGGTGCAGGCGCGGTAATTCGTCCAGTGCGGCTTTTCGTTTGCGTCCTGTCAGAAGTTCAGGATGGCAAACCGGAACCAGCACTTCATGCAAAAGCTGGTGAGTCCGCATTCCCGTCCACGCTGGGTGCTCGAAATGGATGGCGGCATCAAATCCGCTCCCGGCCAGGACGAAGGGGTCCATGCGCTCGGCAAGATGCACAGTGATGTTCGGATGCTTCTGCTGGAATCTTGACAAGCGAGGAATGAGCCATCGCATCGCGAACGTCGGGATGGTGGCAATGTCCAGGCTCGCGCCATCGCTCGGCTGCCCCATCAAGTACTGGCTGTCCCGATCCAGGCGGTCAAGCGATTCGCGGACTTGGGCCGCGTAACGCTCTCCGTTGGGCAGGAGCCGCACACGATTGCCGACCCGCTCGAACAGCGTGACCCCGAGGAAGGCTTCCAGCCTGCCAATCTGGCGACTGATGGCTCCTTCAGTCAGAGACAGTTCCTCTGCCGCGCGCGCGAAGCTGCCGTGGCGCGCAGCCACTTCGAATGCCATCAGTGCCGTGCTGCTGGGGATCTTCCTTCGCATGAGCGTTCCTGGTACTGGAGCTGGTAATCGGTATAGCTTGATTTTTTATCACTGAAGCATACCGAAAAATCGTTTTATGCGTCGATATCCAGGACATACCATGACGGAACATCAACAAAGAGGGCCGGATCCAAAAGAAGTCCGGTAGCGAGTGATCCATGATCTATACCGTCGAGTGCAGTTTTGCCAATTCAGCCAGCGAAGCAGAGTGGAATGATTTCTACAGCCTGGAAAAGCTGCCCGCGCTCATTTCAGTGAGCGGATTCCATACTTCGCAACGCTTCAAGGCGTTGAGCCCTGGCTGCCCCGTCTACCTTGCCATGCACTCGATCGACGGTCTGACCGTGCTTGAGGGCGATGAGTACCGCCAGAAGGGCGGGGGCAACTTCGCACGTTGGCAGCAGCACATCACCGATTGGCACCGCAATCTTTACGGCGGCCTTGAGCGTGCGCCTGCCATCGGTGAAGGCGAGCATCTGATCGTGAGCGCAGTCGGTCCCGAGCCGCTCATCGAGATGGGGCTCACGCCTGAGCAGATGTGGGCCGTCGCATTGGAGAAGTGTCCTGAAAACAGGTGGCTGGCGAGGCTGGATACCGCCATTAGTCTTGGTGTAGATACCCTTCCGAAGAACGTGCATCTCTATGCCCCGATGACCGCGCAATTGACGAGTGGCAGAGGCGCAGAGCCCCAGACGCAGGTGCAGAAGCGGCATGCCTAACCTGACGATCTTCATCCAGGCGGACGAGATGCCACCCGAAGCAAATCTGGCGGAACTCACCGAACGATGCACTAGACTTTGCACGGACGTCCTTCAGGCGGCGCTGGACAACGTGCATGTCATCTATGTCGCTGCTCGCCAGGGGCGTGGGCATCCTGCTTACGCGGAAATCAAGTACCGCCTCGAACCGTTCAGAACGCCATCGGTCATGGACGATTTCATGGCGCGACTGGATGAGGCAATAAAACGCCATGTGGGGCTAACGGCGCGCATCCGTTGCTTTGGCTATCCAGCCGATACCATCTACGCGCGGAACTGATGACGCGCAAGGAGTGCCGCAATGAACGACATGAAATTTCCGGGCCAGCAAATCGGCGAGTTTTCTGTTACGGCCATCAGTGACGGATACCTTTCCGCAAGTCTGGATCTTCTCTCCGATATCGATCCTATGGAGGCGTCCAAGTTGCAGCAGGACGCAGGCGTGAGCGACCCATCCTCGATCCACATCAACTGTTACCTGGTGCGTGGAAGGGGGCGCACGATCCTTATCGACGCGGGCGCTGGTGGGTTCAAGCAATGGGGTGGAAAGTTGATAGCGAATCTCGCACTTGCTGGCGTGCAGCCCTCTGACATTGACACCATTCTTCTGACCCATGCACATCCCGACCATGTTGGGGGGCTGCTTGACTCGTCAGGGCAAGCTGCCTTTCCCGACGCAGAGTTGGTCGTCCACCAGCGTGAGATTTCTTTTTGGAAGGATGACGGCAACCTCAGCCAAGCAAGTGAGCGGGATCGTGGCAACTTTCTGTTTGCCCGGAAGGTGTTCGATCAGTACTCGGAGAAGATGCGCATGTTTACTGATGGCGAAGTTCTCCATGGCATTCGTGCCATGCCCCTTTTGGGACATACCGCAGGGCATTCCGGTTATCGCATCGAATCCGATGGTCGTAGTCTGCTGGTTTGGGGGGATATCGTTCATTTTCCCCAAATCCAGATTGCTCGTCCCGACGTATCCATTGCATTCGACCAGGATCCGATTCTCTCCGCCGAAACACGATCAAAACTATTGGATGTTGTCAGCTCGGACAAACTTCTGATCGCTGGGATGCACCTGGGCGAACTTGGGTTTGCGCAGGTCGAGCGGACAGGACATACCTACAGGATTTCTTACGAGTCCTGAGTGAGAAGCGCGCGCAGTCTGTCAGGCACACCCTCCCGCACAAGCAGCCTGACCTCACGGATCAGTCGGCGTTGAACGTGGTCAGTAGCACTTGGGCAAGGACCGCGAGCTTGGCTGGCGGTCGCGACAAGGTCCGTAGCAGGTGAATCTCGTCTTCGCGCTTTGCCGGGTCGTCAAACACGGTGACCAGTTGACCGCTGGAAATCGCTGTGGCCGTGACCCAGGTGGGTAGATAGACCAGACCAAGCCCGGCGTTGGCGGCCAGGAGCAACGCCTCGAAATCGTCACAGGCCAGGATGCTGCCAGCTGCGTTTTCGGGTATCAGGCCGGCGGCGCGCAGCCCGCGCCATCCTAAGCCTTCCGGATCGTGGCACTTGTCCAGCAAGCCATGTTCGGCCAGCTCGGCCAAGGTTGCAGGAAACCCGTACCGGTCCTCGTAAGCACGGCTGGCACAAATCGACCAACGTTGCGTACCCAGGCGTTGTGCGTACATGCGACTGTCTTTGAGAGGGCCGATGCGAATCACCGCGTCGAGACGTTCGCGTACCGGATCGGCCAGCCGCTCGGTGAGGTCCAGTTCGATGCGAAGTGCTGGAAAACGTGCCAGCAGATCCGGCAACAACGGCAGAACGTGATGGCGGCCGAACGTTGGCAGGCAAGCTATGCGGAGGATGCCGCGTGGCTCCTCTCCTAGCGCTGCGACTTCGGCACGTAGATCCACCAGTTCATCGATCAGCGCGGGGACGCGGGCCAGCAGCAGTTCGCCCGCGTCGGTCAGTGTCAGCCCGCGGGTGGAGCGCACGAACAGCCGCACATCCAGCGCCGCCTCCAGGGCATCTAGCTGGCGCACCACCGACGACGGCGCTACGCCCTGCCGAGCGGCCACGGCTGAGAAGCTGCCGGCTCGGGCGACCGCGATGAAGACGGGCAGATGTTCAGCATAAGAGATGGGGCGCATGCGTTGCATTTTACGCAAAACCGTTGCGCGATAGCGAGGCGTTCCGTCGGCAGATCAGTGCGCCTAGCATTGGTTGCATACGTGCGGTGATCGTGTCGCACTCACGGAGTTTTCGCTATGTCTTTACCTTCCTGCGCCTCTGCGTCCTTGTCGGGACGCAGCGTGGTGGCGCTGTCGGCGGCGTGCGGCTTTGCCGTCGCCAACCTTTACTACAACCAGCCGCTCTTGCCGCAGATGGCGACGGCGTTTGGCTCGGATGCATCGGCCCAAGGTGCCATTGCCATGCTGACCCAGGTGGGGTATGCGGCGGGCTTACTGCTGTTTGGCCCCCTGGGCGACCGACTGGACCGGCGTAGGCTGATCACGGGGCTCTTGCTGCTGAATATGCTCGGTTTGGCGCTTTGCGCAACAGTGGTCAGTCTAGATGGATTGCTGGCTGCGTGCCTGGTCGTCGGTCTGACGGCCGTCAGCGCGCAAATCATCATTCCGGCGGTATCGGGGCTGGTTGATCCTGCGCGGCGCGGGCAGACGGTAGGGCGGCTGATGAGTGGCCTGTTTGCCGGTACGCTACTGGCACGTACGGTCAGCGGCTACGTCGGGGCACATACCGGCTGGCGGACCATGTTCGTGATTGCGGCGGTGGTCGATGCGATATTGATCGCCGTGATCTGGCGCTATCTCCCGAGAACCCGGCCCGCCAGCGATTTGTCGTATCCAAGGCTGTTGGCATCCTTGGGGCAGTTGCTCGCGCGCCAGCCACTGTTGCGCGAAGCCTGCCTGGTTGGCTTCCTGCTGTTTGCTGCGTTCAATGTTCTGTGGGGCTCTTTGGCGATGATGCTGGCGCGGCCCCCTTATGGCTATGGCAGCGAGGTAGTAGGTCTGTTCGGTCTTGTTGGTGTGTCGGGGATGGTGGTGTCGCCCACCATTGGCCGCTTGGCTGATCGATGGGGTGGACGCCGTGTCGTGGCGCTGGCTGCGGCGATGGTCGTGCTGGCGTTTGTGCTGGTCGCGGGCTCGCCGAAGAGTGTTGGATTCCTGATCGCGGGCGTGTTGATTCTTGACCTGGGAAGTCGTGCCAACCTCGTGGCCAATCAGACACGGCTGTATGCGCTACTGCCCGACGCACGGGGGCGGCTCAATACGGTGTTCATGACATGCTATTTCCTAGGCGGTGCGGCCGGGTCGGCGCTGGGCATCGCCGCAGCGGAAGCTTTTGGGTGGCGCGGAGTAGCCATGGCTGGCACGCTCTGCGCAGTACTGGCGCTGGGCGTGCTCAGCGCATTCGGCGGCACGCAGCGGGCAGTCTGAGGCGGCGAAGCTGACAAGTGCACGGTTGGCCTTGTAAGCGACCTTGCGCGCCAACGCCGGATCTAGCCGCCAGTGGTCAGGCAGTCCCGTGATGCAGCATCAACTGTCCCACGGCGCTTGCTGCCAGCGTTCCAACAGGAAATCACTGAACGCCGTCAGCCGGCGCGGCACGGGTTCGCGTCGCGCCCGCACGATGCTGATCTTGGAGGGCGTGGCTTCCCAGTCCGGCAACACGCGCACCAGTCGTCCGTCGCGCAACTCCTCGTGGATGTCCCAGGTTTCGCGCAGCGAGATACCCAGCCCGGCCAGACACCACGCATGCAGCACGTCGCCGTTGTCGCTGCAAAGCGTGCCGCTGACCGCGATCGGCTTTTCGCGCCGGCCCCTGCGCAGCGGCCAGATGCTTTGCAGCAGCCCCGGATAGGCGAACACCAGACAGTTATGCCGCTCCAGTTCTTCCGGCTGCGTGGGGTGGCCATGCTCTTTCAGGTAGTCGGGAGACGCCGCCAGGATGCGCCGGTTGTCGGCCACGCGACGCGCCACCAAACGCGAATCGGCCAACTCGCCCATGCGGATCGCCAGGTCGAGGTCGCCGCTATACAGATCCTGCACCTGATCAGACAGGCGCAGGTCGAAACCGACCCTGGGATGCAGGCGGCAGAAATCGTGGATAGCCGGGGCCACGAACTTGCGCCCGAACGGCGTGGGCGCGGTCAGGCGGATGGTGCCGCTCAGTTCCTGGCTGCCGCCGGTCGCCAGTTCCTGCACTTCTTCCAGCACCGCCAGGGCGACCCGCGCCCGTTCGGCGATGGCGCGGCCTTCGCCGGTGATGCGCAGGTTGCGGGTGTTGCGCTCGAACAGCGTGGTGCCCAAGGCCTGCTCCAGCCGGGCGATCTGCTTGCTGACCGTCTTGGGTGCGAGGTGCAGGTCGCGTGCGGCGGCGGAAAAGCTTTGGCGCTCCACCACATGCACGAACACCGCCAGGTCATCGAGGTTGCGCAGGGCCATTTGGGTCATTCCGGGGAAAGTGTTTGTCTATTTTGGTCATTTAAAGGATATACCGGATTCACCAGAATGAGGTTCCTTACTTCGCATGCCGCAACGCGCACGCCTCCGCCGGAGGCGCTCGGCGGTGTGCTCGACTCGCTTGCAGGAGCCTCCAATGACCCAACGCATTCTTTTCGTCTTGACCAGCCACGACCGCAAGGGACCGGCCGGCGCCGCCAACGCCGCGCCCAGCGGTTTCTATCTGTCCGAGGTCACGCATCCGCATCGGGTGCTGGCCGACGCCGGCCATGCGGTCGATTTCGTCAGCCCCAAGGGCGGCAAGACGCACGTCGATGGACTCGACCTGGACGATCCGATCAATGCCGCGTTCTGGAACGATGCGGCGCTGCGCGGTGCCACCGAGAACACCTTGGCACCCGCGCAGGTCGATCCCGATGCCTACGTCGCGATCTTCTACGCCGGCGGCCACGCGACGATGTGGGACTTCCCCGACAACGCCGAACTATCGGCCATCGCGGCGCGTATCTACGAGCGTGGCGGCGTGGTCGCTGCGGTCTGCCACGGCCCGGCCGGGCTGGTGAACCTCAAGCTGTCCGAGGGCCGCTATCTGGTCGCGGGCCACGACGTGTCGGCCTTCACCAACGAGGAGGAGCGCGCGGTCGGCATGTACGACACGGTGCCGTTCCTGCTGGCCGATACTTTGCAGGATCGTGGTGCCCGGCATGTGCCCGCGCCGAACTTCCAGGCGCAGGTGGTCGTGAGCGAGCGGCTGGTGACGGGCCAGAACCCGGCTTCGGCCAAGGGTGTAGGCGAAGCGATGCTGCCGCTGCTGGTGGCAGCGTCCGTGGATCGGGCCTAAGCCATGAGAGAGCGCATGCCTTTCGTCATCTACGTCTTCGCGCTTTGCGCGTTTGCCCTGGGCTTTACCGAGTTCGTCACCATCGGGCTGGTGTCCACCATTTCCACTCACCTGCATGTCAGCGTCGCGCAGGTCGGCACGGCGGTCACAGCTTATGCGCTGGGCGCTGTTATCGGTGCGCCGGGCCTGACGGCGCTCGCCACGCGCTGGCCGCGCAAGCGGCTGCTGCTGGTGGCGATGGGCCTGTTCACGCTGGGCAATGCGGTGGTCAGCCTGTCCGATGCACTGACGCCCATGTTGGTGGCCCGTTTCGCGTCGGGCCTGGGACATGGGGTATTTCTTGCCGTGGCCTCCAGCGTGGCAACCCAACTGGCGGGCCGGCATCGGGCCGGTGCGGCGGTGGCCGTGGTATTTGGCGGCCTGACGCTGGCCCTGGCGCTGGGCGTTCCGCTCGGCACCTACCTGGGCAGCGTGTTGAGCTGGCAGGTCATCTTCATGGCAGTAGCCGCGAGCGGCGCGATTGGCTTCCTCGGCTTACTGGCCCTGATGCCGACGGATCGGGACGACGCCTCAGCGCAGGCCAACGCGATGGATGGCCTAAAAGCGATGTTCAATCCGCGTCTGCTGGCTGGAGCCGGCATTACCGTGCTGGCGTATGCCGGGTCGTTCGCGCTCTACACCTACATTTCGCCGATCCTGCTGCAAGTGACGAACGTCAGCGAAAGCACGGCCAGCCTGTTGATGCTGGGCTATGGCGCGATGGCCGCCATTGGCAACATCTGGGGCGGACGCCTGACCGACCGCAAGGGTGCCGACTTTGCGGTGATGATCGTACTGGTCGGTCTGGCCGTCGTGCTGTTGGCGATCTGGGCATCGGCACCGTCGTTGCCGTTGATGGTGTTGCTGACGGGCCTGCTCGGTGCGCTGACCTATGCGGCGGTGCCTGCCTTGCAGGCGCGGGTGATCGGGTTGTCGCACATCCACGCACCGCAGGCACCGGCAGTGGCGGCTGGGCTGAATATCGCCGGTTTCAATGGCGGCATCGCGTTGGGTTCGCTGCTGGGCGGGGCGAGCCTGGAGGCGATGGGGCTGACCAGCACCGCCTGGGTCGGTGCGGTGGCCGTTGGCCTGGGGATCGTCTGGATGCTCTGGCAGATGCGAGGAAACTGCGCTCGACGCACCGAAGTCCCTGGATGAGGGTATAGCGATGCAGCTTCGTCAATTTCGTTTCTTTCGGACTGTAGGCGAGGAACTTCACTTCGCGCACGCGGCCGCCCAGCGTTGGTTCCAACCGTCACTGTCCCGCATCCCACGGCGCCTCCAGCCATTGTTTGGCCAGGAAATCAACAAAAGCGCCGATCCGAAGATGCTCCGGGTCGCGCAGGACGCGCACGAGTGCGCCGCCGCGCAGTTCGTCCGCGACGTCCTAGGTCTCGCGCAGCAAAATCCCCATCCCGGATACGCTCCATGCCCACAGAGCATCGCCATTGTCGCTGCGCAGATCCCCATGACGTCCATCACTTCGTTTCTGCCGCCTCGGCAACTGTGCTTGACCGTCCAACGGTTCATCCGTAAGCCGGAATGGGCGAACAGCAGGCATGGATGCTGGTGCAACTCGCGGGGGTATGAGGGCGCGTCCGCTCTTCGCAGATCGTCCGGTGGCTCCACCAGAATTCGCCGACTGTCGGCCAGGTCAATATCACCGCCGTGCAGATCGACCACACGGTCGCTCAACTGTAAGTCGAAGCACTGCCGCGGATGACGCTCGCGGAAGGCAGCGATGACCGGCGCCAGGTAACGCACCGCGAGCGGCACTGGCGTCGTCACGCGCAACACGCCCGTCTCCGTCGGGGCGGCCTGCCGGGCCACGGCGTTGGCCTCGTCCAGCAACACCAAGGCTGGGCGGGCGCGCTCGGTGAAGGCGAGGCCCTCCGCAGTGATGCGCAGGTGTCGCGTTTTTGCGCTCGAAAGCAGTGAAGGACATTGCTGCTATCACGGGCCTGGAGCATCGCCCAGTGGCAGACGGGCAGCGCGTGGTCGGGCATCTACCGTCGCTCGAACATGCTGGCGAGCGGACGCTACGCGATGTTCGATGACGGCATGGGATTCAGTTTGATGCCGTGGCGGCCAGTGATTGAACAGCGGCTGGGACAGAAGATCGCCGCGACGGTGCGCGGGGGGAAGCGTCGTGGACGATTGGGCGGCAGCTCGGACAATCATATGATTGCCATTAGGAAATCATATTGGGTAAAATCGCGGTAAATTCACCCATATCAAGTTGTATTTGAGAAACTTGTAGGAATTCCATGATCACTATTCCAGCCAACGAAGACCCTGGCGTTTTGGAGAACGCGCTCTCGCATCTCCAATGTATTCTTGTTGCGCGCCGCACCCGCTATACGCCCGAGGCTGTCAGTTGGGCTCAGTACGACATTCTTGAACTTCTGCGCCTGCAAGGCCCCATGACGCCTTCGCTGCTGGGTGACAAGCTGGGTGCAGCTCGTACCGGCATATCCAAGTCTTTGCGTGTGCTCAAGGATCTCAATCTGGTGGAGCAAATGCAGGGAGACGGGGATCGTCGCGAGCAGGTCACCACGCTGACGCGGCAAGGACGCGATTTCCTCGTGCGTGCCGCCACGGGCAGGCGTGACGCTGCACAGTGCGTCATGGCTGCACTGACGCCTGGTGAGCAGGCCATGTTCACGGAGCTTTGCGAGAAAGCCAGCGCTGCATTGACCTCCCATGCCTCCGAACAGGGGACAAGCGCATGAGCCCCCTACACACCCCGTACCAGGACATGGAGATCATCGGCGCGCGCAACAACAACCTACGCAGCGTTACCGTGAAGGTTCCCAAGCACTGCATCACAGTGTTCACCGGTGTGTCCGGCTCAGGAAAGTCCTCATTGGTGTTTGACACGATCGCGGCTGAATCCCAGCGTCAGCTCAACGAAAGCCACAGTGCGTTCGTGCGACATCGTCTGCCGCACTACGGCCAACCGCAGGCCGATGCCTTGCGCAATTTGCCCGCATCCATCGTGGTTGATCAGAAGCCGCTGGGCGGCAATGCGCGCTCGACAGTGGGGACGGCCACCGACATACAACCTTTGCTGCGGCTATTGTTCTCGCGCCTGGGCGAGCCATTCGTGGGCTATTCCAATGTGTTTTCGTTCAATCACCCGCAGGGGATGTGCCCGACCTGCCAGGGGCTGGGCATGGTCGACGAGCTTGACCTTGATCTCCTGTTCGACCGCAACAGGTCCCTGAACCAAGGAGCAATCCGGTTTCCCACGTTTGCCCGCGGCACATTCCGCTGGAAGCGCTACGCTTACTCAGGCTTGTTTGATTGCGACAAACCACTCGCCGACTACACCTCGGACGAATGGCAAATTTTGCTGTATGCAGACGATCTTGCCGTGAGCAATCCGCTGCCCGGATGGCCATCATCGGCGCGATTTCAGGGCGTCGTTCCGCGCTTTCGTCGGGCCTATTTGGATCATGAGCCCAGTCGCCTGACCCAGGCAGAACGTGAAGGGCTCGCTCATGTCATCACTCGCCAACGGTGCCAAGCTTGTGGTGGCACCCGCCTCAATCCGACCATCCTCTCTTGCAAGATTAAGGGAAAATCCATCGCGGACTGCGCCAGTCTGGAGATATCCGATCTGCTGATCTTCATCCGGACGATAGATTCGGAAGCCATCGCTACGGTGCTGACAGCCATTGTTGAGAGGCTGGAGCAGATGCGCGCTATCGGCCTCGACTATCTCAGTCTGGGCCGTGAAACCGCGAGCCTATCGGGCGGCGAGTCCCAGCGCGTGAAGATGGTTCGCCATCTTGGCAGCAGTCTGGCCGACATCGCCTACATCTTCGATGAACCCAGCGTTGGACTGCATCCAAGCGATGTTCACCAACTCAACACGTTGTTGCGTAGCCTGCGTGACAAAGGTAATACCGTCCTGGTGGTGGAGCACGATCCAGATGTCATCGCCATTGCCGATCATGTGGTGGATATGGGGCCGGGCTCCGGGAAGGATGGCGGCCATGTGGTGTACCAAGGCGATTACGCAGGTTTGCGGCAGGCCGATACCCTGACGGGGCGTTGCCTGCGACGGGTTGCGCCGATGAAACGCGAGCCGCGCTCTGCTACGGGACAGATCGCCTTGCAACGCCTTTCGCTGCACAACCTGCGAGATGTCAGCGTATCCATACCTACCGGTGTTCTGACGGTAGTGACGGGTGTCGCTGGCTCCGGCAAGAGCACGCTTGTCAACCGCCTACTGCTCCGCCATTGCCCGGATGCCATCCTGATCGATCAGAGAGGTTTGGGAGGAACGCGGCGCTCGTCTGTCTCAAGCTATATCGGTGTGCTTGACGAGATTCGCTCAGGCTTCGCGCAAGCCAGCGACCAGCCCGCCAGCTTGTTCAGCAATAACGCCCAGGGGGCTTGCCCAGCCTGCAAAGGGCTGGGCTTAGTCCAGACCGACTTGGCTTTCATGGACAGCGTGGAAACGCCTTGTGATGCCTGCAGTGCCACAGGATTCAACGAGGCGGCACGGGCGATTACCTGGATGGGCTGCAATATTGCCCAAGTGCTCGCATTCTCTGTGGAACAGGCGCTGCGGCATTTCCAATCCTGCCAAGACATCGTCGAGCCATTGCACCGACTCTCCAATGTCGGATTGGGCTATCTAGCGTTGGGACAGCGACTAAACACTCTGTCAGGCGGTGAGCGCCAACGCCTGAAACTGGCATCCCGATTGGCTGAAGTTGGCAGCTTGTATGTTTTTGACGAGCCGACGTCTGGTCTGCATATGTCCGATGTTGATCGGTTGCTTGCCATCCTTGATGACCTCACGCAGCGGGGTGCCACCGTCATCGTGGTCGAACACAACCTGGATGTCATGGCCCATGCTGACTGGTTGATCGAGATGGGCCCAGGCGCAGGCAAGAAAGGCGGAAAAGTCATCTTCGAGGGTTTGCCTACGGCAATGATCAGCGCCCCGGAATCTGTAACGGGGCCATTCCTTTGGCGCCATTTGAATGGGCAACTGTGAGGTGACGCATGGAACTTCGGCACCTGCGTTGCTTCCTTGCCGTCGCCGAAGAGCTGCATTTCGCCCGTGCGGCGGAGAAATTGCATGTCGAGCAATCGCCTTTATCGCGGGCCATCAAGGAACTGGAAGAAGAACTGGGCGTGGTGCTGTTTGCGCGCACCACGCGCAGCACTCGGTTGACCCGTGCGGGCAAGCTGTTCTTTGAACACGTACCGCGCGTCTTCTCTGCCTTGCAACAAGCCCGCGACAGCGTAAAGGCCGCTGCCAACGGTTTCCACAGCCAACTGCGCATTGCACTATCCGACGGAATGACGCCCTCACGTCTGCCGGCTTTGCTGGCGCTCTGTCGGCAGGAGGAGCCCGAGGTCGAAATTCGTTTCTTTGAGGTGCCGCTGGCGCAACAGATCAAAGGGCTGCACGGCGATCTGTACGACGTAGGCTTCGCCCGCGCCGATGAAGTCGGCGATGGCCTCATTGCCGAGCCGGTATGGAGTGATCCTCTGATGGTGGCCGTGCCGGCGCGGCATCCCCTGCTGGCCCACAAGCGCATCCCTTTGGAAGAACTGCTGCGCTATCCCCTGGTGCTGTGCGATCCGCAAGCGTGCGAGGGCCATGCCCGGCAGGTGGATCGTGTGCTGCGCCGTGTAGACATGGAACCGCTGGTGGCTGAACGGGTGGCGTCCTGCGACCTGATGATGGCGCTGGTGTCCGCAGGCATCGCCCTGGGGCTGACGGGCTGCGCGCACATCTTGGCCAGCCAGGAACCTGGCGTAGTGGCACGGCCACTGACAGGCCGCTCACCGTTGCTGACGACCTACTTGCTGCGTCCGGAAGGCGAGCCTTCGGAAATGCTCGCCCGCTTCATCGACCGTGTGCAGGCCATCGAATCACCCGAAGGTAGCAGGCCCACGCCGGGTCTTGATGCCGACTCCCTGGAGGAACCCGCATGATGAGAAACTCCATTCCGTTCCTGCTGGCCGTGGCATTAACCGCTTGCGGCCAATCGGAAACGCCCAAGCAGGCCGAGGTGCCGACCGTGGAGGAACTGGCCGCCGATCCGGCACTGCTAAAGGAGCTGCGCCAGCAGTGCAAGACTGATCGCGCCAGGCTTGGCGACGTGCTGTGCAATCGAGTCGCCGAGGCTACGCGCAAGCGGTTCTACGGCGATGGCAAGACCCCATACACACCGCCGAAGGAGCCGCCTAAATTCTGATCGCGGTCGATTCAATAACATATTCCGTTTTCTCGCCATACACGCCGCAATGCGCCTGCGCTTGCGGCGTTTTTCTTTGGCTCGACGCTGCGCGGATTCTTCCTTTTTTCTAGACCTTTCTCCCGATAACGGTCTTTGACCGGCACCGACCCAGCACCGATTCTCGCGTCATGCGGCACGTCCTTGTGCCGCGTGTGAACGAGGAATCAGCGCAGAGGAAATCGGAGGCCAGTCAATGCAAGCTCAGGGCGTGCTGTTCGGGCAGATCGCGGTCGTTTTCAGCATCGTGATCGCGGGTGTGTGGAGTGCAACGCAATGGACAGCCGCCGCTCTGGCCTACCAACTACGCCTTGGCTCGCCCTGGTTCGATTTCTTCGGTACGCCGGTCTATCACCCGTGGCGGCTGTTCGAGTGGTGGTTCTTCTTCGATGCCTACGCGCCGCACGTTTTCGACATAGGCGGCGCCATTGCGGGCGGCAGCGGCTTGGTCGCCGTAGTGGTTGCCATCGCCATGTCAGTGTGGCGCTCGCGGCAATCTCGTCTGGTCACGACCTATGGCTCGGCGCGTTGGGCCAATACCGCCGACATCCGCAAGGCCGGGCTGATGCAGTCGGCCGGCGTCTTTCTCGGCCTGCATGACGGACAGTACCTGCGCCATGAAGGCCCGGAACACGTCCTGACCTTCGCGCCCACGCGCTCGGGCAAAGGCGTGGGCCTGGTGGTGCCGACCTTGCTGTCCTGGCCTGCATCGGCAGTCATCCACGACATCAAAGGCGAGAACTGGCAGATCACCGCCGGCTGGCGTTCGCGTTTCTCGCATTGCCTGCTGTTCAATCCGACGGACGCAAGTTCAGCGGCCTACAACCCGCTGCTGGAAGTGCGGCGCGGCGCACATGAAGTGCGCGACGTGCAGAACATCGCCGACATTCTCGTTGACCCCGAAGGCGCGCTGGAAAAGCGCAATCACTGGGAGAAGACCAGCCATGCGCTGCTGGTCGGCGCCATCCTGCATGTGCTCTACGCCGGTGAAGACAAGACGCTGCGCGGCGTCGCCAACTTCCTCTCCGATCCTGCGTGCCCGTTCGAGCTGACGCTGCATCGGATGATGACGACGCGCCATCTCGGTGACGCGCCGCATCCTGTCGTCGCATCCGCCGCGCGCGAGGTGCTCAACAAGAGCGACAACGAGCGGTCGGGAGTGCTCTCCACCGCGATGAGCTTCTTGGGCCTGTACCGCGACCCCACGGTGGCCGAAGTCACGTCACGCTGCGACTGGCGCATCGCCGACCTGATTTCGTCCGAGCATCCCGTTTCGCTGTACCTGGTGGTGCCACCTTCGGACATCAGCCGCACCAAGCCGCTGATCCGGTTGATCCTCAACCAGATCGGACGGCGGCTGACCGAATCGCTCGATGGCAGCGATGGCATCGAACGCCGCCACAAGCTGTTGCTGATGCTCGATGAGTTTCCGGCGCTGGGCCGGCTCGACTTCTTTGAGACGGCGCTCGCCTTCATGGCCGGCTACGGCATCCGCAGTTTCCTCATCGCGCAGTCGCTCAACCAGATCGACAAAGCCTACGGCCAGAACCATTCGATTCTGGACAACTGCCATGTCCGGGTGACGTTCGCTACCAACGACGAACGCACCGCCAAGCGCATTTCCGAAACGCTGGGCACCGCTACCGAACTGCGCGCGCAGCGCAACTACGCCGGCCACCGGCTTGCGCCGTGGCTCGGGCATCTCATGGTGTCGCGGCAGGAGACGGCCCGGCCGCTGCTGACGCCGGGCGAGGTGATGCAACTCCCGCCCGATGAATCCGTGGTGATGGTGTCCAGCGTCGCGCCGATCAAGGCGAAGAAGCTGCGCTACTACGTCGACGCCAATTTCAAGCAGCGCGTGCTGCCACCGCCCGCGCTGGCGGCCGGGCATTACGCCGACGTGCCACCGGCCCGCGCCGACGATTGGAGTGGCCTGGCGATCCCCGTCGTGCCCGCCGCATCAGCCACGGCATCCGCCTATGAGCTGGGCGGCACCGATGACGGCGGCCCGCGCCGCCAACCCGAACTCTCCGAATCCGTCGCTTACGACCCCGAGCTGGATGCGCCCGATGACCTGGCACTGCTCGATGACGACGACCTGCCGCTGCCGCTCCCAGGCCAGCTTGACCCGGCCATGCAGCGCACGGCGCGGCTGGCCTCTCTCGACCCCAACGACGGAATCGACCTATGAGCCAATACCGCCTCAATCTTTTTATCCAACACGAGCACGCCAAGCGGCTGGAAGAGCTCGCCGCCAAGAAAGGCGTCTCGAAATCCAGCATCGTCGCGGCGGCGCTGGCGTCCTGGCTGTCGCCGGACGCGGGCGACCAGCGCGAGGCCGCCATCGCCAAGCGACTGGATCGCCTGTCGCGGCAGGCCGAGCGCCTGGAGCGCGACCAGAACATCCAGATCGAAACGCTGGCGCTGTTCATCCGCTACTTCCTGACCGTCAGCACGCCGGTGCCCGAGGCGCATCAAGACGCGGCTCGTGCCCAGGGCAAGGCGCGTTTCGAGCAGTTCATCGAACAGCTCGGCAGACACCTGCTGCGCGGCCGCAGTCTGGTGCGCGACGTGGTGGAAGAACTGCACCCGAACACCGCGCGCATGGATGACGCGGCGGCACTGGCCGAAGCCCATGAACGTGCTGCGGAGCGTGCCTCATGAGCGCCATTCCACAGATCCCGCCCGAACCACGCTCGTCGGCCACTACTTCACAGGATCGCCGCATCCAGATGCTGCGCACGGCAATGGGGCCGTTGATCGCCGCCGCGCTGGAAGACCCGGACGTGGTGGAAATCATGCTCAACCCTGATCGCACCCTTTGGGTGGATCGGCTGTCGTCGGGCCGCGCGCCGTTGGGCGTAGAACTGCCCGAAGCCGACGGCGAACGCATCATCCGCCTTGTCGCCGCCCACGTTGGCGCGGAAGTCCATCGCGGCCAACCGCTCTTGACCGCCGAATTGCCCGAGACGGGCGAGCGTTTCGAGGGCATCTTGCCGCCGGCCGCGCCGGGGCCAGCCTTCGCGCTGCGCAAGCGGGCCGTGAGCATCATCGGCCTGGATCGCTATGTAGCCGACGGCATTCTGACTGCCGGCCAGGCGGACTTCCTGCGCCGCGCCGTGCGCGAGCGGCAGAACATCCTGATCGCCGGCGGCACCAGTACCGGCAAGACCACGCTCGCTAATGCCTTGCTCGCGGAAATCGCTGCCACGGGCGATCGCGTGCTGGTGCTCGAAGACACCATCGAGCTGCAATGCGCCTCCCGCGACCATGTGCCGCTGCGCACGCGCGCAGGCGTCGTGTCGATGCAGGAGCTGGTGCGCGCCACGATGCGCCTGCGCCCTGATCGCGTGATCGTCGGCGAGGTGCGCGGCGGCGAAGCCCTGGACTTGGTGAAGGTGTGGGGCACCGGCCATCCGGGTGGCGTCGCCACCATCCATGCGGGTTCCGCGCTGGGCGCGCTGCTGCGCCTGGAGCAACTGATTCTTGAAGTGGCGGTGAATCCGCCGCGAGCGTTGATCGCCGAGGCCATCAACGTCGTCATCCACATCGCCGGGCGTGGCCGCAAGCGCCGCGTCGAAAGCATCGTCCGCGTCGTCGGTTTCGACGGCGTGGGCTATCGCATGGCGGATGCGCTGGAAATGCCGTTTCCCGAGCTGCCGCCAGTTCCTTCCCCGTCCCCTGAACCCTCTGGAGAACTGCCATGACGCAGATGCACATCCATGCTTTCCGCATTTCCGTAGATCCGGCTTCGGCCTTCGCGCGCCTGAGGCGTCTGGCCGCGCCGGCGCAGCACGGCCTGCTATTGGCCGCCGTCATGCTGATGACGGCCGGTACCGCGCAGGCCGCCGGTTCCTCGATGCCCTGGGAAGGGCCGCTGACCTCCATCCTCGAATCCATCCAGGGGCCGGTGGCACGCATCGTCGCGGTCATCATCATCATTTCCACCGGCCTGGCGCTGGCCTTCGGCGATACCAGCGGCGGCTTCCGCAAGCTGATCCAGATCGTCTTCGGCCTGTCCATCGCGTTCGCCGCGTCCTCGTTCTTCCTGTCGTTCTTCTCGTTCTCCGGCGGGGCCGTCGTATGAGCACCGCCAACGAAGGAGCGCCGGGCTTCGCGTCCGGCTTCGAGATCCCGCTGCATCGCTCGCTGACCGAGCCGATCCTGCTGGGCGGTGCGCCGCGCACCGTGGCGATCGCCAACGGCACGCTGGCCGCCGCCGTCGGGCTGGGCCTGCAACTGTGGATTCCCGGTGCGGTGCTCTGGATTGTCGGCCATTCGCTGGCGGTCTGGGGCGCGCGCGTCGATCCGCAGTTCATGCAGGTCTTCGCCCGGCACATCAAGCACAAACCGCTGCTGGACGTGTAGGGGGACGCCGCCATGCTGAATCTTGCCGAATACCGCCAGCGCCCCGCGCTGCTGGCCGACTGGTTGCCCTGGGCCGGCCTGATCGCGCCGGGCGTCGTCTTGAACAAGGACGGCTCATTCCAGCGCACGGCGCGCTTTCGCGGGCCCGACCTGGACAGTGCCACGCAAGGCGAACTGATCGCCACATCGGCGCGGCTCAACAACGCGCTGCGCCGCCTGGGTTCGGGCTGGGCCTTGTTCATTGAGGCCGAGCGCCGGCCGGCGGCGGACTACCCACACTCCGACTTTCCCGAACCGCTGTCCTGGCTCGTGGACGAGGAACGCCGCGCCGCCTTCGAGGAATCGGGCCACCACTTCGAGAGCGGCTATCACCTGACGCTGGCTTACCTGCCGCCCGAGGAATCGCGCGCCCGCGCGGCCAAGCTGCTCTACGAGAACGCGCCCGGCGATGGCGTGGACTGGGGCGGTCGGCTCGATGCCTTCGTGGCGGAAACCGATCGTGTCTTCGACTTGCTTGATGGTGTGATGCCGGAAGTCGCCTGGCTCGATGACGCCGAGACGCTGACCTACCTGCACGCCACGGTGTCCACGCGGCGCTATCCGGTGGCCGTGCCGGAGGTGCCGTTCCACATCGACGCGCTGCTGGCCGACTCCGCGCTGATCGGTGGCCTGGCGCCGACGCTGGGCGACCAGCACCTGCGCGTGGTGTCGGTGCGCGGCTTTCCGACTTCCACCTGGCCGGGCCTGCTGGACGACCTCAACCGCCTGGGCTTCGCCTACCGCTGGAGCACGCGCTTTCTCTGCCTGGACAAAGCCGAAGCAGAAAAGGAACTCGGCCGCCTGCGCCGCCAATGGTTCGCCAAGCGCAAGAACGTCATCGCGCTGCTGCGCGAGACGATCTTTCAGCAGGAGTCGCCCCTGGTGGATACCGACGCCAGCAACAAGGCGGCCGACGCGGATGCCGCGATGCAGGAGCTGGGCGGCGATCAGGTGGCCTTCGGTCACTTCACTGCAACCGTGACGGTGCTCGATGTCGATCCAGCCGCGGCCGACGAAAAGCTGCGCATGGTGGAGCGCGTCATCCAGGGCCGGGGTTTCGTGACCATCCCCGAAACGCTGAATGCCGTGGATGCGTGGCTGTCGTCCATCCCCGGCAACGCTTACGCCAACGTGCGCCAGTCCATCGTCTCGACGCTGAACTTGGCGCACATGATGCCGCTGTCCGCCGTATGGGCCGGGCCGGAGAAGAACGACCACCTGGACGGCCCGCCGTTGATCGTCACCCGCACCGATGGCGCCACGCCGTTCCGGCTGGTGACGCACATCGGCGACGTGGGGCACACGCTGGTCGCCGGCCCGACCGGCATGGGCAAGTCGGTCTTGCTCGCCATCCTGGCGATGCAGTTCCGCCGCTACTTCGGCTCGCGGATCTTCGCCTTCGACATGGGCCGCTCGATGCGCGCCACCATCCTGGGCCTGGGCGGCGAGCACTACGACCTGGGTGCCGATGGCGGCATTGCCTTCCAGCCGCTCGCGCGTATCGACCGGGAAAGCTATCGCGCCTGGGCGACGGAATGGGTGGAAGGCCGCCTGCTGCATGAGGGCGTGACGGTCGGCCCGGACGAGAAAACGGTCATCTGGTCGGCGCTGGGCAGCTTGGCCGGGGCGCCTGTTGAGCAGCGCACGTTGACCGGGTTCTCGGTACTGCTGCAATCGAACGCGCTACGGCAGGCACTCGCGCCCTATGTGCTCGGTGGCGCGCACGGAAAGCTGCTGGACGCGGACACCGATCGTCTCGGCTTCGGTGACGTGCAGGGCTTCGAGATGGAAGAACTGATGCACAGCCCCGCCGCCGTGCAAGCGGTGCTGCGCTACCTGTTCGCCCGCTTCGATGAACGTTTCGACGGTGCGCCCACGCTGCTGATTCTCGATGAGGCGTGGCTGTTCCTCGATGAGCCGTCTTTCGCCGCGCGCATTCGCCAATGGTTGAAGACGCTGCGCAAGAAAAACGTGTCGGTGATCTTCGCCACGCAGTCGCTCGCCGACATCAAGGATTCGAGCATTGCGCCAGCGATTATCGAGAGCTGCCCGAGTCGGATTTTCTTGCCCAACCCGCAGGCGACCGAACCGCAGATTCGCACGATCTACGAGGGCTTCGGCCTCAACAGCCGGCAAATCGAGATCGTCGCCACCGCCCAGCCCAAGCGCGACTACTACTACCAATCGCGTCTCGGCAATCGCCTGTTCGACCTCGACCTGGGGCCTGCCGCGCTCGCCTTCGCGGGCGCTTCCACACCGAAAGACCAACGCGACATGGATCGCGTGCTGGCGCAGGCCGGCGCTCCCGGCTTCGCCGGTGCGTGGCTGCGCCATCGCGGCCTCGATTGGGCCGCTGACCTGCTGCCGTCCTCACCTGGAGCGGCTTCGTTCCTCAACTCCCGATCACTGGAGATTTCGCCATGAAGACTCGTGTGCTTTCCGCTTCGCTCGCCGCCGCGCTGGCCGGCTCGCTGATGCTCGCCCAGCCGGCGGCGGCGCTGACCTTCGTTGATCCCGTCAACTTGGTGCAGAACACGCTCACCGCCATCCGCACGCTGGAGCAGATCAACAACCAGATCAATCAGCTTCAGAACGAAGCGCAGATGTTGATGAACCAGGCGCGCAATCTCGCGAGCCTGGACTTCAACATCGTCAACCGCCTGCGCTCGACGCTAGCCACCACCGAGCGCCTGATCGCCGAGGCCCAAGGGCTGGCCTATGACGTCCAGAGCATGGATGCCACGTTCGCCCGTCTCTACCCCGAGCAGTACGCCGCGACCATCAGCGGCGACCGCATGGCGCAGGACGCTCGCGAACGCTGGAAGAACACGCTCGATGGCTTGCATACCGCGATGCGGATGCAGGCGCAGGTGTCGCAGAACCTGGCCCAAGACGAAAGCGCGCTGGCCGACCTCGTCGGCCAGAGCCAATCGGCCACCGGCGCCTTGCAGGCGCAGCAGGCGACCAACCAGCTTCTTGCCTTGCAGGCCAAGCAGTCGATCCAGTCCCAGCAGCTCCGGATCACCCAAGACCGTGCCGCGTCGCTAGAACTGGCGCGGCAGGCGGCGGCGACCGAGCGCGCACGCGAAGTGCGGCGGCGCTTCCTCGGCAGCGGCACGCCGTACACGCCGCAGTCCATCAATTTCTACAACAACTGACGGAGGCGGCCATGCGATGCGCTCCCGTCTTGTCGGTTTCGCTGCTGGCCCTGCTGCTGACCGCGTGCGGCCAGCAGCCAGCAGAGAACTTGGCCGACGCATTGGTTGCCGATCCCGTGCGGCTCAAGGCGTTGCGTGCGCAGTGCGCGGCCGACCGGCAGGCCGTGGCCGAAGACGACTGCCGCGCCGCCGCCGAAGCCTTCCGGCGGCGCTTCTTCTCCGGCCAGGCCGGGCCGGATGAATACCGGACGCTGGCCGAGCTGCCGCCGATTCCGGCGAGCTTCGATGAACCCGACGACCGCGACGAGACGGCGGCTTTGACTGCCTTGGAGGACGCGCAATGAACGACGTGACCATCATCGACCGCTTCCTCGATACGTTCTCGCGCTACATCGACTCGGGTTTCGGCCTGCTGCAAGGTGAAGTGGCGTTCCTGACGGCCACGCTGATCGTCATCGACATGACGATCGCGGGCTTGTATTGGGCCATGAGCCACGCCACCGGCCAGGGCGAGGACGTGATCGCCAAGCTGCTGCGCAAGGTGCTCTACGTCGGTGCCTTCGCCTACATCATCGGCAACTTCAACTGGCTGGCCGGCATCATCTTTCGCTCGTTCGCCGGGCTGGGCCTGACGGCCACCGGCTCGACCATGACGATGGAGAACTTCCTGCAACCGGGGCGACTGGCCAAGACCGGCATCGACGCGGGTGCACCGATTCTGGAGCAGATCGGCGACATGGCGGGCTTCCCCGAAGTCTTCGTGAACATCGACCCCATCGTGGTGATGTTCCTCGCCTGGCTCACCGTCATCCTGTGTTTCTTCGTGCTGGCGATCCAGCTTTTCATCACGCTGATCGAGTTCAAGCTGACCACGCTCGCCGGCTTCGTGCTGGTGCCGTTCGCGCTCTGGAACAAGACCTCGTTTCTCGCGGAAAAAGTGCTCGGCAACGTGGTGTCGTCGGGCATCAAGGTCTTGGTGCTGGCCGTCATCGTCGGCATTGGCTCGGGCCTCTTCGCCGAGTTCCAGGTTCATCCCGACGAACCCTCCATCGACCACGCCCTTGTTGTGATGCTGGCCTCGCTCACGCTGCTGGCGCTGGGCATCTTCGGCCCCGGCATCGCCACGGGTCTGGTGTCCGGTGCGCCGCAGCTTGGCGCTGGCGCGATGGCCGGTGCCGCTGTCGGCGCTGTTGGCACGGGCGTTGCCATTGGCGCCGCTGCGACTGGCGTGGGCGGCGCGGTCATGGCCGGGGCGCGGATGGCGCCGGCCGCCGCCAAGCTCGCCGGGGCCGGTGCGCGTGCCGCCACCTCGGCGGCCGGTAGCGCCAAGTCGGCATTCCGGGCCGGTTCCGCCGCTGCGGGCGGCGGGGCCAAGGGCGCGATGGCCGGCTTGGGCAATGTCGCCAAGACCGGCGCGCAGGCTGCCGGGCGCAGCGCCGCATCTGGCGCGTCCGGCGCTGCACAGAAGATGACCAGCTCTTTCCGTGCTGGATGGAACGGCACAGAGGCCGGTGGTGGTGCTGCGTCCGGGGCGGCTGGCTCTGGCCAGGTGGCCGCAGGCGAAGCCACAGACAGCGCCGCCAACTCGCAGAAGCAAGAGCAGCCCGCCTGGGCCAAGCGGATGCACCGACGCCAGCAGATCACCCATGCCGCGACCACTGCCGCACATACTTTGCGCGGTGGCGATGGCGGCGGCTCCGGGCAAGGCCCGAGCCTGCGCGGCTCCGACGACTAAAGCGATTCACAAGGAGAACTGACCATGCGATTCAAACGACCGCAGGTGCGCTATGCCGATACGCCGCAGCCTGCCACCCCGTATCAAGCCGACACGAAGATGTGCGACGA
>Ga0247816_10000236_pt1 | contig 33706 bp, 27 predicted proteins | sample UWRJL209509C1_FD_179930 | JGI IMG/M metagenome (GOLD analysis project Ga0247816, IMG submission 179930) | Plant litter microbial communities from Arlington Agricultural Research Station in Wisconsin, United States - UWRJ-L209-509C-1 | ecosystem: Environmental > Terrestrial > Plant litter >...
TAAAGAAATAATTGACAAACTACGGGAGGATATACTGCTTTGGCAGGGATTTAAACCCCCGGGTGCCGGATCTGCCGTGGCAATTGGTCTTGGCGCTATCGAATCTGCTTTTCCAAATGGCGTATTTCCAAAGAAGGCCATTCACGAATTTATCACGCTGGCACCGGAACAGTGTGCAGCCACTGATGGATTTATTGGCGGCCTCCTGTCTATCCTCATGGAAAATGAGGCGGCCTGTGTTTGGGTAAGTACCTCCAGAAAACTGTTTCCCAGCTCGCTTCGCTTGTTTAATGTAGATCCGGAGCGTATCATTTTTATGGATGTATCGAGTGAAAAGGATGTACTCTGGATTTTGGAAGAAGCGCTAAAGTGCCAGGGACTTGCAGCAGTAGTGGCCGAACTGAATGAAGTAAGTTTGATAGAATCACGCAGGCTGCAATTGGCTGTAGAACAAAACGGGGTTACCGGTTTTATACTGCGCAGAGATGCCCGAAAATCGGTGAGTACGGTTGCAACGGCCCGTTGGAAGATTAGCCCGGTGGCCAGTGAAATGGAAGACGAAATGCCGGGCGTTGGTTTCCCGCGGTGGAACGTAGAGTTATTGAAAGTCCGCAATGGAAACCCCGGCAGCTGGACGCTCGAATGGGCTGGCGACCAGTTTGTGGAAGTGGAAACAATGCAAAAATCTACTATAGTATTTAATGGGGAGCAACGTCAAATTGGGTAACAATGCAAAAACGTTTTATATCCATATGGTTCCGTTACCTGTTGGCCGACTGGCAATTGATCCGCCGCCCAGAGCTTACTGATGTGCCTTTCGCTTTTGCTGCACCCAACCATGGACGCAATATGATTACCGCTATAAGTCCGCTGGCACAATCACAGGGAATTGAGATTGGGATGCGAGCGGCAGACGCTAAGGCTATCTGTCAGGGACTTGAATTACTTGACGATAAACCAGGAAGGGCTAAAAAATTATTGAATGGATTAGCGGAATGGTGCGTTAGATATTCACCAATTGTAATGGTAGACGAATTTGCAATGGACGGGTTATTTTTTGATACCAGTGGCTGTACGCATCTGTGGGGGGGCGAAAAGGAGTACCTGAAAGAAATAATATCAAGGTTGAAAGGAAAAGGATACAACGTTAGACTGGCCATGGCAGATACGCCTGGTGCTGCCTGGGCGATCTCGCGCTTTGGTACACGAACACCATTGATCAAACCTGGAGAGCATACTGAAGCGCTATTATCATTACCACCAGAAGCCTTGCGTATTGAAGATACAACACTTGCCAAACTGCGGAAGCTGGGTTTTCATCAGATCAAAAGCTTTATCGGAATGCCACGCTCGGTGCTGCGAAGACGGTTTGGGGAAGCTTTTCTGTCACGCATGGGACAGGCATTGGGCTCAGTAGATGAATTGATCATCCCGATACAAGTGCCAGTGCCATTTCAACAGCGCCTACCCTGCCTGGAACCTATTAAAACACGCAAGGGTATTGAAATTGCGATCACACGGTTGCTCGAAAGCATTTGCCTGCAGCTGAAAAACGAAGGTAAAGGATTGCGTAGCGCTATTCTAACCTGCTATCGTATTGATGGAAAAATTGTTCAGGTAAACATTGGTACCAACGGCGCTACGCATAGCGTAAGCCATTTATTTAAACTTTTCCAGCTCAAAATTGATCAGATACGCCCGGCATTGGGCATTGAACTTTTCGTGCTCGATGCCCCGAAAGTAGATGAGGTTAGTCCCGGGCAGGAATCCCTTTGGATGGGAAAGCCAGGCCTGAACCACGAAAGCGTAATTCAGCTCCTTGACCGTGTTGCTGGTAAAGTAGGAAATGGGGTGATCAGCCGGTATATCCCTGCCTCGCACTATTGGCCTGAAAGATCTATCCGGCAAACCAATAACATTACTGAAAAAGCCGATACGGAATGGCGCATGGACAAACCGCGTCCAACGGAGTTGCTAAAAAAGCCTGATCCTATTGAAGTGATGGCACTGATCCCTGATCATCCGCCAAAATTCTTTATTTATAAAAATGTGAGGCATTTAGTGGTAAAAGCTGATGGCCCTGAACGTATAGAACGCGAATGGTGGCTGGATGAAGGGGAACACCGCGATTACTACCAGGTGGAAGATGAGCAAGGCCAGCGGTATTGGCTATACCGCTCGGGGCATTATGATGGTGGCCAAAAATACAAATGGTTTATTCACGGCTTTTTTGCCTGACAGCTAAAACAATGGAATACAGTGAACTACAGGTAACCTCGAATTTCAGCTTCCTGCGCGGGGCGTCGCACCCTAACGAGCTGGTAGAGCAGGCCGCAGCCTTTGGCTATAAAAAAATTGCCATTACTGACCGTAATACGCTTGCAGGAATTGTAAGGGCATATGCAGCCGCTAAAGAAAAGGAGATCAGCATCATTCCTGCCTGTCGTCTTGACCTGCTGGACGGGCCAAGTCTGCTTGCCTACCCCACTAACCGCGAAGCTTATGGACAGCTTTCAGCATTGCTCACCAAAGGAAACCTGCGTGCAAAAAAAGGTCAGTGCCATTTGAACAAGGCGGATGTATATGAGCATGCAAAAGGTATGTTGTTCACGCTGGTGATGCCAAATCAGCTTAACCGCCGCTTTAATTTTGAAGACGACTTTGTAAAAAAACTGGGCGAATACAAAGATGCCTTGCCTGGTCAGCTGTACTTATCTGCCTCGCGGAGTTACCTGGGCAATGATGACAAGCTGATCTTCCGGATCAAGCAACTCTCAGATTTTTATACTATTCCTGTTGTAGCAACGGGTGACGTGCATTACCACAACCCAACGCGCAGGGAATTACAAGATGTCCTTACCTGCGTGAGGGAAAAGTGCTCTATCCACGAAGCCGGTTTTCGACTGCACCAAAATGCAGAACGCTACTTAAAGCCTGTTGAAGAAATGCACCGTTTATTCCGCAAATATCCTGAGGCCTTACGCAATACGCTGGCGATAGCAGAAGCCTGTACATTTTCTCTGGAGGAATTGAAATATGTGTACCCCGAGGAAATCAACAAAAGCGGCCGCAGTCCATTGGAAGAGTTGGAACACCTGACATGGAAAGGCGCACATGATTTCTACGGCGAGGACATTCCGGAGAAAGTTGTGAGCATGGTGAACCGTGAACTGGCTTTTGTTAAAGAAATGGATTATGCCAACTATTTCCTGTTTGTGGAAGACATTGTAAGGGAAGCGCGCAACCGTGGTATCTTATGCCAGGGACGCGGATCGGCCGCAAATTCTGCCATTTGTTTTTGCCTGGGGATAACTTCGGTAAACCCGATGAAATTCGATCTGTTATTTGAGCGCTTTATTTCCCCGGCAAGGAATGAACCACCGGATATAGATGTTGACTTTGAGCACGAACGGCGTGAAGAGATCATCCAGTACGTCTATAATAAATATGGGCGAGACCGTGCGGCGATTGTTGCAACGGTTACGCAGCTGCATCAAAAAGGGGCTATACGAGATGTAGGCAAAGCGATGGGCTTATCTGTGGATACCATCAACAGGCTATCGGGCTCCCTTTGGGAGTTTACCGATGAATGGTTTGACCAGGAACGTTTAACAGAACAGGGACTAAACCCAAAGGACCCACATTTGATTAAGACTTTGCAACTGACCGCGCAGATGATGGGTTTCCCCAGGCAGCTGGGTCAGCATACGGGTGGTTTTGTAGTGACCAACGGGAAATTGACCGACCTCTGCCCTATCCTGAACGCGCGTATGGACGACAGGACAAATATTGAATGGAACAAGGATGACATTGATGCGCTGGGATTTTTAAAAGTTGATGTATTGGCGCTGGGCATGCTGACTTGCATACGTAAAGCCTTTGACTTGTGTACAGCGCATTATGATAGGGATCTTACCCTGGCCAATATCCCGGAGGATGACCCGGATGTTTATGACATGATTTGTCTTGCAGATACCCTGGGAGTATTCCAGATAGAAAGCAGGGCGCAAATGTCCATGCTTCCACGGTTGAAGCCGCGTGAGTTTTATGATCTGGTGATTGAAGTGGCGATTGTGCGTCCGGGTCCAATTCAAGGCGACATGGTTCATCCCTACCTCCGTAGAAGGAATAAAGAAGAAGATGTGGAATACCCAATGCCAGAGTTGGAGGAAATACTGGGCAGAACGCTGGGTGTACCGCTCTTTCAGGAACAGGCGATGAAAATTGCGATTGTGGCTGCTGGTTTTACCCCTGCCGAAGCGGATGCGTTGCGCCGCAGCATGGCCACCTTTAAATCCAATGGCCTGGTAAACCAATATGAAAAGAAGCTGATTGACGGAATGATGAAAAAAGGGTATACCGAAGATTTTGCCAAGCGGATTTTTAGGCAGCTGGAAGGCTTTGGTAGTTATGGTTTCCCGGAGAGTCATGCCGCAAGTTTTGCGTTGCTGGTTTACGTTTCATGCTGGCTAAAGCATTATTACCCGGACGCATTTGCCACTGGACTGCTGAACAGTATGCCAATGGGCTTTTACCAGCCTGCACAGATTGTGATTGATGCACAAAAACATGGTGTGGAAGTGCGCCCTGCAGATATAAACCATTCCAGCTGGGATAATTTGCTGGAAGAAAAATTGGGTACGTATTATGCCATACGCCTGGGCTTCCGCCAGATCAAAGGTTTACGGGAAGAGGAAATGGCACTTTTGGTAGATCGGCGTAGCGAAGGATACAAAACGGTTACCTCTTTAAAAGACGCAGGTATTGCAATCGCGACGCTGGAAAGACTGGCAGATGCAGATGCTTTCAGGTCAATTGGGATGGATCGTAGGAAAGCACTGTGGGAAGTTTCTGCTTTGCAGGATATGCCTGAGGAAATATTTAAAGGACAACCCTCGGAAAGTGTATTGGAAACGCAGGTGGAGTTACCGCTGATGAGCCAGGGTGAGCATGTTGTTCAGGATTATGCCACTGTGGGTCTTTCGTTGAAAGCGCACCCGGTAAGTTTTGTTCGCCCGCAATTGGAAATGCTCCGTATCCTTTCTACACACAGCATAAACAACGACGCTACAAATGGCCAGCTGGTAAAGGTAGCAGGGTTGGTACTGGTGAGACAGCGTCCGGGCACTGCGGGCGGCGTTTGTTTTATCACAATTGAGGATGAAACAGGTTTTACAAATCTGGTAGTATTTGAAAAACTTTTTGAGACGTACCGTAAAGAGATATTACACGCGAAGCTGCTGATGGTAGAAGGACGCCTTCAGCGTGAAGGTCTGGTAGTACACGTTATAGTGACCAAATGTGTGGATTTAACCAAACTTCTGGGCAAACTTGTGCAACGTGAACAGGATGATTTACCTGTATTAACACTGTCACGGGCAGATGAAAAAACTGAGCCACACCCGGCACAGAATAAACGTACGCAGGTGCGTAAGGATGTTGCGAAAGACTCCTTTCACGGCGGCAGGAATTTTAAGTAGCCTCGACATCTCACTGTCGTTTTACCTATTTCACGACATTTAAAGACTCTGCGCGTATCCAAAAATACATAATCTACTGATATCAAACATTTTAATAATGGCATAATAATAGGTTAGCGTGTATTGAAGAGTGACCTGTATCACCTAAATTTTTGCCTCATCAAAAGTGATGCAGATCACGTATCCAGCCCATATTTACTGCCGAAATTTGTTTTATAATCAAAACAGAAATAAAATGAAAACTCAAAAATTTAAAAACGTAAACGACCAAAGCAATATCGACTGGGTTGGTAAAACAGTAATTAACATACGCAGAATTGTAGTTAACGGTAATTGCCGACCAGAACTTGAATTAAGATGAAACTTTTGTTAACGGCTCTATTAGCTTCAAGTATTCTGTTAGCAGGAGCACAAAATAAAGATAAAATGAAAAATGACGAGACTGATTCATTAGCAATAAGGCGCGTGTTAGAAGAGAACTATTTTAAAGGGATTTATGAAGGCGACATTGATATCCTTGAAAGTATCTATTTACCTGGTTCATTAGTAGTTGGTGACATAAAAGGTGTACCATACTTTAAAACAATTGCGGAATATCTTGACGGTGTAAAGAACCGGCAAAGTGTAAAAGATTCTGGAAAACCTTTTAAGGGAGAGATCCTTTCTATCGATGTAGTAAATTCCATAGCAGTTGCCAAATTGCATGTAAAAATGTACGACTTCAATTACGATGAGTTCCTCTCGTTCCATAAAATTGACGGGCACTGGCTTATTGTCAATAAAATGCTGACTGACACAGAGGCGAAATAAGATCAAACGAGCAGTAAATCAACAACATATATACCTTACTAAAACCAAAAAACATTCAGGCGGGCTTAGGTATGTCAAAAAAATATCTCAATAATTAGAAAATATTAAAATGAAAATCAACAAAAATAGCAGTGAAACTGGCAACAATAAAGTTATTATCATCACAGGAGCATCACGGGGTTTTGGTAAGTTATGGGCCGAAGCCTTTTTACAACGCGGCGATAAAGTAGCCGCAACCGCCAGAAATCTGGAACACCTAAATGATTTAGTTGAAAAGTATCCTGAGTCGATTCTTCCGATTAAGCTGGATGTCAACAGCCGTGAGGAAAGTTTTCTTGCAATCGAAAAGATAAAAAATCATTTCGGAAGAATCGATGTATTGATCAACAATGCTGGATTTGGGCTGTTCGGCGCAGTCGAAGAAACTACTGAACAGCAGGCAAAAGAACAAATGGAAACTAACTTTTTCGGTCTTCTTTGGGCAACGCAAGCTGTGTTGCCGATTATGAGAAAGCAACAATATGGACATATCATACAGGTATCCAGCATGCTTGGATTGATAACATTACCATTTATGGGACTTTACAACGCCTCGAAATTTGCTGTAGAGGGTCTCACTGAAAGCCTGGTTGGAGAGGTAGCAGGGTTTGGTATTCATCTGTCTTTAGTAGAACCCAACGGTTTCTCAACAGATTGGGCTGGCGCATCTGCGATTAAAACTGATCAAAGTGCAGTATACACTATCTCGAAAGAAGCATTTTTTAATAGCTTGGCGCCAGAATCATGGGGTAAACCTGAAGCCACCAAAGAGGCTATCTTAAAACTCGTTGACGCTCAAAATCCACCTCTTCGATTGCTTTTAGGCAACGTGGCCTATCCCCTTGTTAAACAAAATTACGAGAAACGTTTTGCCGAGTTTGAAGAGTGGAAAAATGTTTCGGAAGCTGCCCAAGGGTAGCTAGACATTATCAAAAAAAGAAGGTATGGAAACCATCACACCATCGGCAGGATAGCCAAACCGGACGATATGGATAGCCAACCACTTGATAAACAATAAATTTTAAATTAATAATTATGGAAAATGAACAAGTAATTGTTGATTCAAGCTTTTCAGCTGTAATCAACGCACCTATCGAAAAGATAAATATTCCAGAATGGTGCTTCTCATTACCTGAACAGGAATACCAATCCTGTTCGCCGGCGCACGTTGCCGCAGGATTCACCACGGCACCAGACGGCAAACGTATGTCCATCAATGTTGAGGTATTGGGCGGAAGTGTGATGGTTCAGCATTATATAGAAAAACTTGGCGAGCCCGGACACCTGATTCTGGAATCCATTTCTGATGTTTTCACTCCCACCGGACGTGTGAATATACTGGTGCATTGGGAATTGAGCGTAAAAAAAATTGATGATGAAAGCTGTGAATTTACAAACAGGGTGATATCAAAACCTACTGAAAGTTTTATCGCAGGGCTTGAGAAACAAGGAATCCCATTTGACCTGTTCAAAACGCAACGCCAGCCTGTATCTATATATCATAATAAAACGGAGACGCCCTTGTTTGCAAAAAGTATCGAGCGGTACGCGTTAAAAAATGAAGAATTAACCTTAAAAATGCATTAAAATGGATGTGGAGAACTATCAAAGGGATCAAACGGCACTTTTGTTTATTGATCCTTACAACGACTTTCTGTCTGAGGACGGAAAGATATGGCCCAAAGTAAAAGACGTGGCTGAAGCAAACCATCTGTTAGACAACCTGCGAACAATTGTGAAAGCTGTGAGAACGGCAGGAATTCAGGTAATTATTGTTCCGCACAAAAGATGGGAACCAACAGATTACCAGTACTGGAAACATCCGAACCCGACACAAGTGGGCATGATGAGTCGTCATACCTTCGCCAAAGGCAGCTGGGGCGGTGAATGGCATCCTGATTTTGCACCAGAGGATGGAGATATTATAGCCAAGGAGCATTGGGCGCAAAGCGGTTTTGCAAACACGGACCTGGATATGATACTAAAACAGCGCGGTTTTACACACGTAATAGCTATCGGATTATTGGCAAACACCTGTGTGGAAAGCACTTGCAGATTTGCCATGGAACTGGGTTACCACGTTACTCTGGTGAAGGACGCCACGGCCGCCTACACAGCGGAGATGATGCATGCAGCGCACGAGCTGAACGGACCAACGTTTGCACACGCAATACTTACAACAAATGAGCTTGTCGCGGCACTGCCTACTGAAATTACTGCAGCTTAATTATCCTCCTACCCTATGCAGCTATCTATGCATAGGGTATTTCTTTCCAAGAGTACGTGAATCAATGCCTCAAAATTAATGGCTTAACCCTCCCGGCAGTGTGATCATATTGCCAGGTCATACCCCACATTTTCACTGGGCTAACCACTTGCGAACTGGTTTGTCATACCATTTCAAGGCGGCATAGGCCAAGATGACCGCAGCTGTTAAAACCAATAACGCGTAAGGCCATGCCTGTACGATGGTGATGCCTTTATGATTGCTCACCCAGGCAACATAAAAATAAACCAGGGGATAATGCACCATGTAAAGCGGATAGGAAATCTCACCTAAGAATTTACATACCTTGTTCTCTTTCTGGGTTTTCATCAGGCCACTCGCGCCAAGGTAGACGATAAGTGGGAAAACAACGATAATGCAAATAGATTCATATACGCCGTTCATCCAAAGATGTTCGGCACCGCCGATGCGCGGCATATAAAGGACAACAGCTACCAAAAGACTGCAGCACAAAAAAGCATTTTTAATCCGTGTCGGTTTAGCTATCCGTGAAAGTAACAAACCGGCAAAAAAAGGGTACATGGTACGTGTGAGCCCGATGCGAACCTGTTCCACATTTAAAGTCCATCCACCACTCACATCACCATTTGTGATGGCAAGTTGTGCAAGCGCAATAGCAGCAATGAATACCAAAATAGCTAAAGCCGTTGTTGAAAATTTCCTGATCCAGACAGCGTAAAGAATGTTGGCGATGTATTCAAAAAACAATGACCATCCCACACTATTTAAGGGGTGCATTTCTTCCCATCCCCGTATATCAAGCGATAATGGTACAGGTAGAATAGTATAACCAATCAACATCACCAGCAGCATCTTCCACAGCGGAACTGTATGAATGAGTGGCCAAAGCGTTGAATCTGTAAAATAAAAGCCAATAGCACCTAGTGTCATTCCCAAAATAACCATCGGTTGAAGACGTACGATACGGCGTTTAAAGAAACTGCCTATAGTGATTTTATTCCATCTGTCGTCGTAGGCGTAGCCCAGCACAAAGCCAGACAATAAAAAGAAAAAGTCTACAGCCAGATAACCGTGATTAACAAGAATATCTAAATGGCCGGTAGCCAATGGCTCTGCCAGGTGAAATGTTACTACTATAATTGCGGCCACGCCACGAAGTCCGTCTAATATAGGGAAGTGCGGCTTTGTGGAAAGCTCATTAATGGGGACGGTTATCATGTAATTTTGAAGGTGATTTAACAGTACTAGTCAGGATTTCGTAAACAGCTATTCTATGTGTCCTTAAACGGTAAGGGATTTTATTTTGACTCCCACTCATTTGGAAACCAATCGCATGAGATTCTTTGATTGGCATATGACAGTCAATACAGTTATTTGCTAATACAGCCTGTGTTTTCTCTGGCATAGTTTTGTGCGCAACATTGGTATGGCAGCTGATGCATTTATTTGAGTAAATCGCTACACTTTTTTTGGTGTTGTCGTGTACATCATGGCAGGTAATACATTCTGCTTTGCCAACTTTGTAACAAAGACTTGCCTCAAGTAATTGTTTCTGTTTACCATGAACGTCCGGATCTTCACCCCGATAAACATTATATTGAGGCAGGGTTTTAAGCGTATCACCAGGTTTGAAAGCAAATGTAGACATTACTGTTTTTATTCCTGTTCCGGAGTGGCAAACCCCGCACATATCAATTCTTCTGGTAAGGGCCAGAGATTTATAACTTACCATATAGGCCGCTTTTTTCACTGTAGGGTTTGTCTGATGAAATTCTACGTGCTGGGCGGCAGGTCCGTGACAGCGTTCGCAATCAATACCAGCAATAAGAGATCCTTTTACAAATTCTTCTTCGACACCGAAATTGCCAGATTTGACTAGTTTTTGATCTACAAACGAACTGTGACACTCCAAACAACGTGCAATGATTGGCCGTCCGAAATAAATCTGGTCAGTTGGGAAGCCCGGGCTATTTACCCACTGATGTTCTTTAGTTAGATAATTAAGCGGCATTTGCATGAGTTTGTTACCGAACCAGAAAGCAAAAGTATAAGCACTGATCCCAGCTCCGAAAACCATATCTGTATGTTCTTTTTTCAGCTCTTGACCATTGACCAGTGCAGACTGGTATAGGCCATCGTGTAGATTTTTAACACCAACTTTTGTGTTCTGATTAAACACGAATTCACCATCTGGCAGTTTAAGGCTATCAGCTGAATTGGGCCTGGTAAGGATTTTGGAGGTATTAAAATGTGAATTGTGGGTGTATGATTCCGATAAATCTTTATGACAGTTTTTACAGCTGGAACTACCTGCATAGGCTGGGCCGCGACTGTCTTTCCGTTCAACCTGTTGGGTACATTGCACCAGAACAAATACGAAAACGCCCAGGCTCAGGAGTATTAACAATAAACGTTGTTTGCCCATATAAATATCTGGTTGTTGGCTTCTGGCAATTTAAACTATTATTCAGACATAAAAAAATACCCCCAAGCAGTTAAATTCAACTGCCTGAGGGCATTCAGTGAGAGGTAATTTACTAATTTTAATAACCAGGGCTTTGTTTAAGCACACCTTTACTTCTGTCAATCTGATCCTGAGGAAGAGGGAAATATTCATCCCTTGTTTCTATCGTAATTCCTTTCAGGTAATTGAAATAGCCCCCTTCAAAATTGAAGTAGCTTTCCAGAGTTTGCTTAACAATACCCCAGCGTACAAGGTCAAAGAAACGGTGTCCTTCCATCGCAAGTTCTAGCCTACGCTCCATCCTAACGGCATTTCTTGCATAATCTGCACTAGGGAACAATGGATAAGGACTCACTTTATAAGCCGCAGCAGGTGCACCTCCGGCAATAGTTTTAGGTGGTAGTAATGCTGCACGGGCCCTTACCTTGTTTACCAGAAATAATGCCCTGCCCAGGTCGCCCGTTTCAACCGCACATTCTGCGGCCATCAGGTAAATATCTGCCAGACGTATCAGGTTCACATTTAGTCCTGTTACGTTCGTCAGCCCGGGTGCTGTGCCCGTAGTAATTTGATTCTGGTCCAATACGTTTTTAACCACCACAAACGGACCAGCGTTACCAGCATCCCGAATCCATGAATCACCAGGCATTAAACCATAACCCTTGCGGTAATCAACGCCCCGTCTGCCCAGGGTATAATCAATACGCGGATCAAGCGCCAGCGTATTAGGTACCGTGTAATTTGTCTTCGCAGCTCCTGTCAGGCCCATATCAGATACATATGGGTTAGTACGGTAAGAACCGTCTAAAAGCGGGAGCCCGGCAGCATCCACTTTAAATGCATTGGCCAGATCCACCGTAGGCTGATAAAAACCACAGCATGCAACAGCATATGGGAAGTTGAGCATATCGCCTACATTGCCATTATCTCCACCAGTACCATCGGCACCTACAGCATGTTGCACTGCAAAAACTGACTCTGGCCCATTCTCTTTATCAATATCAAAATTGTCTGCAAAAGACAGCGTAACCAGATCTGGCTTAGCCGTAATTACCGCATTGAGTTGCGTGTAAGCTTCGGCATATTTTTTCTGGTAAAGTAATACTTTACCTAAATAAGCCTGTGCTATATATTTGTCTACACGGCCAACCTGTCCTTTTGGTTTTGCTGTTGGCAAATTGGCCAGCGAATATTGCAGGTCGGCCACTATGTTGGGATAAATGTCCGGCGTATTATCTACCGCCGCATCTGTAGTTGTTTCTGTAATTAGCGGAACGGATTTAAATACGCGGACCAGAAAGAAATAATAGTGGGCGCGCAATAATCTTGCTTCGGCCTGAATCTGCGTTGCCCGGGTATCGTCAAATTTAACGCTGCCCTGTCCTGCCTGTAAAGAGGCAAGCACTTTAAGTGTATTGTTACAACGTTGTATACCTTCAAAACACCTGTCCCAAATATTAGCTAAGTTATCATTGGTGCTGGTTGGTGAATGCTGCTCAATCAGGTTCATGTTTGGCTGGTCACCATTACTACTGCCTTTATGTGCATTATCTGAAGCTACCTCACCAAATAACCATTGGCTTGGAGCGGCGCCATAGTTACCCCAGGTTCCGTTTACATTACCATTTAACAGACCATAAGCTCCGGTCAGTAAAGCTTCCACACCATCCTGCGAGGTGAGATTTTCTATAATTAACTCTCCCTGCGGGTTTCTCTCAATAAAATCCTTTTTACACGACAATACAGTGCAAAGGACAGCTACGAGCAAAATATATATATACTTTTTCATCTTCTTATTTTTTAAAATTAAAAACCAACACTAAGACCAAGGAGGTACTGACGTGGAGAAGGGTAAATACCCCTGTCTAACCCCGGTACCGAGAACGTATCCGACTCCTGGCTAATCTCAGGATCCAGACCAGTGTAATTAGTTATCGTAAAAATGTTGGTCGCGCTTGCATAAATCCGCACCTTGCTCACACCTAGTTTCGTACCGAATACTTTCACCGGTATCGTATAACCTATCTGCAGGTTTTTCATTCTGAAAAAACTTCCGTTTTGAACGTAATAACTTGAAGACGCATATTCCAGGTCAGACACACCTACATAAGGTGAAGGAATCATACTGCTGGTGTTTGTAGTGCTCCACGCATCCAATAATCTTGTACTCCTTGCACCATCGAATGTTGGGAAATCTGTGAAGTAACGCGTAGCTTCGTAGATATCATTACCTTGAACACCATTAAAGAACATTGCCACATCCCAGTTTTTATAGGCAACATTTAAGCTCAGGGAGTACAGGAAATCTGGATTTGGATTACCAATGATCGTTCTGTCATTAGGGGTGATCGAACCATTGCCGTCAACATCCTGGTATTTGAAACCACCTATCCTTGCACCAGTATACGATGGGCTACCGGAAATATCTCCCGCATTTTGATAAATGCCCGCAACTTTATAACCGTAAAAAGCGCCAAATGGTTGTCCTGCCTCCAGAATTGAAGTCGTTAAACTTCTAAAGTTACCGTAAGGTTGTTTAGTAATACCGTCGGCGAGTTTTTCTATTTTATTAACATTTCTGGAAAAATTGATCCCAGCGTCAAATTTAAAAGGGTTGTCATTATTGCGGTTAATATGGTACCCTAAATTAACCTCTACCCCCTTATTGCTCATATCACCTGCGTTAACAAATGGAGACAAGCCCATACCTACGGCTGTAGAAGGCAGCGGTACAGGATAAAGCATATCCGATGTTTTCTTGTTATACCAATCTACAGATCCGTCTAACACCCCGCCTTTGACAGTGAAATCCAAACCTATATTGATTGAGCTTAGCGATTCCCATTTTACTGACGGATTGCTATAGGCATTTTGGTAAACTCCCGAAACTACATTGTTGCCGCCACCTAAAGGATAACCGGCACTATTGATAGCACTCTGGAACCTGTTTACATACTGGAATGAAGGAATTCTCTGGTTACCGGTTTGTCCGTAACCTACGCGGAATTTCAAATCAGTAAATAGGGCATTGTCTTTCATGAAATCCTCCTCAGAGATTCTCCATGCACCACTAACCGCCGGGAAATAACCATATTTGTTATCCGGCCCAAAGTTAGATGATCCATCACGACGTATGGTAGCACTAAACAGGTAGCGGTCGTTGAAAGAGTAATCTGCCTTGGCAAACAGAGAGAATAATGAACCTACAGTTCCTGTACTGGCATTGCTAATATTTGAGGCACCGGCATTCAGGTAATAGTAGTCCAGATTGCCCAGTAAGAAGAAATCGTTCCTTCCGCCATTGAGCTGTCTGTTACGCGAGCGGATTGCTTCTGTACCAGCTAAGATATTAAATATGTGTTTTCCAAACGTCTTTTTATAGTTTAACGTATTGGTCCAGGTCCACTCTGTAGTATAACCCTGGTATTCATTTAAGTTGTTCGAGTTATTACCTTCAAGAAATTCGAGATTTGGATACCGCAAGGTTTGGCCGTTGTAGTTTTCGTAACGCAGACCAAAGCTGGTACGGGCTGTTAAACCAGGAATTATATCGTATTCACCAAAAACATTTCCAAAGAAAAAATTGCTCCTGTTGATATTGTCTTTAGCGCGGTACAAAACAGCAACCGGATTTTCTGCATTTCCTAATCCACTGCCGCGGCTACCTGCAAAGTTACCCCTGATATCGTATACCGGAATAATAGTCGGGATACGGTATGCCCATGATACGGGGCTACCTTCGTCCTGATATTCTCCGGGTACATTTGGATTAACTCCAAAGCCAAAACCTTCTGAATAACTATACTGGGCATTATTACCGAAGCGCAATTTATTGTTTAGTGCAGTGAACTGCGTGTTGGCCCTGAAGTTGTAACGGGTAAAACCTGTATTTTTAATTGTTCCGTCTTGCTTAAGGTAACCACCACCAAAGGTATAAAGGGCATTTTCGCCGCCACCTGTGGCGCTCAGCTGGTAACTTTGAGTGGGCGCACTTTCAGTAATTTCATCAAACCAGTTTGTTCCCTGTTGATTGGCACGGGTAATCTGATAAAATGTATTAGGATCCCTGGTGTAATTGTATTTTGATGGATCAGCATCAGCTGCAGTGATGTTTTGCCCGGTTGCAGAACCTGCCACCAGGTATTCTGGTAATGTAGGACTGCTGCCAGTACCATAGTTAGTTCCAGTTGACGGAGTTAAACCAGCATTTCTGTAGCCCAAGAACAGATAGTCAGCATATTGCTGTGGCGACATCATTTTAGGGAAAGAACCTTTTCTGGGTGCCTGAATGCCGTAATAGCTGTCCAGGGTTATTTTCGGCGCTCCCAACGTACCTTTTTTAGTGGTTATGATCACTACACCGTTGTTAGCCCGTGCACCATAGATAGAAGATGATGATGCATCTTTCAATACCTGCATGCTTTCAATGTCGTTTTGACTTAGCCAGGAAAGTTTTCCTTCGTAAGGCACGCCATCAATCACATACAATGGATCGTTGTTGTTGATAGTCGTTGTACCACGGACCCTGATTTGCGGTGTTGATCCTGGCGCTCCATCTGTAATGATGGCCACACCAGCAGCTTTACCCTGCAGTGATTCAATTGCACTTGCCGCTGGCTGCGATTTCAGTTGGGCAATGTTTACAACAGCTACGGCACCCGTTAAATCCTTTTTGCGCTGGGAGCTATAACCGGTAACAACGACCTCTGTAAGGTCATTTTTAATAGGATCAAGCGAAATTGTTAAATTGGACTGCCCGGCAACAGGTACTTCTTTACTGTTGTAACCGACATAACTGATGACCAGGACTGCGTTTTGGGGGACAATTAGGGCAAAAATACCGCCAGCATCTGTGGTAGTTCCGCCTGGTGCATTTTTGATTTTAATGGAAGCGCCTGGAACAGGAGACTGATCGTCACCGGCAATAACTTTTCCGGTGATTTTGGTTTGTGCCTTTACAGAAAATGAAAGGCACAGACTCATGAGCAAAAGGATTCCCATCCTCTTGATAAGTGGTAGTTTTCGTTGCATAAGAATATATCTGGTTAAGTTAATAGTAGTGCGTAAAACTTCTTATTTACATGATTAAAAGGAATTTAGTGTTCAGATTATTTAGTTAATAGTGATTTGAGTTTAGGGTATAGTTATAGCTACAAATAAATTAAATAAACGGGAACGGATTCTACGAATGCAGGGAGCAACGGCTAAAAAATTTTGTAATTACCGTAATGGCGTCAGCGACGTCAGGGTGATTACTGGGTATATCTGGTTATTAATAATATTGTAAATCGAATGTAACAAATCGGATGTGTAAAAACAACACTTAGTGAAACTATTTTTTTTATCGCATTGATCTTGTGGGAGAAAATTTTTATCGCATGCCAGAACTACAAAACTGAAAGTTGTATTCCGGCAGTCAATTTTGAAAAAGATGCCGTATCATTTTATATTTTTTTCGTATGTTCGGGTGTTGTGTCAAGCGCGATACGTTATTCAATTGGACTGAAAATGAAACATATTTTCATCTTTCTCATCATAATGGCTTCTTATATAAACACCACGGCGCAAACCAGTGATCTGGATGAATTGCCTTTGCCTCTTTTAAAGGAAAAGATGTTAAACAGCCAAAATGATACCACCAGGGTCCAATTGCAATTAGCTATTGGCCATCTTATACTATTTAAGTCGGGTGGCGGAGAAAAGGAAATTGATTCGGCATTAGCCCTTGCATCTGATGCTGCAAAACTGAGCAGTCAATTAAAGTATAACTTTGGGATCATCAATGCACAGTTACTTTCGGCAGAGAGTTTTAATAAAAGGAAACAGCGTGACAAAGGTTTACACACTGCCCAACAAGCACTTAACTTCGCTTTTAAAAATAACAATCAGGAAGGAATGGCCAGGGCATATTTAATTATAGGCCAGCATTATGATGTTTCTACCCCTGCCGGACTTCAGACCCGGATGGCGTACAACGATAAAGCCATACAAATTTTCAGAAAAGAAAGAATCATAAAATGGTTATCCTTTACCTTAACAACAAATGCAGAACTGCTTTTCCTGGCAGGACAAAAAACCAATGCAATTAAATTACTGTTTGAAACTTTGAATCTTGGTGATGCAGTAAGCAGGAGAACTGTAGAAGGAATTTACTGGCTGATAGGGAGAACATCAACAGAATTAAGCGATTATCCGAATGCGTTAAAATACAACCTTTTAGCGATTAAGACTGCAAAAGAAGTTGGTGATACCACTTTACAGCTGTGCAGTATTAACCACACCATGGCGGTTACCTATGTTAAAATGCAGGACTATAACCGGGCCCTCCCCTATTCATTAAGGGCATTGGAAATAGCCAGGCATTACCGCAATAATGATTACATAGCTGCAGTTGCCGTAGAACTGGCCGTTGCTTACACCAGAACAAATAAATTGGCCAAAGCCATCAACCTGCTGAAAGAAGTAAATACCTATTCAGATAACGATCTGGAAAAATTAAATGTAGCAGGATCTTTTCTCAGTATATTAACCTATGCAAAACAATTTAAAAAGGCCGAAACCTATGCAGCCGAAGTACAAAGGCTGTTAGTGAAAGTACAGCCACATAACTTTACTGAAATAATGAATGCCTACAATTTTCTGGGTTATTATTATTTAGAAACCGGCCAGCCTAAAAAATCAGTTTATTACACTGATCTATACGCAAAGATTGCGCACACCAAACATTTCCCTGCGGCAATCAGGACAGCTGAAAACCGTTATTACAAACTCGATTCAATTAACGGTGACTACAAGTCGGCCATTAACCATTATCTGGCTGCCCAAAGGATAAAGGATTCGGTTGAAAACGTAACCAAAGCCTATCAAATTTCACTTTTGCAGATTGAAAACGAAACGGAACAAAAAAACAATGACATAGACACATTAACTAAACAGTCACAGATAAAGGATGCAAAGTTAAAACGTAATCAGCTTATTCAGAATACGGTAATAACAGTATCTGTTCTGCTACTGATTATCACCGGCCTTATTTACAGCAGATACCGGCTGAAACAAAAAACCAATCAAAAACTTGAACTTAACCAGCGGGAACTGGATCAAAAGAACTTGTTTTTAGAGACATTAACAACAGAACAGCAAAAACTGCTCAAAGAAAAAGTGTGGCTTATTAAAGAAGTGCACCACCGTGTAAAAAACAACCTTCAAATGGTAACCAGTTTGCTCCGTTCACAGTCCGTTTATCTAAAGGATGGCGCTGCTGTTTTAGCTATAAAAGACAGCCTTCGGCGTATGCATGCGATGTCGCTAATCCATCAAAAGCTCTATCAGGATGAAAACACATCCACCTTAAAGATGCCTGAATATATCAGTGATCTTGTTCGCTACCTTCACGATAGTTTTGATACAGATAACCAGATTAAGTTTGAACAAAACATTGAAGCAATAGCGCTTGATGTCTCGCAGGCAATTCCCCTTGGCCTGATCATAACCGAGAGTGTGGTAAATGCCATAAAATATGCTTTCCTCAACGAAAAACATGGAACAGTGCGTATCTATTTGCAAAGCGATGGCCCTGAATACTTACTCCTGAAGATATCGGATAACGGGCAGGGACTACCAGAATCAATTGCCACAACGGACCGTAACTCACTGGGAATGGACCTGATGCAGGGCCTGGCAAAGCAATTAAAAGGAACCTTTAGCATTGAAAACAACAACGGGGTTCAGATCTGTGTCAGGTTTTTAAAATTGACACCCTCGCTAACAACTGAACATTAAGATGAAACTTAGTGGACTTATCGTTTTTCGTATAATATTTCACACTTATTGTATATTTCTTTCCCATTAAAAGTTTCTAAATTGAACAGTGACTTATTTACATTTTCAGTTCATTATGAAACCAGCGATAAAATTATTGAGGAGAGCGCTTATCATTTTACTTATGCTGGTAGTTGCAGACAGAACTCTTGGATCGCTGATCGAGCATTATTTTTTCACCGAAAAGCAAGGTGATTCTGCAGTAACCACACACGGGGTTTTGTACACGAATGAAGATATTCTGATTTTCGGTAGTTCAAGGGCCAGTCATCATTATAACTCGGAGCTAATTAGCCAAAAAACAGGTCTATCTTGCTACAATCTTGGTCGTGACGGCATGAAAATACCTTATTATGAAGCCTTACTGAATTCTGTTTTAAGTTACCATACACCTAAACTAGTGATACTCGATTTAAACCTGAATGACTTTGAATATCAAAACGAAGGTGAACAAAGGCTAACAACTGTTTTTATGCCATATATTCATAAAAATAAAAACATCCACGATTTGATCTATGCACAAAGTAAAGAGAAATGTTTTTTGGCTAATATATCTACCCTTTACAGATTTAACTCTTTAACCGTTTCAATCTTGCAACATCATTTGGCGCTAGGCCAAAAGCAGTTTCATGGATTCGAACCACTATCAGGTACGATGCCCAAAACCGCTAAAATAAGATATATTGATAATAAAAATTATGAGGAGTCGCAATCCCTAGTAGTATCATTTGAAAATTTTGTTAAAGCAGCACGATCAAAAAATATAAAACTAGTTGTACTAATCTCGCCGGGAATGAAGATTCATATGCACAATGCGATAAAAACGGCAGACAGCATATTAAGGAAATACGATTTGATAGCATACAATTATTCAGACTTATTTGACCGGGATGCCTATAACCGTTTTTATGATGTTGGCCATCTAAACCAGACCGGTGCAATAGCCTTTACAGACACGGTACTCTCCACGCATTTCCGCGAAACTCTTGTACCCCAATTAGCACGTAAACAGCATCTTACAAATTAAGTCAAAAATACGCTATATAAACAAGCAAATGCAACTGTATGACCAATCTTTACCATATTATCTAACTACTTATTTAAATGCCATTTGCAGACCTATTGAAGCATATGGCGACGCCTGGAAAGAATACCCTTTCTCCTGAAAGATCCTCTTTAAACTTCTGTTGGTTATTTGTGCGGGACGACTGGCATTTAAGCCGAATGTGATTAGAATTGAACCCGGCTTCCCTATCTTTATTTCGGGGCGAAGTCCAATTACAAAATATTGATGGGTAAGTATCTTTTCTTTCCCGTCTTGTTTTAATAACGCCATTTGTCCGTTAATCTCAGTGACAAAGATATTAATTGTCCGCCGCCTGCGAAAATGCAATTAAGATAGCTCCTGACAAAATTAAAACTCCACCTGTGACCAGTTGCCAGCTCAATTTCTCTTTGAGGAAGACCACAGATAGCACTATTGTAAAGACCAGCGACGTTCTTTCTACCGTTGTTACAAATGAGGCCGGGCCCATGGTTAACGCCTTGTACGAAAAAAGCGTGGAAAGTGTGGTCGCAATACCGGCAACGATGAGTACTATCCATGCTTTCTGATCTATATCTTTCAATCCTGTATAAGACGATTGACTAATTACTACGCCCCATGTAATGCACAGTATAAGTACTGCCTGGATGGCAAATGCCAAACTTGAGTCTACATTTTTTAATCCTAATTTGGTTAACACCATTACCAAAGCTGCCGACAACGAAGCCAGCACTGCCCATACTATCCACATAATTTTATTTTATCGAACAACATAGATTTGTACAAATTGATTTCGAAATAAAAAAATAATCCTTGTACAGGCTTGTATCATACATTAAAGTTGCGGTCACATAGACTCAAGGGTAATGTTATAAAATTAAACATATAGGTGTTTTGAATTCCGCGATTTAGTCATTAAATTGGATATTCCCGTATAGCGAGATATTTTCAGCCGCAGCTTAATTTTTATAATACAATTTTCTCTATTAAAAGTAAAAGCTTAACGTAAGCATAATATTAGGATAAAAGCCAACCAACTTTTAAGCTGTTTCTTCGTGTAATTTTATTTTCAGTCTCTCACTAAAATTTAACGCTAATGAAAACATAAAAATCAGACTTGATTAACAGCAATCCTATGGCTGTAAAATACACCGCCAAACAAAATCACTTATTAAATCATATTCTATGAACCATAAATTTACGTATCACACTTTAAAAAGTAGTTGCGTGCTGGCTGTCCTGATTCTGGCGTTTCATAACGGGCAGGCCAACGCACTACCTGACAGCAAATTAAAGGTAGACTCTAAACGCTATTCATCTTCAACGCGGCAGCAGATGGTAACAGGTAAAGTCGTCGACGAAGACGGAATGCCTTTACCAGGTGCCTCAGTAAAAGAATCAGGAACGTCTAACCTATCAATGACTAATAACAAAGGAGAATTCCGGATCACTGTTGCCAGGGGCAGCAAACTGGAAATAACTTTTATTGGATACAAGAGAACAACCGTTATTGCCAATAGCAATACCATAACCATCACTATGCAAGCCGAAGCAAACAGCCTTGGTGAGGTAATGGTGGTAGGCTACGGAAAACAAGCTAAAAAAGATATTACTGGTGCAGTTACGCAATTGGATGCAGGCAACTTCAGGGAAGGCGTTGTGGTATCTGCCGATAACTTGTTGCAGGGTAAAGTTGCCGGAGTAAGGGTTGTTGGTGCCAGTGGCGAACCGGGCGGTGGTGTTGACGTAAGTATCAGGGGTGTCGGCTCTATCAGGAGCGGCAGTACACCACTTTTCGTAGTAGACGGAGTACCATTGACCAATGATGATGTAAGTCCAACGGGACAAAATGTGGGATTTGGTGCTTCAAGGGCAAAAAATCCTTTGAACTTCCTGAACACAAGTGACATAGAGTCTATGACTGTACTGAAAGACGCTTCTGCGGCCGCCATCTATGGGGCAAGGGGATCCAATGGTGTAGTTATCGTGACTACTAAAAAAGGAAAAAGAGGAGAAGGTTCGTTTACTGCGGATTCCTATCTTGGTCTTTCCACAGTTGCACATAAACTGGACGTACTTTCTGCAGATGCCTACAGGAATGCACTTACTGATAAAGCTTTCGACCATGGCGGAAATACCGACTGGCAGGACGTGATTTACAGAAGAGCAGTTACGAGAAACAACTCAATGGCATTTTCTAAGCAGACCAGCTCTGGTAATTACTACGCATCTGCATCACAAATGGATCAGGAAGGTATAGTAAAAAACAGCAATTTCAGAAGAACAACGGCCAGACTTAATGCTTCTGAGTCATTCCTTGACGATCAGCGTTTGAAAGTTGGGATTAACCTCACGGCCAGTGAAACTAAAGATGATGGTGTGCCAACCAGTGACGATGGCGGTTCAAACGGACAGCTGATCATCCACACCCTAATGGCAAATCCAACAAGAAACGTTTTCGATGCCGATGGAGCATATACCAACTTCAAAATGAACGCACATTATAATCCTGCCTACTTGCTTAGCATTTACAGTGACAGGACGCGTACTACCAGGGTATTGGGAAATACCGATATATCCTTCAGAATAATTAAAGGTCTGGAATATAAAATGAACCTGGGTATTGACCGCTCTGTGGCGGAAAGAAATACAACTATCTATAAGAACCTGACGGATCTTAACCCAAACGGAAGGTATGTGCAGTATAACCTTGATTCTAAAAGTACCTTGCTGGAACATTACCTTACATATAACCTGCTGGCTGATAAACACAAGCTAGAGGTATTGGGAGGTTTCTCTTACCAAAAATTTGAGAGGGGTGGAAATAGTTTTAGCATAGATGGAATTGACAGGGCAAATGGAATTGCACCAGAGAATAACCCTGCGTATTCAGGCACCCAGACTGGAGTAACCGGATTTGCACAGATCAACGAATTGCAGTCGTATTTTTCCAGGGTAAACTATGCATTTGATAACAAATACCTTTTAACGGCTTCGGTCCGTGCAGATGGATCAACCAGGTTTGGTTCCAATAACAAATATGGTTACTTCCCTTCCTTTGCCTTAGGATGGAATATAGCGAAGGAAAACTTTTTGCAAAAGATTCCCGCCATTAACGAACTTAAATTACGGGCCAGCTGGGGTGAAACTGGTAACCAGGAAGTACAAAATAAGATTACAAAAGCAAGTTATTCTCTCTCACCATTAGAAGGCTATTACCTAAACAACGACCTAACCCTGGTAAATGGCGTAGCGGTAGCCAGAACTCCAAATCCTGATTTGAAATGGGAAGTAGTTACGCAGTACAACGTAGGTCTGGACTTTGAGTTAATGAAAGGAAAAATTTATGGAACGCTTGATTATTTCAATAAAACAACCACAGATCCAATTCTTAATATCCCCTCGCAAGTGCTGAGCCCTACCGCCACTGTATGGGTAAATGTTGATGGGAAAATCATCAATAAAGGACTTGAGTTCATGCTGGGTTACCGTCTGATGGATCAGGGAGACTTTAAATGGTCGGCCGATGTAAACGGTGCAACGCTGAACAATAAAATCAAAGACCTGCCCGTCTCAGAAATTTTAACTGGTACTATTTCCGGACCTGGACAATCGGGTGTTAATGCTAATATCTACAAAAACGGTTATGCCGCAGGTTCATTCTACCTGGTGGAACATATCGGATTTGACGATAAAGGGGGAAATATTTTTAAAGACGTGAATAATGACGGGGCTATCAACAATGCCGACCGTCAAATTTTTGAAGGCGCCTTGCCTAAATTCACTTTTGGTGTAAACAACCAGATGAGCTATAAAGCATTTGACTTTACGTTCTCTATTATTGGTCAAACCGGAGGTTACCTCCTAAACAATACCGGGCTGAATGCATTGAACATTAACAACCTGGCATCAGACAGAAACGTAGCCACAGGATATTATGAGTCAGGAGCAAATCCAGCCAACTCTCCTTCTCTTTCAACCCTATTCCTGGAAAAATCAGATTTTATCAGGCTTAACTCTGCCCGTATTGGCTACAACTTTAAATTACCCAGCCTGAAATGGCTTCAAAACCTGAACCTTTATGTGTCGGGGCAAAACTTAGTGACTATCACTAATTACTCGGGTTACGATCCACTGATCAATAGTCCTAAATCCAATGGCGGTAACCAGTCGTTAGGTATAGACTATTCCAGCTACCCATCAGCAAAGACATTCATTTTTGGCGCAATTTTAAAATTATAACGATGAGCACAAAAAACATATTTAACACAAAAAATCTTCTGTTTTTATTAACATTTGTGAGCTTAACCGGCTGTACCAAACTGGACGAGCGGCTGCTTGATGAAGTTGTGGTAGAAAACGTTACCAGTCCGGAAGGTGCTTTGGCTGCGGCGTACGACCGATTAGGTGAAGGCACATTTGTAGACAACGGGGGTATGCTAGCGATGCAGGAATATACAAGTGATATTGCTATACTGCCTACGCGTGGTAGCGACTGGGGTGATGGAGGAAAATGGCGTGCCATGCACGAGTTTACCTGGGCTGCTGATAATGCAGTTGTGGTAAGCAACTGGGATATGCTGACCAACGGAATAACCCGCTCGTTACTGGCAATAAGATCTATTTCGTCAAGCAGTATACAACAGAAAACATTGCTTCTGGCAGAAGCGAGGGGCCTGCTTGCATTTTATACATATAATACATTGGATTTGTTTGGTCAGGCACCCTACCGTGATCCTTCGTCAGAAAAGGCACCTCTTGAAATTCTACAGGGAGGGCCTGCTATCGACAACCTTATTAAACAGGTAGAAAGCCTTATCCCAGACCTTGCCGAACTGGGACAGCAGAGTACGCACAACGGCAGATTCACAAAGGAGGCGGCTTATGCACTTCTTGCACAAATGTATTTGAACCGTGCAGTGTACAAAGACCGTTATAACGCAAATTCAAACTTTAATTTTAATGAAGCGGCTTTAGACGGTAGCGGAACAGATATGGATAAAGTTATTTCATACGCTAACCTCCTGATCAATTCTGGAAAGTTTAGCCTTGAAAGCGATTACTTTCACAACTTTTCCATTAAAAACTCTGGCGCTCCTGAATTAATTTTTGTGGTGGTACAAAAGATAGATTATATCCGTAATGGCGACAACGATCTTGCTTACGTCTCTATGGAGCGAAACCAGCGGAATTCACAGAACAATCGGGGTACCAATGCATCTTGTATTACACCTGAATTTTATGCAAGCTGGGATGGCAATCATGATGACCCAAGGTTCCAGCGTCATTACCAATATGCTGACGGCACATGGTTTATGAATGATGGAACGGATGTAAGTGTACCGGCCAGCAGCCTTGTAGCGGGTACGAACGTACCTTGGTTCCATTTCAACAGCGGTATCCAGGTTGGTCAGCAATATGGACCTGTGCTTACTTCCGCAGGACCATTGGAAATGGTTAATGGCAGGATCAAAGTGTCTAAGTTGGTGATGGAAAAAAGTACAGCTACACCAATGGACTTTACACCCGCCCTTAATTTTGACAATCCGTCACAGGCGGTATTTGCCCAAAACCAGATTAACCGCGGTGCCCGTTGTTTTAAATTTGAGTTTGACCCTGAAGAAGGTAACGGCTCCAGTGCCGTGGATATTCCGTTATTCCGTTTAGGTGGCATTTACACCATGCGTGCCGAAGCTTATTTGCGCAAAGGCGACAATGCTTCGGCATTGGCAGACGTGAACAAATTACGCACCAGCAGAACGCGGGAGGCGTTATATGGCAACGCACCAGGTAAGGCCATCAGTGCAATTAACGCTGATATTTTGTATAAAGAAATCGGATTTGAACTGTATTGGGAAATGTGGAGAAGGCCACAGATGATCCGCTTTGGAAAATTTGATTTGGCATCACCCCAGTCGGCCAAACCGGCATCGCAACCATTCAGAAGGGTTTTCCCTATCCCTCAGTCAACCATGGATGTAAATAAAGAGTTTACCCAAAATACCGGGTATAATTAAACATAAGTTGCAACTAATACAGAAAATGCTACCCAGATGGGTGGCATTTTTTTGTAATCATCAGTACAATAAATCTGGGCGTAATAATTGATAGTACAACAACTATGATGAAAAACTATATCGTAATTCTACTTCTTTTATTTAGTTCTATTTCCTACGGGCAATCCAATGTCAAACAATTATTTAAGAAGCATGGTGTACAGGGCAGTACTACAATCTATAACCAGAACAAACGCACATGGCTATATAGTGATAGTACTGATGCAACTATCGAAACGGTTCCTGGATCAACGTTCAATATACTAAATGCCGGTATTGCATTGGAAAGCGGTGCACTTAAAACAGAAAAAGAAGTTATTATCTTGCCTAAAGGCAAGTCAGATTTACAAACTGCCTTTCAATCAAATAATCAGGATTTTTTCGAAGCTCTGGCAAATAGGGTAGAAAGGAAAGATTATATTGAATTTGCAAAAGGACTAAACTACGGCAACCATATTGTGCCATCAACGGGCAATAGTTTTTGGACTAACGGAACACTTAAAATTAGTCCTATTGCGCAAATCAATTTTTTAAGGCCCCTATTAAGGGAGCAGCTTTCTTTTTCTCCAAGAACCTTTCGCATTGTTAAAGAACTAATGGTTAGCAATAAAACAGCCGGCTATATGCTGCTTAAACAATCAGGTAGTGTAACATACGGAGGAAAGGATTATGCATGGTATATTGGCGCGGTAAAAACGAAAGATAATGCCTTTTATTTCGCCACCAGATTAGTCAGAAATGCAGATCCATCTAAACCATTCTTTGACAAGATTGCCGAAAGGGTAACGCTTGACATCCTAAAACAGATAAAGGTAACTGATTAGTTAGGATCGCTTCTCTTTTGCCCCGCGATTTCTCACAAGCCTGAATGGGCAATTGGATCACTGATTAAAAAACAATGTTAGGTATTAACTGTTCAATATCAACATTTATTACCTACACTGAAAACATATGATAGATAGAGAAGACGAATTGTTCAATGAAAACGACAATGAGCAAAAGCAAAACGACGATCTTAAAGGATCTAATACAATTAAAGATCCAGATGAATGGACTACAGGCGATGAACCAATGACCGGTGCACAGCATTCTTATTTGAAAACCCTTTCGGATGAGGCAAAAGAGGAATTTGATGGAACACTCAGCAAATCTGAAGCATCAAAACGGATAGATGAGCTACAGCATAAAACGGGACGGGGCCTGGACAAATAAGCAGGATTAAAAAGCGAGCCCCACATTCTGAGGAACATGGGGCTCTTTTGAGTTATTTCTTGTTTTTATTCTGATCAAACTGCATAGAAATTTCGCGGGCCAGCTTATAGTGTTTTTGCAAAACCGGCAATGTTCTAGCTGCAAATGCACTAACTGCCGTATCTGTACTTTTAGTGGCACCTTCAAATAGCGAGATATCATTAATGTGATCTTCAACCATCATATTGATATAATAGCTATCAAAATCCTTTCCCGAGGTCTTATTCAAATCATTCAGGTGTTCCTTTTTAACGGCAGTGAGCTCAGCTGGCAATTTGAAACTTTTGCTGGCGGCCAATGTGCTTAACTCGGCATTAGCTTTTGTATGGTCCTTTTCAATCATGGCCGCAAAGTCCTTAATACTTTTAATGGACGCTTTCTGCTGTCCAATTTTACCCATTTGTACCTCTACCAATCCTCCAATAGCTGCTTCTTCCAGAAAACGGTTTACCGGAGTACCGTCTTTCATATTTGTTGTGTCAGTTGTGGTAGAGTCATGGGCCATAGTATGCTCCGACATTGTTGAGTCAGTGGTATCGTTCTTTTTCCCGGAATTACAAGCCTGGGCCAATGTTGCCAGCGCTAATAAGCTGATGGGCAGAAATTTAAATTTGTTTATTTTCATATTCGGCTAGGTTATTTTTTTGGATAACACATATCCTATACGAATGTTTGGCTAATTACAAATTGCTACCGGTCAACATTTTTGGATGGAAAACCAGATGCCGAATCAACCCTATTTCTCATAAGCAACGTAGAAAGGTTATCCCTCTCCTCATTTGATATATTGACAATACCTTCCAAAACAGATAGTATATTCTCGCGGTCGTCTGTTGAAAGCAAAAGACTGATAAAGCCAATCATGGTCCTCTCCTGCGTTTCATTTAACCCTTTGAATATCCTTGGCTGAATACAATACATCTCCCGCACAATTTCTACCAGATCTTTATGTTTTTCCCTTGATACAGTCGTATTTTCAAACCCTGGGAAAATGCCGTTGATCTTATACCTGGAGATCAGCAACTCGGCAGCATTCATCCTTACAAACTCTTTTTGTTTAAGGTTGATCATCTTTTGCAGTTCCCTGACCAGGCTTTTGAAAACAGGACTATTAGGCGTATGTCCAAAAATCGGCTCTGAAGCTTCGTTGTCTGAATTGGTAAATTCATTAAAGAAATCTGACTCCACGTAGATACTATGATAAAAATTAATGGCATTGTTATTAAATGAAGTCAGCTGCTTAAATATCTCCTTTTTTTCGCCGTTTAAAAAGTAATAGTAAAACTTGTCCCCGATCTGCTGATTCCACCGAACATAGGTAATAGTGAACCTATATGTAGTGCCATTTATATCTTTAATACTATTGTCCGTTACTTCATGGTCGCCTAATATATCATCATATTCAAGAGGTATTCCATTAATACTAAGCGTGTATTCCTTTTTGCTATTCAATAATAAAAACCAGCCAAACTCATATTTCAGATAATTAATAAAGGCTTCGGACTGAAATGAATAAGCAGTTACACCATGAAGATTAGACAGCTTTAATGTTGTGCCAGTTTGATCCGTTTCCGCTTTTCTTTTATTTTCATCATTATAATGGTCTTTATCATTTGCATCTATTAACACATCATAAGCCAGACACTTTTCAGTAGTTGTGTCATAAAATACTGTAGACCAAACAGCAGCATTGGCAAAAGCGATAAATGAGAAGCGACCTTTCCCTTTTTTACCACGCACATACGATGAACGTTGAGAAAGACCACGTTTTGCAGAATCAAGAAAAGAACCAAAGGTATCACTTAAGTTAGAAAGATTTATACCTGAGCCATTATCTGTAATGGTTAACTCATCAATATAGTCGATCTCATTCGGATTAAACCTGACATCTATTTCGGATGCACCCGCATCAAAGCCATTCCAAATCAATTCTGAAACAGCATCCATATAGTCTCTTGTTATTCCAGCGGAATCAATGCTATTGTTATTTACACCAACTTTATTCTTCATTCTGTTTAAGTGATTAGCCTGGTTTTGAAAAGTGCCATCGAAAGGACACTTGATTGTGCAATTTACTAAAACATTTAGTAAACATTAAAGTTTTTGTTGATTTAATAAGATCCATAATTTGCTGTTATTTAATTTCCATTGTCCGGTTGCTCAATGACATATGAAACATAGCAAACAATGGAGGATCAATGATGTTAATTATACGAACAACACTACATAGATAATAATGAGTACGATACTGGGTATAGATAAATTAAACACGCTTTTAGGTCCTGAAGAACTGGAACGTTTAGAGCAGGCTTCAGAAATACATAAAACACAATCCAACATTGAATTTTGCATCCTGGAGGTAGAGGATGATGGTGTCGACATTGAAACCACGCAATTAGAGACCCGTTCTGGGAAGTATGCTACAGAAGCCACCTTAGTGAAAAGGACACATGAAGTGTTCGATAAATTACTGCCCTCTATGAGAATTAATGTAGAACCTGTGCCTTACCTGCCCAACCCTACTTCGGTTGTAACCCCAGCATGGCTGGAGAAAAAGATGAGGGAGAAAGGAAAGCGCATAAAGCAAATTTCCTTTGAAACAGGCGTAGACAGGGACAGCATTTCGGATTGGGTTACAGGTAAGCGATCAATGAGCCAAATTGTAAAAGCAATGTTTTACTTTTACCTTTCAAAATAGTGCACAGCAGATTGATGAATCAATACACTGACAATTACTGCATAAATTTTGCAGCAGCCAATACAATTACCACAGCTAGTAAAATAAACAAATAGGTGCCTGGCCTGGCAAAGTTAAATGTCCACCCCAGCATCTTGTTTATTTTTGGGACAACCATTCGATAATCCTTTGTGTTGTAATAAAACAACCCATATTTATAATTAGCAGGATCGCTGCTTGGTTCATTTATATTAATCATAACTGTAGGTTGAATAATTGACTTTGATTAAACGATATTTTGATTGATTGCCTTTGCTACAGCTTCGGTCAAAGACCCAACATGTAGTTTTTCGTAGATTTTCTTTACATGGCTTCTTACAGTTTCGTAACTGATATTGAGCTCATAACCAATCATTTTATAACTTAATCCTTTTACGATACAAGTAAGAACGTCTTTTTCCCTGGGCGTAAGATTATATTCAACTGATGCTGAAGCTTTGGTAGTACCGTTCTGCATCATATTTAAAACTTTACGTGCTATACTTGGGCTCATTGGTGAACCTCCGTATTGTAGTTCTCTTAAGTCGTCAAGTAAGCGTTTATTCAGGTGGCTTTTAAGTATATACCCAGAGGCACCTGCAAGGATAGAATTGAATATGTTTTCGTCGTCTTCAAATACAGTCTGGATCAGAATCTCAATATGTGGAAGTTCCTTTTTTATCAACCGCACTGCTTCGATTCCATTGATACCAGGCATCTGTATATCCATTAGTACAACGTCTGGTTTGGTTTCAAGTATTTTCTGGACGCAGTTTCTGGCATCATTAAATACCCCAATGACTTCAAAGGCCGGATCGGTATTAATGAGCATAACCATACTGTTTCGTATATTTTTGTTGTCGTCAAATATTGCTATTTTGGTGGTCATAATATATGCTTGATGGTGTGAGGAGTAATGAAAGCTGCCGGGTTAAAAAGCAGCAATACTGTAACATACGCTTTACAAAGATACCAATACAACCGGAGGTTGTTGCTTATACTGTTGAATTTTGATTAACTATCACGCAAAAATGATATTTCATCAACAAGCGCATGACAACACAACAGGCATCTTCTACAAGCATTTAAAAAGATACTGTTATTCATTGCCCTTCTAGTACAACGGAAATGAAATAACAGTATCGCTCTTACGGTAGTCTATTTGTTGGTAATCAATCCAACTGCTACTTTTGAAGACGCTAGCTCGAGATCATCTTTGGCCCATAAGGTATATATCTTACCGCTTTCTAAAGTCACTTTTGATTGTGCCACTATGGTATTTGATCCTGTAGTTTTAACTTCTACAGCCAAATCCTGTCCTGCCGGAACTGGTGTGTATGAGCTAGAACCTTTAAATGCTACACCAGCACCTATTGCTTTAGACTGACCAGCAACTGTAACATCCATAGCACCTGCTGCAGTACTCATATTTACAAAACGTACACCAGCCTGGCCTGCTGCCGGAGGAGTAAGATTATCCTGGATCAATACCAGTTCTGTTTGTGCACCCACACCCGCGATATAAACCGAGTATGACTCTTGAGCCTGAACCTGCACTGTTTTGCGTGCAACCACGCTATTGTCTGTTTTGGTTACTAAAAGTTCACGACTTCCTGATTGAACCTGAGCATAAGTAACAGAATTACTGAACTGAAGGGCTTTTTCATGGAATTTACTTCCATCTACTTGTAAATAATATTCGCTTTTAACTGCCGAACCGTTAATCACTGCAAGCGATGCCTTGCCAGAATTCGGCACAGCATTGTTGTCATCACTGCAACCAATTAAAAGTGAGGTAAAAGCAATGGACATTACCATTGAAAGGGCTAAGAATGAAGAGTTTTTCGTTTTAAATTTCATATTTTGATAATTAAATGTAGCCAGCACCGGCAGCATAGCCACCAGTATTCAGGGAGATGCAAAATTAATCTTCGCAAGCAGCGCCAGCTATCATCAATTACGGGGACTTGTATCCCCACATGTGGGGATACAAAATTTATGACCTTTCCGCCCCACAGTACGACAAACTTCACCGGAGATGAGATAATATGATGTATTAATCACAGATTTATGTAAATTGAAAACGTTAAACAATGCAAATGAACGACTTCGATCCACATGATTTTGAACCTATTCGAAATATTGCCCTTCGATTTCCAAATGCGTCAGACAGTCTGTCACATTATGATACGCCATCGGTAAAAATTAAAAAGAACCTGCTTTGCCGTTTGAATGAAAATAGTGAATGGATCGTTATCCGTACAGATTTTGAAAGCCGGGTTGTTTTTTTGGAGCAATATCCTGAAAGTTGCTTCATCACACCGCATTATGAAAAGTACCCCTACATCTGCCTTACAGTTGGCAATTATAGCCTCGAACTTGCTACAGCTATTCTCGAAACAGGATATTACGCGATAACCGCCAAAAAGAAATAACGCTTACTTGTCAGATGACCAGAAAGTTTCTACCTCACAGAATTTCCTGCTGGTTTTTTCAGAATAACAGGAAATGACTATCTTGCCCTCAACATGTCTCCTGCTCCCATTATACTATTCGTCTATAACCGCTTAGACCACACGCAACAAGTGGTTACTGCGTTGCAAAACAATTTACTATCAAAAGAAAGCGAGTTACACATTTACTCAGATGCGCCAGCTACTGACATGGCCACAGCAAAAGTGAAAGCGTTGAGAGCATACCTGACCGGTATCACAGGATTTAAAAAAGTACACATATATCTGCGCGAAACCAATATGGGTGTCGACGAAAATATTCTCAGTGGAGTGACGGAGGTAATTAACCTTTACGGCAAAGCGATAGTTCTTGAAGATGATATACTTACATCTCCCTGGTTTCTGAAATATATGAATGATGCACTGGATTTTTACCAGGACAACGACCAGGTGGCATCCATCCACGGCTACACTTATCCGATCACAGGTTTGAAGGAGGTGTTTTTTTTGAAGGGAGCAGATTGCTGGGGCTGGGCGACCTGGAAGCGCGCCTGGGACTTGTTTGAACCAGATGGTAAAAAACTATTGGATAATTTGTCCTCTTCAGGGTTGCAAAAAGAATTCGATTTTGAGGGTACATACCCTTACTTCAAGGCGCTGGAAGATCAGGCTACAGGAAAAACTACCTGCTGGGATATCAGATGGTATGCATCGGCATTTCTTTTGAATAAACTTACCCTCTATCCTGGAACATCACTCGTAGATAACATTGGACACGATGGCAGTGGCGTTCATTGTGGTGAAAACGATAACTATAAAGTTAAGTTGGCACATGAAGCTATTCATGTGAGAACGGAAGTGGTCGCTGATCATCAGGGCTATCAGGCCTTTTCAGATTTCTTAAGGCAGATTGGCACCAATATGGTTCCCCGCCAAAAGAGCTGGTTATCAAAATCGTTCAAACTCCTTAAAAACAAGATTAGAAACTACAAGACATCTTAAATATAACTGTCTGTCGCGCCTGAAACCTGCTTTTGCCGAACGTTGGAAATGCCCCGTCCAACAACTATTTCGCCCCGTTCACCTATTCAACGTCGAAAGATGATCTGTAATGCCCTATCTTAGAACAAACAAATTACCATGGCACCAACAAAAGTACCCTTTTATAAAAAACGGGGATTCGTGATCGCACTGTTCTTAACCGCTATTTTTCTTCTTTTACAACTGGCAAGGCCTGAAATTGCGAATTCCGGTCTAAAATCAGATAAAACGCTACCTGCCCCTGTCGCCAGGATAATTAAAGAGAAATGTTACGATTGCCATTCT
>Ga0247816_10000237_pt1 | contig 33680 bp, 28 predicted proteins | sample UWRJL209509C1_FD_179930 | JGI IMG/M metagenome (GOLD analysis project Ga0247816, IMG submission 179930) | Plant litter microbial communities from Arlington Agricultural Research Station in Wisconsin, United States - UWRJ-L209-509C-1 | ecosystem: Environmental > Terrestrial > Plant litter >...
GGGGGCCTTGGCGTCTTGTGACCTTGAAAACCTGCAGGTGGACTTCAAACATCAGCAGCTGTTGCACTACGTCCTGGGGCAGGGGCGTGCACTCGGCCTCACCGATGCAGGCAACAGTGTGTATGACATCGGTTTTTTACCGGTGGCCGCGACGCCTTGGCACTCCGTGTTATGCGTGCCTTTGCTCGGTCGTGCAAAGCAGGTTTCAGGCGTTTTGCTGTGTGCCAGCCAGCAGTCTACGGACCTGCACATTTACTCCGCTTCCCTTGGACAATTGGGCAACTTTGCCTTGAGTCAGTTGGCTACTTTTCGACGTCTGCGCCCGCTGGCCGGTATACCCCAGGTGAATCGGAACACGCCCGGCAACAGCACTTATGGCTTGATCGGCAACAGTGCGGCGATGGACGAAACCTGCCGCTTGATCGGCAAGGTAGTGCGCAGCAATTACACCGTGTTACTACGCGGGGAGACCGGCACGGGAAAAGAGGTGGTGGCGCAGGCCATCCACGCTGCCGGGCCGCGCAGCGCCAAGGCGTTTGTGGTGCAAAACTGCGCGGCCTTTCCCGAAGGTTTGTTGGAAAGCGAGTTGTTTGGCTATCGCAAGGGCGCTTTCACCGGCGCCGAGAGGGATTACGCCGGCCTGTTTGACACAGCCCACGGTGGCACGCTGTTGCTGGACGAGATCGGCGATATGCCGCTGTCGCTGCAAGCCAAGCTACTCAGGGTGTTGCAGGAAGGAGAGATTCGTCCGCTGGGCGCCAGCACTTCTCATAAAGTCGATGTGCGGATCATTGCTGCAACTCACCGTGACCTGGCGAGCATGGTCGCCGACGGTCGTTTTCGCGAAGACCTGTACTACCGATTGGCACAGTTCCCTATCGAATTGCCGGCATTGCGCGAGCGTGAAGGTGATGTGCTGCAACTGGCCAGGCACTTCTCCGATCAGGCCTGTTCAAGCCTTGGGCGAGCGCCTGTTGGCTGGTCGAACACGGCGCTGGACCAACTCTCCAGCCACAATTTCCCCGGCAATGTTCGCGAACTCAAGTGCCTGGCCGAGCGAGCGGTGCTGCTCTGTGACGACGATGTGATTCTGCCGGCGCATCTGTCGTTGCCATCGGCCTCGTCAGTGCCTGCTGCCGACGCGACGCTACGCCAGCGCCTGGAGCGCGTTGAGCGGGTGGTCCTGATCGATTGCCTGCGCAAGAACCGTGGTAATCGAACCCGTACCGCTCGTGAACTGGGCGTCGCCCGGCGCACCTTGCTGTACCGCCTTGCACGCCTGGACATTCCGTCCGGCTTTACCTCAATGGGAGACAGCTGATGCCTGTTCGTCCGTGGCAAGCCCTGGCGCTTGTGTTTTGTTTGCTGGGTGGCTGCACCAACAATTATGCCTTTGACGACCGCGACTATCGCCCGTTGGGTGATCCGCAATTTATCGGTCGCGGCCAGTGAGCCCAGGGGGAACCGCCATGCAATTAGTGTTTGAGGTGTGCGAGGCCGAGCATGCAGAGGCTACGCCGGTACGGCGCAAAACCTTCAATGGTGTTGGCGGCGTTATTGGTCGCGGCGCCAGTTGCGACTGGGTTATTGCTGATCCCAGTCGCGTGCTGTCCAGCCGCCACGCGTTGGTCACTTACCGCGATGGCCGATACTTTTTGACGGACATCAGCAGTAACGGCACTCGCCTGCAAGACAGCGGCGAGCGTCTTCGCGAGGGGCATGCGCAACCGATCAGCGACGGTTCGGTGTTCCAACTGGGTTCACTGAGTATTCGCGCACGGCTGGCAGCCCCCTCGATGGTCGCCGACCACGCGGGGCTGGACAGCCAGATTCCCGACCATGCCTTTTTTGAGCTTGAGCCCTTGCAGGCCCTGGAAGCGAAGAAAACTGATAGCTCACGGTGGGCAGACGTCGCAGCGACGGACAGGGACCATCTGACAGCGCTCAAGCTCGTGGAACCTGCCCGCAAGGCCGCGCCAGGGCCGCAAGTACAAAGCGATTCTCAGGGTGGCGAGTCGTTCTGGTTGGCGTTCGGCGAAGCACTCGGTATCGACCTGGCGAATCTCGACCCGTCGGGACGGGAGGTTCTGGCGATCAAGACGGCGAGCCTGCTCAGGCAAACGATCGATGGGTTGCAACAGACCCTGTGTACGCGCGACGAGCTCAAACATGAGCTGATGCTTACAGCCACGGGTAACTCGCTTGAGGGCGAGAATCCGTTGCAGGAAAGCGCTGATGCCAGCGCTGCATTGGCGTTGCTGCTGGACGGCGGCCAGTTGGGCCGATTGTCCGCCGAGATGGTTATCGAGCGTGCCTATCGGGAGCTACAGGCACACCAGATTGCCTTGGTGGCGGCCTGTCGTACCGCGCTTCGCGGCTCCCAGGCGGCCTTTGAGCCAAGTCACCTGCTTGGGTGTTTCAAACACCAGGATAAGCCCCCTCTGATTCCTACCAGCGGTGCTCACTGGCGTGCTTATCAGCGCCACTACCAAAAGATGGTTGAGAGCGGGCAGTTGAGCGAACGCTTGTTAGCCAGCGATTTTACAAGCGCCTATGAAGAGCAGATTCGTCTGATCTGCGCCCTTCACAGCTATCCAGGATGAAGTTCATGGCACGAGTCACTCTCGCGTTGTTGTGTGTTGTATTGAGTCTGTTGAGCGGTTGCGCGTCATCGAAGTTGACGAAGCTGGACCTGACGCTAACGGCCAGCGAACAGGTTAATCCGGACCTGCATGGCCGGCCGTCGCCGATCGTGGTGCGCCTGATCGAGCTGCGACACCCCGTCGCCTTCGAGAACGCGGACTTTTTCAGTCTTTATGGGCGTGCCGAGCAGACCCTGCCCAAAGACTTTGTGAGCAGCGAAGAACTGGAGTTGAGTCCGGGTGAGCAGGTGATGCTAAAACTCAGTGTCGAGGAGGGCAGCCGCTATGTCGGCGTTCTGGCGGCTTATCGGGATTTGCCTCGCGCGCAATGGCGGTTCGTACTGGCGTTGCCGTCGCAGCGGCTGACGCGTGTCGGTCTGGTGCTTGATCAGGCGGGAATCCGCCTGGTTAATCCTGACGCTGCCAAGGCGGGCGAGTGATATGCCTATCGACAAAGTCATCTGGCAGGAGGGCATGCTGCTGCGCCCCCAGCACTTGCAGCACAACGACCGTTACTACGATCAGCAACTCAAGCAGCGAACCTTGTTGTCCGGCAGCCACGCCTGGGGATTTCTGAACCTGGAAATCGATTTGCAGTACCTCAACCTGGGCAAGTTGGTGATCAGTGAGGCCAGAGGGTGTTTGCCCGATGGCAGCCTGTTCGAACTCAGTGGAGCAGCAGGCCCGCTGGTTCTGGAGGTGCCTGCGAACACTGGCCGGCAGGCGATTTATCTGGCCTTGCCGCTGGTCACAGGCAGCCATATTGAAGCCCGTCGACCCGACCAGAGCGATGTTCTGTCGCGCTATAAAACCTGTGAAATAGAGGTCGGTGACACCAACGCGGGTGAGAACTCCCGTTGCGAGATACGCTGCGGCCGCCTGGATTTTCGACTGCTGCTGGGCGAGCAACACAGCGAACAGACCTACGTAAAAATCAAGGTTGCCCAGGTTTTGGCCTGCACCGCGGATGGGGTGCTCAGCCTGGATGCCGACTTTATTCCGACCTTCATCCACATTCGCGGCTCGGCGTATTTACTGTCATGCCTCAAGGAAGTGATCAGCCTGCTCGCGGGGCGGGGCGATGCCATCGCCGGGCGCATTCGCGCCAATGGCACTGCCGCCGGCTCCGAGGTCGGTGACGTCCTGATGTTGATGTTGATCAACCGTACCGAACTCGTCTTGCGTCATTACCTGGACCAGCGCCAGGTCAGTCCCGAGATGCTGTATGTGGCGCTGCTGTCGATCCTGGGCGAACTGTCGACGTTCGCCAGTGAGAGCAAGCGCGCGCAACTCGATGGGGGTTACCAGCATAACGATCAGGGTTCGAGTTTTCGCGGGTTGATGGTTGCCATTCGCAGCCTGCTGTCGATGGTATTTGAGCAGCATGCCGTCGAGTTGGTTCTGCAACCACGCCAGTACGGTGTGCTGGTATGCCCAGTGAGCGACCTCAATCTGGTCGGCTCGGCATCCTTCATTTTGGCCGCAAGTGCCCACTGCGAGTCCGAGGAGTTGCGGCACCGACTGCCGGCGCACCTCAAGGTCGGGCCCGTGGAGCGAATACGCGAGTTGGTTAACCTGCACCTGGCAGGCATTACGGTCAAGCCGCTGCCGGTGGCGCCCCGCCAGATTCCGTTTCACGCCGACAAGACCTATTTCATGCTTGAACTCAGCGCCCGCGACATTGCGCAGATGGAGCATTCGGGAGGATTCGCCTTCCATGTCAGCGGCGAATTTGCAGAACTCGAATTGAAATTCTGGGCCATCAGGAGCTGAGCACCATGACCATGGAAAGGGATTATCCGCAGGATGAGAAAACCATCCTGCTGGATCGCCAGGGGCGCGGACCGGCGCAGGGTCCGCTAACGGATTTTGCATCGTCACCACGCTTGGAGCAGTTGGAACAACGAATGATTTACGCCGCCGGTTTGCACGGTGCGCAAAATTTCAATGTCGGCCTCAACCCGTTGGTGACGGCAGCCTGGGAGTTGCTGTCCGAGGTGGTTCAACTCAAGTGCAGCCCAGCCCAGGAAAGCCTGCGCACGCTCAACGATCGATTGTCATCCGCTGTCGCCTTGTTCGAGAAACGAGCCCGGCAGGACGGGGTACCGAGCAGTGATGTTATGGCGGGGCGATACGTGTTGTGCAGTGTGGTCGACGAGGCGGTGGTGACTACCTCTTGGGGCAGCCAGAGCGACTGGTCAAAAAGCAGCTTGTTGAGCAGCTTTCACGGCGAGACCTTCGGCGGGGAGAAGTTTTTCCAACTGCTTGATCGGCTGTCCAGGGACCCGGTCAAGCACCTGGCGACACTGGAACTGATGTACCTGTGCCTTTCTCTAGGGTTCGAGGGCAAGTATCGGGTCATGGAGCGTGGGCTGTTGCAGCTTGAGGGGGTGCGTGACGCCCTGTATCGGCAGATCAGGCATGTACGCGGTGAGTCCGCCCACGTGCTTTCGCCACTGCCCGCTCCTGGTCTGGCGCGGCGTAAGCGGGTCCGTATCGTGCCAGCAAGCGGAGTCGCCGTGTGTGTGGTGGCTTGCCTGGTAATGATGTATTCAAGCTTCGCCTGGGAATTGAGTAAACAGCGCGAGGCGGCGTTGCAGCCTTACCAAGGGTCGGCGCCGGCCACTCTCAGATTCAGGAGCTATTAATGAACGGATTCTTCAAGTGGGCGGCCAGCCTCCTGGGCAGGACGTGGGTCTGGAGCCTGCTGCTGGTGTTTGCCATCGCGCTGACGGTGTGGTTTCTCGGGCCGTTGCTGGCCGTCGACGACTATCGGCTTTGGCAAGGTTCGTCCTCGCGGTTGCTGACGATCAGCGTCCTGTTCCTGTCGTGGGCCCTGGCGATGGTCTTTGCCAACTGGCGCAGGGCAGCCTGGCAAGGCATGCCCGAAAACAGCGAACGTCGACAACGCGACGCGCTTGCCGAAGGCGAGAAAATGCAGGTACGCGGTCGATTCAAGGAGGCGCTGCAAAGCCTGAAATTTTCCCGGCGCTACGGCGAACACGGCAAGCATTGGCGCAGCGAGTTGCCCTGGTACTTGCTGATTGGCGATGAGGGCAGTGGCAAGACCCGCCTGCTGGCGGCCAGCGAGTCGCCATTTCCCCTCGACCGTAATGCGTCGGCAGGTCAAGTCGGCGGCTCACGTTATTGTGATTGGTACTTCGCTGACGACGGGGTATTGATCGACACCGCTGGACGATACTTGATGCAGCCTGATAGCCGGGCGGATGCGGCGGGCTGGTCGACATTACTGAAGCTACTCAAGGCGCGCCGGCGAGTTCGCCCGCTCAATGGCGTCGTGGTCACCCTGTCGATGGATGCGCTGTTGCATGCCGGCGAGCACGCTCTGGACACCCAGGCGCGCAAGGTTCATAGCCGCTTGCTGGAGATTCAACAGACCCTGCATGTCGACCTGCCGGTTTACCTGGTCGTGACCCAGGCTGACCGCCTGCCGGGATTTGCCGAGTTTTTCGATGGGCCGCAAGCTGAGGGCAGTGACGCGCTGCTCGGCGAGTGCCTTACTGATGGCAACGGCGGGACCGATGTCGCGCAGGTACGCCTGGCGTTTGAGGCGCTGTTGCAGCGTTTGAGCGGGGACTTAATCCAGCGCCTGCATCAGGAGCGCAATAGCGAACGCCGTGGGCGAATGTTCGACTTTCCTCATCAGGCGGCAGGAATTGGCGAGGGCTTGTGCCGGTTTATCGAGGCTGCTTTTTCCGCCCATCGCCACCAGCACATCAACGGACTGCGCGGGTTCTACCTGACCAGTGCAGGTGGGACGCCTGAAGCCGTTGAGCGGCGTGGGCACTTCATTCGGGGCTTTTTCAGTCGGGTGGTGTTCGCCGAATCCGGCCTGGCCGGCCTCAATCCGTCCGAGCAGCGCCGAATCCGTCGACGGCATTCGTTACTTGCGTTGACCTCTTTCCTGTTAATCGGTGCGGCCGGGTTGGTGTGGGCACAGGGTTACTTTGCCAATCAGCAGTACCTTGAACAGCTGCATGATCTGGCTCACCCGCCAATGCTTGCACAGACGCGGGTGAATGATGTGCTTGCGATGCTGCCGTTGCTGGACAGTCGCCTCGCGGCGACACGGGTTTTCCCATCCGAGGGGCGGGCCAGTCCGGCTGAGCGGGTTGGCTTGTATCAGGGCGACATCAGTCGGCCGGTACTGGAAAGCGCCTATGAGCAAACCCTGCACCAAGAGCTGTTGTCAGCGGTCGGCGATGTGCTGGAAGACCAAGTTCGCGCCAACCTGGAGGATCGCGAGTTGCTGCTGGAAAGTCTGCGTGCGTACCTGATGCTTAATTTGCCGGAGCGCCGTGACTCTGACTGGCTGGGTGAGCGGTTGGCGGATCACTGGTCAGTGCGCTACACCGCTGACACCGCCACGCAGAACCGTTTGAACGCACACGTTGCACGCTTGCTGGAGCGACCGTTTGTGCAGCCGCTCAATGACCAGTTGGTAGCACAGGCACGGCAAGTATTGCGTGGCGAACCTCTGGCGGGCGTGGTTTATCGGGCGCTTCGTGAGCAAGCCCGCAGCCTTGAGCCGTACCGCTTCAGCCAGCATCTGGATCGCCAGGGGCGTGTATTCGCCGGGATCGATCAACCGATCCCGGGGTTCTACACCCAGCGTTACTGGCGTTATTTCGAGGCCCAGGGGGCGCAACTGGTCAACCTTATCGTGCAGGACAACTGGGTGCTGGGCGAGAGCTCCGACCTCAGCCCTATGGACTCGCGACGATTAATGGTGGAGTTGGAGCAGCGCTATTTCAGCGATTACGCCGATGCCTGGAGCGAGGCGCTTGGACGGATTCGTATGCAGGGCACCGAGACCATCCTGCAAGGCGTCGAACAATTGACCAGCCTGACTTCCGCCCAGTCGCCCTTGTTGCAATTGTTGCAACAGGTTCGGGAACACACCCGCTTTCCGTCGGCCACCAGCGGGCTGGATGAGTTGCTCACCCGTGTGCCTCGTACCGCAGGTGTCTCGGCGGCGGAGGCTGCCCAATTGCTCCCGAGCAGTCTTCAGGGGGCGTTGCCCCATGTAGTGCCCAATACGGCGCGGCGTGCGCTGCAACGCCGTTTCGAGTCACTGCATCACCTGCTGGATGATCAGCACAATCCTGGTGCCGAGGTGACTCAGGTATTGCACGCGCTCAACGAGGTACACCTGCAATTGCTGGCACTGAACCGCGAGGAACGTTCGGAGTTAGCCGCATTTGCCCTGGTCAAGCGACGCATGAGCGGGGAGCAGGACGCGCTGGGCAATCTGCGCAATGTGACGGCACGTTTGCCGTTGCCCCTCACAGGCTGGCTGGATGGCCTGGCTGACGATACCTGGCGCCGCTTGCTGGAGGAGGCTTATCGTCATGTAAACCAGCGTTATCAGACCGAGGTGTACGGTTTTTATGCCAAGGCAATCAAACAGCATTATCCGTTCAACGCCCACGCTGGCAGCGACGTTACCCTCAACGACTTTCAGGAGTTCTTCAATCCTCAGGGCGTGATGGCACGGTTCATCGACCAATACCTGCAGCCTTTCATCACTGTAGATGCCAACCGCTACCGCCTGCGCAGCGTGGATGGGCAAGGTTTGCCAATGTCGCGGGGGTTGCTTGATCAATTTTCAAAGGCGCAACGCATACGTCGCAGCTTTTTTGCCGAAGGCCAGGGGGAGATGCAGGTGCGATTTAGCGTGGCGCCCTATAGCCTTGACCCTGGTGTCAGCCGGGCAATTTTGCGTGTGGGTGATCAGCAGTTGGAATACCGTCACGGGCCGATTGTACCGATGGTTTTTCAGTGGCCAAGCGAGGCTGAAAACGGCCGCAGCAGTCTGGTGCTTGAGCGCAGTGCGAAGCGCACGCTGGTGATTGAAAAAAATGTGGGGCCCTGGTCGCTGTTTCGTTTGTTCGACTTGATGCAACGCGAACCCTTGAACGGGCAGGATGCTCAGATACTCACCAGCGACGTGTCTGGCGTGCGCGCCAATTACCAGCTGACCAGCCTGCGCACGCCGAGCGCCTTCGATATGGGCACCTGGCGCACCTTCCGTATGCCGGAGCAGTTGTGATCTGCACACCCACTCTGCTGGCCGGGCGATACCGCATCGACGGCGTGTTGGGGGCCGGTGGGATGGGCAGGGTGTATCGCGCACGCGATTTGTTGCACGCGCAATTGGGCGAGCCCTCTTCGAGCGTGGCGTTGAAGATGTCGGGTGAAACGTTGGCCCAGTCCTCGGATGCCCATGTGTTGCTGTACAGCGAGTTTGCCTTGACCCGCCGCCTGGGGCACGAGCGGATTGTTCGGGCTTTTTCGTTCGAGGTGGACGCTGTTTTCCAGGTCGCGTTCTTCACCATGGAGTTACTGCAAGGCGTTACCCTCGACCGGCTGTTGCCTGATTACCCCGATGGAATGCCCTGGCATGAGTTGCAACCGATTGCCCTGCAACTGCTCGATGCGGTGCGTTATGCCCATGACCAAGGGGTGCTGCATGGGGATGTAAAGCCGGCCAATATCCTGGTGGGCCGAGAAGGTCTGCGCTTGTTCGATTTTGGTTTGGGCCAGGCTGCCGAGCAGGGAACGCCAAGGTTGAACCGTAGCCGTTTTAATGCCTGGACGCCTGAGTATGCTGCGCCCGAATTGCTCGCTGGCGCAGCACTGTCAGCCAGCGCCGACCTCTATGGCGTGGCGTGCGTACTTTACACATTGGCGCAGGGGCGGCGTCTGTTGGGCGAGGAGCGATCTGTGCCGCCCAGCGAGTTACCTCGGCATTGCTGGGCGGCGTTACGCACAGCGTTGGCTGTTGATCCGCAACACAGAACGATCAGCATCGAAGAACTGCATGAAGTGATGGGGCGTGCCAGGTACGGGTTCAGTCACTGGTTCGGATAGGCTCGGTTCAGCCGGTCAGGTCATGCAGCTGGCAGTATTGCGCCCAGTCCAGCCCTGCCATCTGCGCCACTTCCTTGTGCACCTCAAGACGCTGGGCTTCGAACTGGGCAGGTGAGTCTGCGGTTAATTTCAACGTCAGCTCCCAGGCAAACAGGCCCTGGCGCTCGGCCTCTGCCTCGAAGGCTTCATGCAAACGTTCGGCGCGGTATTGCGCCAGGGTTTCGCCCCTGGCCTGGGCGGCCAGTGGGTTGAGGGTGTCCAGCTCTGCCACCAGGGCAGGGTGCTCGCTCAAGAATCGATCCAGGGCGAGTTGATGATTTTCTCCGGGTGGTGACAAAGGTTCACTCCATGTTCGATAGGGCTAGGCGTTGTTTTCAGTGGTGCTGCTGATGGTCTTGCGTTTGGCACGCTTGCGTAACCGGTTGGCGACCCAGGTTTGCAGGGGGTCCAGCAAAAAGAAAAACAAGTAGGCGATCAGCACCAGGGTCAAGTCAATCCAGGTTTCGGCGATCGGCCCTTTGAACATTTCTATAACCAGTTTGATCAGGAACAGCAGCGCAACACCACACAACCAGAGCGATATGGTGCGAAACAGTGGGCGGGCGCGGCTTGAAAGCTTGCCATGCATAGTGATGTTGTCTCCTTGAGCCTGCCAGTGTGCGGCTACACACGGGGCATTTCGCTCGCTTTCTCGGATCAACGTTTACCGCAAGTGGTATTGGCATATCCGACGTGGACTGATGACTCTCATGACTGGCCGAGGGGGTGTTTGGTTCCGCAGCGGCGGCGTCCTTAAGATGCGCGGTATTAAACTGTAACGTTGCTGAACAACACCTAAAGCCAGGTAATATTTCAAAACATTTTGACCCAAGGCTCAAGGCCGCGGGCTGGAAGTCAAATACCGCGTCATCGCCTCGAAGGCAGGCAGGGTCACCGCATCATTGGCGGCATTGCCAGCGATTGGATGTGAAGCGTAGCGGACAATCACCATCTCGGCCTTGGGGTCAATATAAATGCTCTGGCCGTGCACCCCGCGTGCCATGAAGGCGCCATCCGGGTTGTGGGTCACCCACCACATGGCACGATAGCTCCAGCCTTTGAGCTGGCCATAACCGGCCTGGGCAAACGCCTGTTTGTCGCCACCCTGGCGTGTGCCCAGACCTGGGCATTGAGAAGGGGGGAGATTCGCAGCATTCAGTCGAGTCCATTCGAGAAGCGTCGCGTATTACGACAACCAGTGCGCAGAAGGATGGGCCAAGCCAGGTGGATCGACAAGCCTTACCGGCAGGCGGCGATTCTGAATAATTGTGCCGCCGTCGGCAAAAGCTATCGCTGTGTGTATCAGGACGTGTAGCGTTACCCGGTCGTTGAATGCAGCGGCTCAAGCGTTCTGGACGCCCCTGCTGGAAGGGACGCAGCGCGATGGGCAGAGGGAAATGTCATGGCGCAAACGCTGTTCAAACTTTTCTTTACCCAGCGGCTGGCGGCCTTGGCCAGCACCGAGTCGTTGCGCGCCATACGCGAAGGGCTGCTGTGTATCCTGCCGTGCCTGCTGGTATCGGCCGGCTTCCTGATCCTCTCCGAATTTGCCCGTGTGTTGGGGTTTGACCCTCAACTGGTGGCCATCCTGGCGGGTTTGCACAGCAAGATCAGTTCGGTGATCCCGCTGCTGGTGGCGGCGGCCATCGGGTACATGCTTGCTATCCAGTATCGCCTGCCACAGTTGCCGGTGGCGTTTCTGTGCCTGGTTCATGTGGTGATCGCGACGTTTGTGTTGCGGGACTTCCCCAGGGCCTCGGCGACCTTCATGTTGTTCATTGCGATTGCCTCGCCGCTGGTCAACGTACCGGCAGTTGCGTGGCTACACCGGCGCCGCTGGACACGACTGGTCAATGAGGATTTGGTGGGGAACAACCTCAAGGGCACCATCAACATGGTGTTGCCGGGGGTTATCACGGCCGTGGTGCTGGTGCTCCTGTTATCGTTATTGTTACAGGTTCCGCAGGTGGCGCAGTTCCAGGGACCGCAGGTGCTCGACGCCCTGGAGTCGCCGTATGGTAGCGGTTTGTTTGTCACCTTGATGAACTCGCTGCTGTGGTTTTTTGGCATTCATGGCGTCTACGCCATGCAGCCGTTGTTCGATGTTCTGGATCAGGCGGTTGTACTGAACAGCGCCTCGCAGGCAGCCGGCGAACCGATCAAGTACCTGTTGAATGGCGGCTTGCTGGGCTGCTTCGCGTTTATTGGTGGATCCGGTAGCGCGTTGTGCCTGCTGCTGGCGATCCTGCTGTTTTCCAAGAGCCGGTCCATGCGCCTGTTGGCGATGGCGAGCTTGCCGTTGTCGTTGTTTAACGTCAGCGAAGTGTTGCTGTTCGGCCTGCCGATTATCCTTAACCCGCGGCTGTTCGTTCCCTTTTTGCTGGTACCGGCATTCAACGTGGTGCTGGCGTTGACGGTGGTGCACCTCGGCTGGGTATCGCCGGCGGTGGTCAGCGTGCCGTTCACCGCACCGGTGCTGCTGAATGCTTACCTGAGTACCCACGGCGATCTGGCGGCTGTCGCGCTACAGGTTGTGCTGCTGGGGCTGGGAACGCTGGTGTATGCGCCCTATGTGCGGGCGATTCATCGACAGGCTACGGAAGGTGGCACGGTGTACCTCAAGTCGCTGGACATGACCTTTCGCGGCCTCGAAGAGAAAGGTCGGCTGCTGGAGTTCGACCCGGTATTGGCGTCCCATAAAACCCTGGCCCGCCAGGCCACCGAACTGAGCCGTATCCAGCAAATCAGCGACTATGAGTTTTACCTGGAATTCCAGCCACAGATTTCCAGCGTCACGGGTCTGTGTACCGGCTGCGAAGCGTTGATGCGGGCGCGGGATGCCAAAGGCACAGTGCATTCGCCTTGGGAGTTCCTGCAATGGCTGGCCCAGGCCAGGTTGATGCCGGACGTTGATGTGTGGGTGGCTTCCCAGGCGGTGCGCCAGTATCAGAAGTGGCAGAAGGCAGGGTTTGCGCTGCCCATGACGATCAATATTTCCAGTGTGACGCTGACGACACCGGCTTATGGTGACCGGCTGGTGGAAATCCTGACCCAGGCCAATGGCCAAGTGTCGGTGGAGATCACCGAGGATGCGTTGGTGGGGGATATTCAAGTCACCCGGCAGATGATCGAGAAACTGCAAGGGATTGGGGCCAAAGTCTATCTCGATGACTTTGGAACCGGGTTTTCTGCGTTGAGTTACTTGCACCAGTTTCCGGTGGATTTCATCAAGATTGATCGCAGCTTTGTGGTGGCCCAGGGAGATCCGAAGGGGGCTCAGGTGTTGACCGGGATGTTGCGGTTTTGCGAAGCACTGAACCTCGGAGTGGTGATTGAAGGCGTTGAGACTGCGCAGCAGTTGGCTTTTTTGCAGTCCCGGGGGGAGTTGATTATTCAGGGGTGGTATTTCAGCAAGGCGCTGCCGGGGGATCAGGTGCAGGCGTTTGTGCGCGATCGTGCGTCGCGGATGGCGCCTTATCGGTAAATACAGGAGGTGCAAGCAGCATCGCCCGCCTATTTACGTTGGATCAAAACACCGGATCCCAGCGCTGAGACCAGTCCTTCTCTGCTTCAACCACCCCCCGCAGTAATTCCAGTGCCTGTTGCAATACCGCCGAATCACGCTCCCGTGAATACACCAGATAGGTTGGGAAGTTGAACTCCGGCGCCTTGGGCACCCGTTCCATCACGCCGCTGTCCAGGTAGCTCTGCACCACACGGGTACGGAAATACCCGCCGCCGCCATTCTCCAGGATGTACTGCAAGGCCAGCGGTCCGAGGTTGAAGCTCAGCGCGGCGCGGGCCTTGTCCGGCAGGGCGGCGTCATGCTGGTGGCGAAAGCCCTGGCCCCAGTCGATATACACGTAGGGTTCCGGCCTGGCGACCAGGCGCACCATGATCAGCTTTTCTTCCAGTACCTGCTCCACCTGCAACCCCGGCCAGTATTGGGGTTGGAACACCAATGCAGCGTCCAGCACGCCCAGCTCCAGTTGGCGCAGCAGGTACTCACCCTCGCGGATTTCCGTGCGCAGGGCATAGCCAGGGATGTGCTCGCGCAAGGCCTGGGCCCAGCCAAGCATCAGCGGGTTGCACAAGCTGACTTCACCGCCGATGTGCAGCACGTTGCGATACCCGTCTGGCAGGGGTAGGTCGCGCCGGGCGGCTTCCCAGGTCTGCACCAACTGGTTGGCATACACCACAAAGGCTTCACCGTCTGGCGTCAGGCGGGCGCCAGCGCGGTTGCGCACGAACAGGGTGCTGCCCAGTTGGCTTTCCAGGTTTTTCACGCGTGCGGTGATTGCTGTCTGGGTGACGTGCAATTTCTCGGCGGCCGCGGCGAGGCTGCCGCAGCGGGTGATCTCAAGGAAGGTACGTGCCAGTTCGATGTCCATCGGAACCCTGCGAGAGCAAGCGTGCTTGCGAAAAGCGTCAACGATAACACGGGCATTCCGGATCGGCGCGTCACGCAGGTGTTCGTGCTTCAGTCCATGCGCGGGCTCGCCCCACGGGCATCAGTGCATGTCGTCGAGCGTGGCGGCCGAGTGCCGTGCAGCAGGTAGCCGCCCACCCATTGGTTTACACAGGCGCTGACCGCACTGAACGATACGCCATGCATATAGGCATCCTTGAGTTGCACCCGGCTGGCCGGCAGGGTGCGCTCAAAGGCCCAGGCGGCGCCTGTGGCGGGGGTCTGGTCGTCAAACTCTGCTTGCACCATCAGCAGGCTGTCGAGTTGGGCCAGCGCTTTGTGAGGCAGGGGGTTGGCATCTCGTTGTGGCCATGCGGTGCACTGCCTGGCCTCCAGGGCGCTGCCGGCGATGGGGAAGTGGACCGAGTACTCGGCCTCCTTCTGAGCCCAGAAGGCTTCGTCCGAGTAGACCGAGTCATTGCACAAAATGGCGATTTTTACCGAAGCGGCTGCGGACATGCGCAGGGGGCCCGGCACTAATCCGTTGGCATGCGCAGGCTCGCGAAGCTTTTGCAGCAGCAAGGTAAACATGGTCTTTGCCCGCTCGTTAATGGCCGCGTCAGGGCTGAACACATGCGCCCGTGCCCGGGCCTGAAGCGCCGACTCTTCGGCCCTGGGTGTTTCCTCCAGCCAGCGGCTGAGCCAGCGGGCACCCACCAGGCTGGCGGGGTCGCTGTAGTAGCGGTTGTTGGAACGTAATGCTGCGCGCACGCCGGGCAGCAATTCCATGAACACCTGCCGGACCGCTTCACGGCTCTCGCCCAATTGATAAACCGCTGGCTGACTGGCCGCCGGGATGGCGACGAAACGGTCGAACACCCGCTCTTTTTCGCTGGCGATAATCAGGCTTGCTTGCTCCAAGGATGACGTCCAGTCGATGTTTGAATCCAGCACCATACGGGCGACCTCGGCCGGAAACAGCCCGCCGTACCATGCACCCAGCCAGGTGCCGTAGGCGTTCCCCAGATAGTTGAAGTGTTGTTCGTCCAGCTGCCGGCGTACAAAGTCCATATCGCGGGCGGTCTGTTCGGTGGTGATGTAAGGCGTCAGCCGATGGTTGGCGCAAGCATTGGCGATGACCTGTGCGTTGTGGCGCATGGCTGCCAGGTTGGTCGCGCTGCGGTCTTCGGTGACGTCGCCCTGAGGCAGGATCAATTCGTCGGAATGACATTCCAGGCGTGATCCCGGCTGGCTTCCCAAACCACGCTGGGTCAGTTCAACCACATCGTAGGTGTCTGCCAGTTCCCGATAGTTCTGCCCACCCGCCGGCTGCTTACTGTAGTGCTTCCACACGGTGGCCAAATGCACGGCGAACGCGCCGCCTGTGTCCAGGCCGGGGCCGCCGGGATTGGTGAAAAGCACACCCTTGCGGGAGAGTGGCTGCCTCGCCCCGACGCGGGTGATGTCGAAGCTGATGGTTCCCCGGCCCGGTGCGGAGTGGTCCAGGGGCGCGGTGACGACGCCACATTGAGTCCGTTCAAGCACCTCGGGGTCGAGACGGTTGAGGGCCGGGTGCGTGCACTCCAATAGCCATTCGATACCAGTACTTTGCGCCTGTGGCGCCGCATAGCCGATGGAGGATACCTGTGCAGCCGTGAGGATCATGCAGCTGCACGCGATGCCTTTTGCAACGTGGTGGGGTTTCATCGGGGGTCCTGGGTGGCCATTTGAAGAGCGGGAAACACTTGAATGGCTCCCGGTTCGAGGCGACTTTTTACCAAGGACTGCTGGCCTGGAATGTAGGGGGCAATAACTGCGAACGTATGAAACCGGACTTTTATCTATCAGAGACCGAGGTTTCCAAATGATGCGGGGCTACTTGTCACACAGCAGCAACACCACCGTTACGTTGTCCCGGCCTGCATATTCCACCGTCAGCGCCACCAATTGCTGACAGGCCGTTTCCAACGCACCACAGGCAGCCGACAGCACCCCGGCTATTTCCTGATGGGGTACGCAGCCATGCAGCCCATCGCTGCACAGCATCAGCAGGTCCCCAGGCTGGACGGGCAGCGTCCGGATCTGCGGCTCGACGCTTGGCGCCGGTCCGATGGCTTGCAACAACAGGTTGCGCGCCGGCAACCGGTCCACTTTGCCGGCTTCGAGTGCCTGTTGGTACCAGGTCTGGTCGCGGCTCAGTAACGTCAACTCACCGCTGCGATAGCGATATAAACGACTGTCGCCCACGTGAAACATCAGCAGCGGCCCATCGGCCAACGGGCGCCAGACACCGGTGAGGGTGGTGCCCATGCCTGTGCCTTCACCCAGGTGCCTGTGGACGTTATGTCCATAGACGCAAGTGTTCACATGGTCGATGGCGTTGTGCAGCACGCCGACCGCCTGCATCCCGGGATCCGACCAGGTCGCGTCGGGGTCGCCATTGCTGGCAGCGGCAACGACCGTGTTGGCCTGGAGAAAGTCGCGCAAGGTGGTCAGTGCCAGCGCACTGGCGAGTGCGCCAGCTTCATGGCCGCCCATGCCATCGGCCACGGCCAGCATCCCGAGTTCGGTGTCGATCAGGAAGTTGTCTTCGTTACGCTCACGCACCGGGCCGACGTCGCTCAGGCCGCAGGCAACCGCTGTCGCCGAGTAATGAAGGCCGTACGGGCTGAGTGTGAAATCGCTCATGGGGTGGGCCCAAAGCTGTTGAGAAACCCAAGGCGCTGTGCCTCGTCTTCGACGTGCTCGGCCAGCCGTTGCAGGAACGGCTGGCGCAATGAAGTGGCACGGGCCGCGCGGCTGACGACGATCCGCGCGATAGGGCCTATCACTGCCGCCAGGCGACGCTCCGCCATTTCAGTAAAGGCCGAGTCCAGGCCTGGGTCGCAGGGCTGCTGGGTGTGGGTGGCGACATGGGACTGCGTGACAGCCGTCGGTTCCGGGATTGATGTGGGTGGGTTCAAGCGCTGAAACAGCGAGTGGCTGGCGCTGGCAAATTGTTCGCGCCCGCGCTCGGACGGAATATGCGGCAGCAGCGCCGCGCAGATGGCATCGAAGTCGTCGGTGGCGGTCAGGCTCTTGCGTACCAGAAACCGCGCCAATGGACCGATCTGGTGTGACAGCAGTGATTCCAGTTCCGGCATCATCGCCAGTTTCCATGGCGTCAGGGTTTCCACTGGCGTGGTCACGAGCGTAGGCGGCGTCGGCAGCGTGTGCACGCCGCTGGTGACGCCCTGGCCTGGGCGCATCAGTATCGTACGGTCGTCATCGACCTGCGCGTTGGCCCAGGTGCCTTTGGTGGTGTTGCCGCTCAGGGCTTGCAGATCATCGAGAAAGGCCTGCGCCGAGGGGTAACGGTCGCTGGGGCGCTTGGCCAAGGCCCGCGCGATTACGCTGTCCAGTGCCGGGTCCAGGGCCAGGTTAAGGCTCGACGGGGCGACCGGGGTCTGGTTGAGGATTTGCTGCATGACCATGGTCGCCGAGCCGGAAAACGGCCGCTCGCCGGTCAGCAACTGGTACAGCACGATGCCCGCGGAGAATACGTCGGAGCGCCCATCGATCAGCTCGCCGCAGAATTGCTCCGGCGACATGTAGCTGGGGGTGCCAATCATCGAACCGGTCTGGGTCAGTGTCGAGGAATCCAGGCGAGCCACGCCGAAATCGGTGACCTTGACCCTGGCATCGGCGGTGATCAACAGGTTCGCCGGTTTGATGTCGCGGTGCACCACACCTTTGGAGTGGGCGTATTCCAGCGCCAGCAGCAATTGACGCATCCAGCCCAGGCTGTGGTTCAGGTCGCGGGCCTGTTGCGTGGCCAACAACGTATTAAGCGGGGTGCCTTCGACGTACTCCATGGCGATGTAGGCCGAGCCTTCGTCCTCGCCATAGTCGTACACCGCGACGATATTGGGGTGCATCAGCCGGCCAGCGGCCTGGGCTTCGTTCTTGAAGCGGCTGACCAACTCGGCATGATGGCTGTCACCGAACAATTCCTTGCGGATGGTCTTGAGCGCCACCGTGCGTGCGATGTGCGGGTCGAACGCCTTGTAGACCGTGCCCATGGCGCCTTTGCCGAGCACGCTGTCGATGCGGTATTTGCCCAGTTGTTCAAGCATGGTCGCGCACCTACTCCTCAAGCATCTTCATGGCGCTGGCCAGGCTGGTGCGCATGCGAGCGAAGGATTGGCCCAGGCGCGCCAGTTCGTCATAGCCGCTGACGTCCATCGGTGGCACGTCTGTTTCGCCCAGGCTGACCCGGTCGGCCAGCGTCGACATCTGTCGCAGGCGTCGGGTAACGAACAGATGCACCGCAACGTTCAAGGCCACCAGCAGTACCGCAAAAATCCCCAGCATCGACAGCATGTAGCTGTGCAACATGCTGTTGGCGCGCTGCAAGGGCAGGGCCAGGGGGACGGAGACCAGTTGCGCGCCGATGGTGTCATTGAGTTTCCAGCCGAAGCCGTTCGCCGCGCCATAAATGTCGACCATGGTTTTCGGTGCCGCGTCGGCGGTGCTGTGGCAGGCCAGGCAGGCACCGTCCTTGATCTGGATCGGCCGGGCGATGTACAGCGACGGGCCGTCCTTGGTGCTGCGTTCGCCCACCAGTTCTTCGGTCGCGGGTTGGCTGCGCAGGCTGTTGATCAGGGTTTTTTCCCAATCGTCGGCCAGGTCCCTTGGGTTGGTGGGGTTAAGGGTGGCTTCCTTGTAGGCGTAGTCCGGATAGGACTTGAGCAGTTCCTGCAGGTGCGAAATGGCGGCGAAGTCCGGCACCGACTGTGGCAGGAACTGGAACTTCAGGCGGTTCTCCAGCAACGGCACAATTTGCTCGGCGGTGTAGGTGCTGGCGGCCGTGGCCGAACGCATCAGCAAGCGTGCGGTTTCCAGAGTTTCCCGACGCGCGCTTTGCTGCAGCATGTAGTCAGTGGCGAGGCTTGTTGCGACGAACCCGACCACAAATACCACCAGGAATACCACGTTGAATTTTACCGCGAGCGACAGTTTCATAAGGCCCCTTGGGTGCAGGCGAGGTTGAACGACGAGCAGGCCGTTATGGGATCAATGAGGGTTTTTGCGGCGTTCCAGGCGCAGCAGCTCGATCTCCCACTCCAGCACGCCGCCACGGTTGTTCTTCACGGCCTGGCGGAATGTCGGGTCGGTGAGGCGCGAGGCGAAGCGGCTGGCAAGCATTTGCTGGCTCAGGTTCAGCGGGCTGACGACCCACGGGGCGATATCGTCGTAGGTGACTTCGCGCTCTTTTTTCGGTGCGCCGGCTGACGGGATTTTCTTGCCCAGGGGCACCAGCGGGTCGAGGAATGGGCGGGGCAGCGCGTCGATAAAGGCCTGGTCTGGGCGGTTGATGGTCTTAAGGGGCGTGTCACTGGTTCGTTGTGCAAAGTCTTCGTGGCTGAGGGTGACGGATCGCCCCGGCTTGCCGTGGCTGTCCAGTTCGGTGACAGACTGGCTACCGTCCTCGACGAATATTTCCGTCTGGTGCGAACCGACATGAACCACGCTGGCACTGTCGGTGACCGTGAACGCCAGGTTGCCGGTGTTGACTGCCAGGCCGGCGTGAGCTTTGCCGGCGAGCGGTTGCAGTTTGAGCCAGCCGTTCAGCACGTTGATTTGCGTGGCCTTGCTGTTGGTGGCGATCAGGATTCGCGTGTCGGGCCCCAAGGCCAGAGTGGCGGGCGCAAGGCCTTCTATCTGGATACCCGCAGCGCCGGTTTGCAATATGTCACCACTTTGCAAGCGCGTGCCGACGCCCACGGTGTAGAGCACCGTGGCGCGGATCAGGTGCAGCGGTTTTTCCCCATAGGAAATCACCGCGATGTTGGCCGGTGCCGCTGTCACCAGGGGCAACTGAAACAGACCAGCGAGTAATAGGAGTATCGAGAGTTTCTTCACGTTGGCGCCAGTAATCGAACGACGTGGGGTCAGCCACCCAGGCTGTTTTACAGCGGATGGTAGTGCGAGCACGAGGCATCGCGTGGCCGTAGGCTACCCGCCGGGGAGGAGTAGGAATAAGGCAATTTTCCGTATGGATTTAGACAAATCCGATTGAGCGAAATCATGGAATAAACAACCTTGGCTGGGTGTTTTTCTCATCGTTTCGCGTGATTCGTAGCGCATTTTCTACGGGCGCAAAGCCGATGACTTTCTTCTCGCAAGGAATACCCATGACCACAAATTGCATCAATGCGTTTTCTTCCGCTAAAACCTTCCTGCAGAAGTATTTCATGACCGCCAAACGCATTCCGTCGGGGATGGTTGCGGGCCTCAACGTGTTTGATGTGAGCGACCATGAAGCCGGTGGCTTTCGTCTTGCGACCCTTGATAAACCAGGTGAGTACGCAAAGGTAGGGGCGCCGCTGATGGGGCATTGGGTACCTCAGGGCAGTTTTTGCGATATCCCTGCCAACCCAGGCGCCATTGGGTATGTGTTTACGCCTGATTTCAGTGGTTGCTCGATTCTGATCGACCAAATCGACGACTCCACCTACCGCGTCTACCACGTGCAAGGCGGCAGTGATTACCTGAACAAAGAGTACTTGAACCGCGTCGACGGTCATGGCTTGGGTTTCGCCACCGCGATGACCTTTTCCGACTATGGCGAGGATGCCTATCCCCGTGGCTTTGCATTCATGAAGTTTGAGGAAGGTCGCTGGTGGATTTATTTTCAACGCCAAAACGGTGTGGGGCTGAATTTCGCCCAGGGCAAGTTCCAAATGGTCGGCGCACAAACCGTTCGCGGCGGCGGACGCATACCGGTGCCCAACCTTAAGCGCGAATCCCCACGTCACGGTGTGGTGCATAGCGGCAAGGCGCTGCCGATGCCGGCCAGTCGTCTGCCTGAGCTTAAGGTGGATGTGTGGTAATGGGCGTCGTCTGGGCCGGCTTGAAAAATAGTCTGGAATAAAACCTTCGGGCTGATTGTTCATCCTGCAGACGCTGATAAACCCAGGCGATTGACTACCGATGGACACGACGATGATTGAACAGACTGTGCTTAAAATTTTCCCTGGCCGGCGCGTGATGGGCAGCGACCATCCTGAGGCCGTGGCACGCCGAAATCGCTTGGCGCTCCTGCTGTTGCAGGTGATCGGGATGGTGGTCCTGGTCGTCTGCGCCCTGGATGCACAGCGGGCGCAAGCCGCAGATTTATCTGATCCGCTGGGCGGCGAAGCGAAGACCATTGTGCTGACGGTCGAGGCTGAAGGCGTTCAGGTCTACACGTGCACCAAGGACACCAGCGGCCAACTGACGTGGCAGTTTCGCGAGCCGTTGGCAACGTTGATGATCAACGGCAAAACGGTGGGCCGACACTTTGCCGGACCTACCTGGCAGTTGGATGATCGCAGCGCCGTGGTCGGCAAGGTGGTTGCCCAGGCGCCGGGTGCAACGCCCAGGGATATCTCGCTGTTGCGCCTGGATGTAGCAAGTCACCAGGGTACGGGCGGACTTTCGCAGGTGGTGGCTGTACAGCGCCTGCATACCCAGGGCGGGGTGTTTAGTGGCAATTGTGCGCATGAGGGAGAGCTTCACGTAGAACCCTACAGCGCTGACTACCGTTTTCTTGGGCAGTAGTCTTTTGGGTTTGTATGATTCTCCAACGGTTCAAAACGTCGGTGGTGTAATCACCCAGATCACCACGGTGTCCACCTTCCCGGGGTTGCCATACCGATGCGGTTCACTGCTGGGGAAGCTGAAGCTGTCGCCTTCATCCAGCTGGAAATGCCGCTCTCCCACCCACAATTCAAACCGCCCGCTCAGCACATATCCCGCTTCCTCGCCTTCATGGCTGTAGCTCTGCTGGCTGTAGGTGCCCGGTGGGAAGCGTGAGTGCAGCATTTCAAGCTGATGATTGGGCAGCGGCGTCAGTAGTTGGTCGATGATGCCGTCTTCATAGTGGATGCTCTGGCGGTTGTGCTTGCGCACCACGTAGCCTTCGTCCTGTGGTGCGGTGACGCTTTCACTGGCGAAGAACCACTGGATGGTCACGCCCAGGCTGCGGGCAATGTTGAACAGCGCCGGGATCGATGGGTAGGCGAGGTTGCGCTCCAGCTGGCTGATGTAGCCCGCGGTCAGCTCGCTCATGGCTGCAAGGGCGGTGAGGGTCAGGCCGCGGGCTTTGCGCAAACCACGGATGCGCGTGCCGAGAAACAGTTGCTGCGGTTGGTCTTTCAAATGTCCCACGCTACCTTCAATCCTTCGTAGATGGCCTCTTCGGCGGTACGCGGCGCAAGGCAATCGCCGATGCGCTTGAAGTCCACCAGGCCTGTCAGTTCTGCGCCGAGAGTGTCCACCGGCTGGTGCCCCTGGCACAACACCAGCGTGTCGACATTTTCCAGCAGCATCGGCTCGCCGCTGGCGGTGTGTTGCAAGTAGACGGTGGTGTCGTCGCAGCCATACAGGCGGGCGTAAGGGATAACCGCAATGCCCAGCCGATGCAGTTCGCCGGCCAATTGATCACGTACATACAACGGCAGGTTTTCGCCGCAATGGGTGCCGTTTACCGCCAGTTGTACCTGATGGCCGGCGCGTGTGAGGCGTTCGGCGATGCCCGGTCCGATCCAGTCGCAACGCCAGTCGACCACCACCACCGAACGGCCCAGCGGGACTTCATCGCGCAGCACCTGCCAGGCGTCTACCACCTGCAACTCGCCACCGCGTTCGAAGGTCGGCCAATAGGGTTCGGCGCCGGTGGCGATGATCACCAGGTCCGGTTTCTCGCGTTCCACCAGGGCACGGTCGACGCGGGTATTGCGCTCGACACGCACCCCCGCCAATTGCATTTCCCGCTGCAGGTTAGTGCTGGCGCCGCCGAACTCGCTGCGACGTGGCAGCAATTGCGCCAACAGCACTTGGCCGCCGAGTTGCGGGCTGGCTTCGTACAAAGTCACTTCATGCCCACGCTGGGCTGCCACGGCGGCGGCTTTCATCCCGGCAGGGCCGCCGCCTGCCACGAGGATGCGCTTGCGTCGCAGCGCCGGCTGCACGTCGCCAAACTGCAATTCGCGCCCGGTTTCAGGATGCTGGATGCAGGAGATCGGCAGGCCCTTGTGGAAGTGGCCGATGCAGGCTTGATTACACGCGATGCACGCGCGCACATCTTCGGCGTGGCCGGTGAGTGTCTTGGCCGGCATTTGCGGGTCGCAGATCAGCGCGCGGGTCATGCCGCAGACGTCGGCCTGGCCCCGTGCCAGAATCAATTCGGCCTCCTGTGGCTGGTTGATTCGCCCGGTGACGAACAGCGGGATCGACAGGCTGGCCTTGAACGTCGCCGCCTCCTCGGCAAGATACGCGGCGGCGATCGCCATGGGCGGCACGATATGGATCGCGCCGCCTAAGGACGCCGAGGTACCGGCAACGATGTGCACGTAATCGAGCTGTGATTGCAGGCGTTTTACCGCTTCCAGGGACTCATCTTCCGTCAGGCCCTCGGGGTCGCGCTCATCGGCTGAAATGCGCAGGCCAATGATGAAATGTTCGTCGGTTTCGGCGCGCACGGCAGCGATCACTTCCCGCAGAAAACGCAAGCGCTGGTCCAGCTCGCCGTTGTAACCGTCGGTACGCCGGTTGACCCGAGGGTTGATGAATTGCGCCGGCAGGTAACCGTGGCTGGCGACCACCTCCACACCGTCGATTCCGGCCTGGTGCAGGCGCTTCGCCGCTGCGCCGTAGCCGGCGACAATCTCGTCGATCATCGCCTGGTCAAGCGCCCTCGGCATCACTCGAAACCGCTCATTGGGAACGCCCGACGCCGAGTAAGCCACCGCCAGCAAACCGTCGGCGGACTCCATGATTTCCCGGCCCGGGTGGAAAATCTGCGACAGCACTACGGTGCCTTGGGCGCGGCAGGTATCGGCCAGTTGGCGGTAGCCGTCGATGCAACTGTCGTCGGTGGCCATCAGCACGTGGGAGGTGTAGCGGGCGCTGTCGTGCACCCCCGCGACCTGCAGCACAATCAGCCCCACGCCGCCTTCGGCACGTGCGCGGTGATAGGCGACGAGTTGCGGGTTGACGAGGTTGTCCGTCGGCATCGAGGTGTCGTGCCCGCTGGACATGATGCGGTTTTTCAGGCGTTTTCCCCGCAGCACGAGGGGTTCAAACAGGTGGGGAAAGGCATGGGGCGACATGGTGCGGATACTCCAGGCGCTGTTGTTATTATTTTTCTATAGGAGGTCAGCGCCAGTAAAAAATCAACTTGTTTTTTTACTGGCGACTGGATTAGCGTCGGCCCCACTACTCACCCGTGTGGAGAATAAAAATGACTGGTTCCATCGAACAACAACTGCGGGTCGAGCTTGCCGCGTGCTATCGACTGATCGCGCACTTTCGCATGAGCGACCTGATCTTCACCCACATCTCGGTGCGCATTCCGGGGCCGGAGCATCACTTCCTGATCAACCCCTATGGCCTGATGTTTGACGAGATCACTGCGTCCAACCTGGTAAAAATCGGCCTGGATGGACGGGCTGTTGAACCCTCGCCGTACGCGGTCAACCCGGCAGGGTTTGTGATCCACAGTGCCATTCACGGTGCCCGTGAAGACGCGCAATGCGTGCTCCACACCCACACCCGTGCGGGTTGCGCGGTGGCGGCGCTGGAGTGCGGGCTGTTGCCGGTGAATCAGATTTCCATGGAGTTCTACGGCAAGGTCGCTTACCACGATTACGAGGGCATCGCCCTGGACATGGACGAGCAACAACGCCTGGTGCGCGACCTCGGCGACAAACCGGTGCTGATGCTGCGCAATCATGGTTTGTTGACGGTGGGGGAGACGGTGAGCCAGGCGTTCCTGCGCATGTATTACCTGGAGAAGGCCTGTGATATCCAGATCGCCGCCCAGGCGTGCGGCAAGCTGATCCTGCCGCCGGCTGATGTGTGCGAGTACACCGAGCGCCAGTTCAACGACCCTGGCCGCCCCCTGGAAGAGGGCGAATTGGTGGACCTGGACGCCATGCAACTGGCATGGGCAGCATTGCTGCGGCTGCTGGATCGGGTGTCGCCGGGTTTCCGGGAGTGAGGTAGAGTCGGTCCGCCGACTCACTCGAAGGAATTTGCGTCATGACCCAGGAATCCCGTTTCTCCCGCATGGAACCGGAGTTGCGCAAGGCCAATCTGGTCCAGGCGACGCTGGTGTGCCTCAAGCGTCACGGGTTCCAGGGGGCGTCGATCCGCAAGATCAGCGCCGAGGCCGGGGTGTCGGTGGGGCTGATCAGTCACCACTATTCGGGCAAGGATGAACTGGTGGCCGAGGCCTATCGGTCGATCACGAGCCAGGTCATGGAGCTGCTGCGCGATGCCATGGCCAAGGCGCCGCCGAGTCCCCGTGAGCGACTGTCGGCGTTTTTTCGCGGCTCGTTTTCCCCGCAATTGCTCGACCCGCAACTGCTGGACGCCTGGTTGGCGTTCTGGGGGGCGGTCAAGACGGCGCCGGCGATCAACCAGGCCCACGAGCACTCCTATGGCGAGTACCGCACCATCATGCGTTCGGCGTTGGCAGACATGGCCGACGAGGAGGGCTGGAAGCTGTTTGACGCCGATCTCGCGGCCATCGGCCTAAGCGCCTTGCTCGATGGTTTGTGGCTGGAGTCGGGGCTCAATCCCGGCACGTTTACCCCGGAACAGGGCATCCAGATTTGCGAAGCCTGGGTCGATGGCTTGCAGGCTGGAGGCCGTAAGCGCTTTCAGCTCAAACCCTGATCTGAAGATTTTGGCGCCGCCTGGACGCAATGTTCAGGCGCGTATCAGTCCTCTGAAAATATTTGCAATTACCCGATTGCCTCCTTACTGAACACTCGTTTAGTATCGCCCCATGTCGCACCCCTCAAGCCAATTAAAATAATTCGAGGATCCCATGACTACAGTTCCGTCCGTGCTCACTCAGGTGCAGGCAGGCGTTGCCTGGATCACCCTCAATCGCGGGGCCCAGCGTAATGCGCTGGACATCCCGACCCTCAAGCACCTGCATGCCTTGCTTGACGATTTCAACCATGACACGGCCGTGCGCGCAGTGGTGCTGACCGGCAGCGGTCGCAGTTTTTGCGCTGGTGCCGACCTCGCCGAATGGGCCGACGCCGAATCCCGTGGCGCACTCGAAAGCTACGGCTGGACCGAAACCGCCCACGCCCTGATGAGCCGCCTGCACACCCTCGAAAAACCCACCATCGCCGCCATCAATGGCACCGCCGTCGGCGCCGGGATGGACTTGACCCTGTGCTGCGACCTGCGCATCGCCGCGCAGTCGGCACGCTTCAAGGCTGGCTACACCAGCATGGCCTACTCGCCAGACGCCGGTGCCAGTTGGCATTTGCCTCGCCTGATCGGCACCGAACAGGCCAAGCGCCTGTTGTTCCTTGATGAGCTGTGGAGTGCCGACCGCGCGTTGGCAGCGGGGCTGGTGGGGGAAGTCGTCGCCGATGACCAGTTGCAGGCCCACACCCTTGAGTTGGCCACACGCCTGGCAAACGGCCCGACCTTCGCTTTTGCCCAAACCAAAACCCTGATCCGCGAAGGCGCCGCACGCAGCCTGCCTGAACAGCTCCAGGCCGAGCTTGCTGCGGGGCTACTGTGTGGCCGCAGCGCGGACGGCGCTGAAGCCCTGCGTGCCTCGACGGAAAAGCGCCCAGCGAATTTCTCCGGCAAATAAACCGCCCTCTAAAACACCCTCGAACGATCGACAGGTAGCGCCATGAATTTCCAACTAAGCCAAGAACAAGACATGTTGGTGGACGCGGTACGCAGTTTTGTTGCCAAGGAATTGTTGCCTCACGAGGAAGCGGTGGACCGTGCCGATGAAGTCTCGCCGCAACTGGCCGCGCAGATTCGTGACAAGGCGATCGCCGCAGGCTTTTACGCCTTCAACATGCCGGAAGAAGTGGGTGGTGGCGGCCTGGATTACCTGTCCCAGGCCTTGATCGAGCGCGAGTTGTCCAAGGTCTCCTGGGCGCTGCATGTGTTTGTCGCGCGGCCCTCGAAAATCCTCATGGCCTGCACCGGCGCGCAGATTGGCGAGTACCTGTTGCCGTGCATCCAGGGCAAGAAAATTGACTGCTTTGCCCTCACCGAACCAGGCGCAGGTTCCGATGCCAATGCAATCAAGACCCGCGCGGTGCGCAGCGGCGATGACTTTGTGTTGAACGGCAGCAAGCACTTCATCAGCCATGCCGGCCACGCTGACTTCGCTATCGTCTTCGCGGTCACCGACACCTACGAACACAACGGCCGCCAACGCAACGCGGTGACCTCATTCCTGGTGGACCGCGACACACCCGGCATGACCATCCGCCGTGGCCCCAAGTGCGTAAGCAATCGTGGTTATCACACCTATGAAATGTTCTTCGACGACTGCCGTGTGCCGGCCTCCAAAGTCCTCGGCGAAGTCGGCAAGGGCTGGGACGTTGCCAATGCCTGGCTGACCGCAGGGCGAGTGATGGTCGCCGCAAACTGCGTCGGCCAGGCCCAGCGTGCACTGGACGTGTCCCTGCAATGGGCCGCTGACCGCAAGCAGTTCGGCCAACCCATCGGCAGCTATCAGGGGGTTTCGTTCAAGCTGGCCGACATGGCCACACAAATCCGCGCGGCTGAGCTGTTGACCCTGCACACCGCCTGGAAAATGGACCAGGGCAGCATGACCGACGGCGAGGCCGGCATGGCCAAGCTGTTTGCCAGCGAGACGTTGGGCAAGGTTGCCGATGAGGCGGTGCAGATTTTTGGCGGCATGGGTTTGATGGACGAAGGGCCGGTGGAACGCATCTGGCGCAACGCGCGGATCGAGCGGATCTGGGAAGGCACCTCGGAGATCCAGCGCCACATTATTGCCCGCGAACTGCTGCGGCCGCTGTTGCGCTGATCGGGTCGGAGAACGCTTATGTCCCAGGCTATTCGCGACAACCTCAAGCGCCTGCTGGCGCCTCGTCACCTGGCTTTTGTCGGTGGGCGCAGCATGGCCCGTGCTTTCAAGCGCTGCGCCGAAGGCGGTTTTCAAGGCCAGATGTGGCTGGTCAATCCGCAGCATGACAGCCTCGATGGCATCCCCTGCGTGCGCCGTGTGGCGGACTTGCCGTGCGGCCCGGACGCCGTATTCATCGCCACTAACCGCGAGCTGACCCTGACCTGCGTTGCTGAGCTGGCGGCTCTCGGCACTGGCGGGGCCATCTGCTACGCCTCCGGGTTTGCCGAGACCGGCGCCGAAGGCCAGGCCTTGCAGCAACAACTGCTCCAGGCGGCCGCCGACATGGCGCTGTTGGGCCCCAATTGCTATGGCCTGCTGGACTACCTGCACGGCTCGGCGCTGTGGCCGGTGGCCCACGGTGGCAAGCCGGTAGAGAAGGGCGTGGCGGTGCTGACCCAGAGCGGTAACTTCGCCTACAACCTGTCCATGAGTGATCGTTCGCTGCCGGTGGCCTATATGGCATCGGTCGGTAACCAGGCGCAATTGGGCGTGGCCGAGTTGATGGACGTGCTGCTGGATGAGCCGCGGGTGACGGCTATCGGCTTGCACCTGGAAGGTCTGAAAAATGTTCCGGGGTTCGCCCGTGCGGCTCACAAGGCCCTGGAGAAAGGCATCCCGATCATCGCCCTGAAAACCGCTGTGTCGCAGATTGGCGCCGAGCTGGCATTGAGTCATACCAGCTCGCTGTCGGGTTCCGATGCGCTGTACGACAGCCTGTTTACGCGGCTCGGTGTGATCCGCGTCAGCGGGCCGGTGAGTTTTGTCGAGACCCTCAAAGCGGCGGCCTGCGGCAACCTGCCGGCAGGCAAGAGTCTGATCGCCCTGGCTTGTTCCGGCGGCGATGCCGGGTTGATTGCCGACTACGCCGAGCGCAACGATTTAAGCCTGCCGAAACTCGATGAAGGCCAACGTTCGGAGCTGGCGCAGGTGCTGCCCAGCTACGCTAACCTGGTCAACCCGCTGGACTTCACCACGGCGATCTGGGGCAACCGTGAGGCGCTTGACTGCATGCTCGATACGGCCCTGCGCACTCAGGCCGATGCGGCGATGCTGGTGCTCGATTACCCGGCGCAATTTACTGGTGAGCGCAAGGAATGCGACGTGCTGCTGGAGCTGTTTTGCAGCGCGTTGGCCCGCCATGGCAAGACCGGTTTTGTCACCTCGGCCTTTCCCGAATTGCTGCCGGCCCATGCGCGTGAGCATCTGCATGCCCACGGCATCGCGGCCCTGCAAGGTGTGGAAGACGCACTGGCGGCCTGGGGGCGGATTGCCGATTACCAGAGCAATCGCCGGGCGCTTTTGGCACGCGGTGAATCGGCGCTGATTCCGCTGTGCCCACAGGCGCTGGACCCACTCGGCCTTGCGCTCAACGAGTGGGATTCCAAGCAGGCCCTGCGTGCCTTTGGCCTGACCACACCAGATGGTGTCTTGAGTACTCCAGAGCGCGCAATCGCCGATGCCAAGGTCTTGGGTTACCCCTTGGTGCTCAAGGCCGTCAGCGCCGAGTTGCCGCATAAAACTGAAGCCGGCGCCGTGGCACTGAATCTTCAGGACGGCTTCGCATTGACCGCTGCTCTTGCCCATATGCGGGTGAAAGTTGCCGCGTATGCCCCAGGCTTCGTGTTCGATCACCTGCTGCTTGAAAGCATGGCAACACCACCGCTGGCCGAGCTGATCGTCGGTATCAAGCGTGAGAACGACTTCGGCCTGGCCTTGGTGATCGGTGCCGGCGGCATTCTGGTGGAGCTGCTCAAGGACAGCCGCAGCCTGCTGTTGCCAACCACCGATGAGGCGATCCGCAATGCCTTGCTGAGCCTGCGCAGCGCCACCTTGCTGCAAGGCTTTCGCGGTCGGGAAATGGCCGATATGGAAGCCCTGGTGACGGCGATTCGTGCGGTGGCTGATTACGCTTGCGCCAACGCGGATCAATTATTGGAGCTGGATGTAAACCCCTTGCTGGTCAATGCTCGCGGCGCTACGGCGGTCGATGCGTTGATCCGTCTCGCCCAGGCGTGAAGGAGATGATGATGCAAAGCAAAACCTTGACGGGCGGCCAGGCCCTGGTGCGATTGCTGGCCAACTACGGCGTCGATACGGTGTTCGGCATCCCCGGCGTGCACACCCTGGAGCTATATCGCGGTTTGCCCGGCAGCGGCATTCGCCATGTGTTGACCCGTCACGAGCAGGGCGCCGGTTTTATGGCCGACGGGTATGCGCGGGTCAGCGGCAAACCGGGGGTGTGTTTCATCATCACCGGGCCGGGGGTGACCAACGCCGCGACGGCCATCGGCCAGGCGTACGCCGACTCGATTCCGCTGTTGGTGATCTCCAGCGTCAACCACACCGCCAGCCTCGGCAAAGGCTGGGGCTGCCTGCATGAAACGCAGGACCAGCGCGCAATGACCGCGCCCATCACGGCTTTTTCGGCAGTGGCGTTGAGCACCGAAGACCTTCCCGAATTGATCGCCCGCGCCTATGCGGTATTCGACAGCGAGCGGCCACGGCCGGTGCACATTTCGGTGCCGCTGGACGTGCTTTCGGCCCCGATCAAGCGCGACTGGAGCAACGAGGTGGTGCGCCGTCCCGGACGCGGCGTGCCGCCGGCTGAAGCCCTTGATCAAGCGGTGGCGAAACTGGCAGCCGCCAAGCGCCCGATGATCATTGCCGGTGGCGGCGCGCTGGCGGCCGGCGATGCATTGCAACGCTTGAGCACGCAACTGGCGGCACCATTTTTCAGCAGCGTGGCCGGCAAGGGTTTGCTGCCAGTGGAGCACCCGCTGAATGCCGGCTCAACACTCTGTATCGAACCCGGCTGGGAGTTGATCGCCGAGGCCGATGTGGTACTGGCAATCGGCACTGAAATGGCTGATACCGATTTCTGGCGCGAACGTCTGCCGCTCAACGCGCAGCTGCTGCGGGTGGATATCGACCCGCGCAAGTTCAACGATTTTTATCCGTGCACCGTGGCCCTTCAAGGCGACGCCCAGCGCACCGCATTGGCATTGTTGGAGCGCTTGCCAGGCTCGCCACGCGACGCCGAGGCGCCAACCAAAGCCGTGGCGAAGTTACGTCAGGCGGTCACCAACGGGCACGGCCCCTTGCAGTCCATTCACCAGGCAATTCTTGACCGTGTCAGCGCTGAATTGCCCGCCAATGCGTTCATCAGCAGCGACATGACGCAGTTGGCCTACACCGGCAACTACGCCTTCCCCAGCAATGCGCCACGCAGTTGGCTACACCCCACCGGCTACGGCACTTTGGGCTATGGCTTGCCGGCCGGTATCGGCGCCAAATTCGGCGCGCCGCAGCGCCCCGGCCTGGTGCTGGTGGGCGATGGCGGCTTTCTCTACACCGCCCAGGAACTGGCCACGGCGGTGGAAGAGCTGGACAGCCCGCTGGTGGTGTTGCTGTGGAACAACGATGCCCTGGGGCAGATTCGCGACGACATGCTGAACCTGGATATCGAACCCATTGGCGTGCTGCCGCGTAATCCGGACTTTGCCGCCTTGGCGCGGGCGTTTGGCTGCACCGTGAACGAGCCACAGAACCTGGATGAGCTGCAGACGGATTTGCGTAACGGTTTCAAGCGCAACGGCGTGACCTTGATCGAGTTGAAACATGCCTGTGCCTGTTGATCTTTAGAGGAGCGAGACCATGAGTGAAAACAACAACAAAATGACTCAAGCGATGCACCGGCGGGACTTTCTAAAACACAGCGCCGTGGCCGCTGCCGTGGCCGCCGCGTTTTCCATGGGCCTGCCACTGCACGCCTTCGCCGAAGAAGCCGTGCCCAAGCCGGGTGGCGTGCTGCGCATGGGGCTGGCCGGGGGCAGCACCACAGACTCCCGCGACCCGGGTTCCTGGGTCGATACCTTCACCTTCGTCGGCTTTTCGGCGGTGTACAACACCCTCACTGAAATCGCCGTGGACGGCACCGCTATCCCGGAATTGGCCGAAAGCTTTGAGTCGACGCCGGATGCACGTATCTGGACTTTCAAGCTGCGCCAGGGCGTGACCTTCCACAACGGCAAAAGCCTGACCGCCGAAGACGTCGTGGCTTCGATCAACCATCATCTGCAGGCCAGCTCCACCTCGGCGGCCAAGACTGTACTCGGCGATGTGGCCAGCGTCAGCGCCAATGGCAGTGATGCGGTGGTGTTCGAGCTGCATTCGGGCAACGCCGACTTCGCCTATGTGGTTGCCGATTACCACCTGGTGATCATGCCCGCCAAGGACGGCGCGGCCGACTGGCAGGCGGGCATCGGCACCAGCGGCTATCGCCTGAAAAGCTTCGAACCCGGCGTGCGCATGGACCTGGAACGCAACCCCGACTACTGGAAGCCGGGCAGGGCGCACTTCGCCAGTGCCGAGTTGCTCGCTATCGCCGACGGCGCCGCGCGGGTCAATGCACTGGTTACCGGCCAGGTGGACGTGATCAACAAGGTCGACCTGAAAACCGTGGCTCTGCTCAAGCGCAATCCCAGCCTGGTCATCGAAGAAACCAAGGGCGCCCAGCACTACACCTTCCCGATGTTGTGCGACAGCAACGAGTTCAAGAACAACGACATTCGCATGGCAATGAAGCATGCGATCAACCGGGAAACCCTGCTCGCGTCGGTGCTGCATGGCTATGGCTTGGTGGGTAATGACCATCCGATCCAGCCCGGCAGCCGTTTTATCAACGCGGCCCTGGAACAGCGCGCCTATGACCCGGACAAGTCACGCTTCTACCTGCGCAAGGCCGGCGTGGAGTCCCTGAAAGTACGCCTGCAAGCTTCCGACGCGGCCTACACCGGAGCGGTGGATGCCTCGGTGCTGTTCAAGGAACAGGCACGCCAGGCCGGGATTGATATCGATGTAGTGCGCGAGCCGGCGGACGGCTTCTTCTCCAATGTGTGGATGAAGCAGCCGTTCACCACCTCGTTCTGGTACAGCAGCCTGACCGCCGACCGCATGTTCAGCATCGGTTACGCCAAGGGCGCGGCGTGGAACGAAACCCATTGGGACAACGACCGTTTCAACCAATTGCTCAACGCCGCCCGCGGCGAGATGAACGCGCCGCTACGCCAGGAGATGTACAACGAAATGCAGGCCCTGTGCCGGGACGACGGCGGGGCGATTGTGCCGTTGTTCGCCAGCTCCGTGGCAGCCCGCTCGAACCGGGTCAGCCATGGGCCGTTGACGGCGCCGTATGGGGAACTGGATGGGTTGCGGTTGATTGAGCGGTGGTGGCAGGCGTAGTTGGCGCTGGCAATTGTAGGAGCTGGCTTGCCGGCGATGGCATCCCCCCGAGATTCCTGAAGCGCCGAGGTGCCTGCATCGCAGGCAAGCCAGCTCACACATTGGAAAGATGTTGCCTTCGAAAAAATGTCTCTCATGAGAACCGAATATGAATAGCCTATTCAAACTGGTACTCCAACGCCTGGCCCTGGGCCTGCTGTCTTTGTTCGCGGTCTCGGTGATCATCTTCCTGGCCGTCGGCATGCTTCCCGGTGACATCGCCCAGGCCATGCTTGGCCAGTCCGCCACGCCGGAAACCGTCGCAGCATTTCGCGCGCAACTCGGGCTGGACCTGCCGCCCTTGAGCCGCTTCGTGCAATGGCTGCTGCGCCTGCTGCACGGCGACCTCGGCGCTTCGTTGGCCAACCAGCGGCCAATCGCTGAATTGATCGGTGCGCGGCTGGGTAACACCTTGCGCCTGGCAGCACTGGCTGCGCTGGTCTCGGTGCCCCTGGCGCTG
>Ga0247816_10000238_pt1 | contig 33624 bp, 35 predicted proteins | sample UWRJL209509C1_FD_179930 | JGI IMG/M metagenome (GOLD analysis project Ga0247816, IMG submission 179930) | Plant litter microbial communities from Arlington Agricultural Research Station in Wisconsin, United States - UWRJ-L209-509C-1 | ecosystem: Environmental > Terrestrial > Plant litter >...
TGGTCGTGCTCGGCGCAGTGGTACTGATCAGTGCGCCGCTCAACACGGCCGTTCTGGTCGCCGCCGGCCCACTGCCCGGCACCGACCCGTCGGTCGGCCAGCTTTTGCTCGAATGGCTCTTCCTCAGCCCGCACTACCGGGTGACCAACCTGCTGCCCTGGTTCTTGTTCGGGGCGTTGTTGTTCCGGATCCGGTTCGGCGGCGTGCGGGCAGCCGGGATCATGCTCGCCATCGCCGTGCCCGCCTGGTGGCTCGGCCCGCTCTGGCGCGGCGCCACCAACGAGGCGTTCAGCCCCTCCGGCAGCTACCTCGACACCCTGCACGACACCGGGTTGGTGCTCGCCACCTGGGCGGTCATCGTTCTTCTCGCCGCCATCCGACGCCCACCGTGGTCGCGCATCGTGCGCGGCGGCTTTCTGCCGCTGCGCGCCATCGGGTCGGTCTCGCTGTCGCTCTATGTCTTCCAGGTGGGAGTGGTGGCGCTGATGAACGCCAACGGCATCACCTTCGGCTCGACCGATTGGGTGGCCTGGCTGGTGCTGGTGCTGGGGGTACCGATCGTTGGTGTGCTCTGGTGGCGGTTCGTGGGCAAGGGGCCGATCGAGTGGGGCATCGGCATCGTGAGCGGTCGCTACCGGCCACGACGAACGACCGGCGTCTCCGCGGCATCCACCGCCGAGGCCCCGGCCGACGACCGGGCGCCGTAGCCTGACCGAAACGGGCGCGGGCTACGCCACCATCAGGGCCATCGCGCCCGGCCCGGTGAGTTCACCCGGCCGCACCGGTCGGCCGGAGACCGCCAGCAGCAGTGCGATCGCCGGGCCATAGACCTTCTGGCCGCTGCCGACGTCGAACGCAGCGTCGGTGCTGTGCAGCCGCAGACCCTTCAGCCGTTCCCGGCCGCCGCCGATGGTGACGCTGGTGCGAGCCTGAAACTGCAGCGCCTCGATCACGGCCTCGGCCGGGTAGGCGCGGTGGATGTCGAGCGGGCGGCGGATGTCTTCGCCGTGCACGATGGCCTCGACCAGCCGGGTGGCCGCGGGCGCGGGCGCTCCCGTGGTACGCAACCGGACCGCCTCGAACGCGGCCAGGGTGCGGGCGGGGTCGTCGGTGCGTTCCCGCATGATGCCGAGGTTGTTGGCCCGGTCGAAGTCGAAGCCGGCGATGATCAGGCGCCGCACGAAGCCGGTGCGGGTGGTCTTGGCGTCGTCGACGAGATGCGCGAGCACATCGTGAATGTCCCACCCGGTGCACAGGGACGGTGTCGCCCACCGGTCCCGGTCGACGGCGCGCAGATCGTGGATCAGGGCGGCACGTTCCGCGTGCACCACCGACCACAGCTCGCGCATCGTGCCTCCTCGGGAATCAGTGTGCCCGGATCTGGTGTGGATGCGCCACCCGTTTTCTCGAGGATGGGAGGTGTTCGTGGGGAGGCGGTCGCCGATCAGGCCACGGACCAACCGCCATCGCTGGCGAGCACCTGGCCGGTCACGTTCACCCCGTCGTTGCTGAGCAGGAACGTGATCGACGCGGCGAGGGCATCCGCTTCGACGGCGTCGGGCAGGATGGCCATGCCGGCGCGCACCCGTTCGGCGCCGAGTTCGGAGGCGAAGGTGGCCTCGATGTTGGTGATCGTGGGGCCGGGCGCCACCGCGTTCACACGGATGCCGCTCGTGCCGTACATGTAGGCGCTGCTCTTGGTCAGCCCCACCACGGCGTGCTTGGAGGCGGTGTACGCAACCCCGGCCGCGGAACCGCGGAGCGCCGCCTCTGAGGCCACGTTCACGATCGAGCCGGACTGCCGGGCGAGCATGCCCGGAACCACGGCGCGCATCAGCTTCATGGTGCCGGTCACGTTGATCGCGAACACCCGGTCCCAGACGGCGTCGGTCACCTCGTGCACCGGGGTCATGTTGTCCATGATGCCGGCCACGTTCGCGAGGGCGTCCACCTGCTCGCCGGCGGCGGCGAGGACCGCAATGATGGCGGTGTCGTCGGTGATGTCGGCGGCGACCGGCACGATGTCGGCGTCGGTGAACTCGGCGGCGAAATCATCGAGACGCTCCTGGGAGATGTCCACGGCGATCACCCGACCGCCCTCACGCGCGACCCGGGAGGCGGTCGCCCGGCCGATGCCGGAGCCGGCGCCGGTGACGATCACGGTCTGACCGGTGAACCGGCCACCACTCACGCGCTCCACCCACTCGGGGCGCGCGGCGGCGACGGGCAGAGCGGCGGCAGGCGCGGCATCCGCTGCCCCGGTGGATGCCGGCACGTCGCCGGCCGCGACCCGGCGCACCAGGTCGTCGATGAGCTCGGCCGGGAACTTGCCCTTGCTGAGCGTGACGAGGCGCTTGATCGCCAGCTTGCGCACCGGCCGCAGGGCGTCGGCGCTCTGGCCGGCCTGAGCGAGCAGGTCGGTCAGGATCGGCCCACCGATCGGGTCGTCGAGCCAGGAGCCGACGGAGGAATCGGCGGAGAGGGAGGTCTGGGTCATGTGCTGGGGTCCTTTTCTGCGGGGCGACCGGGGCAGGTCACGGGTTCAACGAACTATCCGGACAACACTGTCCGGATGTAACCTACCTCGGTGACCTTAAAAACCAAAGCGAATCGCGGACCGAGCGCGGGACCGGCCAACCGGCGGGCCCTGCTCACCGCGGCACGGGAGGTCTTCGCCGTTGAGGGGTTCTCGGCGCCGTTGAGCGCCGTGGCCCGGCGGGCCGGGGTCGGGCAGGGCAGCCTCTACCGGCACTTCCCCGATCGCACGGCTCTGGCCATCGCCCTCTTCGACGAGAACATCACCGCTCTGGAAACCTTCGTCGACCGGCCGGACAGCACCCTGGACGACCTGCTCGACCTGGTGATCGAGCAGGCGCTGGTCTCCACGGCGCTGATCGACCTGGTCATGGCGAGCGCGCATGATCCCGGCTCGCAACACCTGGCCGAGCGGCTCACCGCCGTCGTGGCGCACCTCCTGTCCCGGGAGCAGGCCGCCGCTCGGATCGGCGCGCACGTCACGCCGGAAGACGTGCTCCTGGCCGTGTCGATGCTGGCCGGGGTGCTCGCCCGCACCGACGCCGCCGACCGCCGGGACGTGGCCGGACGCGCGTGGGGCCTCTTCCACGCGGCCTTCACCCCGCGCTAGGCCCTTGCCCGGTCCCGGCGGCCTGCCTAGAGTGCACGTCACCGGCGTCTCGAGCGCGCCCCGCCCCGGGCGTTGGCGCCCTCCACCCTGCGGCAACGACCGGGAAGGTCTGCACGTGGACGACATCACCGTCACCGCGGCGCTGCTGATCCTGCTGCCGATCGGGTTCAACGCCCTCTTCGCCGGGCTCGCCGTGACCTTCGACTACCCCGGCATCCTGCGCCGGCCCACCGCTGAGGTGCTCGAGCGGTTCCGCCGCGGCGGCACCAGGCTGCTGCTGCTCTGGTGGGGCTTCGCCATGATGCCGGTGCTCCTCGCCGTGCTGGCCGCGATCCTGCCGGACGCCCTGCTCGGCGCCGACCCCACCCTGCTCGGGCTCGGCATCGTCGTGGGGGTGCAGGCCGCGATCGTGCAGGTGCTGGGCCTCATCCGCTGGCCGTTTGTGGTTCCCTATCTTGCGCGGGTGCACGCCGAAGCGGATGCCGCGCCGGCCCGCCGGGACGCCGTCGAGGTGGTCTTCCAGGCGCTGCACCGCTACCTGGGCGTGGCGGTCGGGGAGCACCTCGGGCTGCTGCTCACCGGAGCCTGGTCGGTACTGGTCGGCGCCGCCATCACCCAGACCTACCTGCTGCCGGACTGGCTGGGCGTGATCGGCGTCCTGGTCGGCGTGCTGCTGGTGGTCTGCTCGTTCGAGTTCGTCGGGCCGTTCGAGCCCCGCGGGTGGGCGTTGGCCGGGCGCCTCACCCCGATCGCCTACGGGGTCTGGTCGCTCTGGCTGCTGGCCACCGGGGTGATGCTGCTGCTTTAGGGGTGGCGAGCGGTCAGGCGGAGGCGCGGCGCACGATGCGCGCGGTGGCCGGCACCACGTCGGCCTCGAGGCCGAGGGCCCGGCGGGCGGCGAGGTGGCCGAAGGCCGCGGCGTCGATGTGCACGCTGGTGAGCGTCGGGGCCGACACGGCGCCGTACTCGGTGTCGTTGAAGCCGATCACCGCAATGTCGCCGGGCGCTCGCAGGCCCAGCTCGGCGAGGGCGGCGAGCACCCGCAGGGCCACCCCGTCGTCGAAGGCGGCCACCGCCGTCAGGTCAGGCTGCGCGGCCAGCAGGTCGCGCAGGGCGGCGACCGTGCCGGGCACGTCCGCCGGCACGGTGAGGCTCTCGACCAGGTCGAGACCGAGGGCCGGAGCCGCCTCGCGGGCGGACTGCAATCGCACGCCGGCCAGCCGAGCCAGCGCGGCATCTTCCGGCAGGGCCACCGCGAGCCGGCGATGGCCGGCGTCGGCGAGGTGGCGCAGCTGCACCGCGGTGTGCGCGGGCAGTCCGTTCACCCAGCCGCCGTCATCCGCCGTGGGGTCGCCCGAGGTGTAGACCGCGGCCAGATCGATGACGGCCTTGGGTGACACGGCATCGACCAGCGCGGCCAGGGATCGGCGGGTGGTCTGGCCGTGCCGCACCAACAGCGTGTAGCCGTGCCGGCCGAGTTCGGCATCGAGGCCACGGATGTATTCGTCGCTGCCGGCGCCGCCGAAGGCCGGGTCGAGGGTGAGCAGCACGATGCGGGACGAACCCTCCCGCAGTGCCTTGGCGATGCCGTGCGGCACGTAGGCCAGCTCCCGGGCGGCCCGCTCCACCCGCTCCCGCGTGGCCGGCGAGATGGTCTGGTTCGCGACTCCGTTGAGGACGAAGCTCACGGTGGCGGGCGAGACGCCGCTGGCCGTGGCCACATCGCGCATGGTCGCTCGTTTGGCAGTCATGGTCGCAGTCTCCCTCCGCTCCCCCGACCCTACCGGCCCCGGCCGGGCGCGGTTTCGGCCCGGTGAGCGGATGCCGGGCCGACTCACGGGTTCGCCCGATCGAACCGTGTTAGCGTCGTCACTAATTCGAATTAGTACTCCCCGCGGGACACGAGCAGAAAGCATCCAGACAGATGAAGACAGTATTGGTTACCGGCCCGGGCACGACCGCGGTCGTCGACGTGCCCACCCCCACCGCCGGCCCGGCCGACGTGCTCGTGAAGATGCGCGCCTGCGGCATCTGCGGCTCGGACGGGTTCTACGTCGAGATCGGCGGCATCCCGCCTCGCCAGGGGGCGACCCCGCTCGGGCACGAGCCGGCCGGTGAGGTCGTCGAGGTCGGCGCCGAGGTGGTCGGTGTCGAGGTGGGCGACCACGTGGTGATCAACCCCATCGCCTCCCGCGCGGCGATGATCGGCAGCGGCGGCGCCAGCGGCGCCCTGTCCGAGTTCCTCCTGATCGAGAATGCCGTGCTCGGCACCAGCCTGGCGATCATGCCCAGACACGTGCCGTTCTACGTCGCCGCGCTCAACGAGCCGATGGCCGTGGCCCGTCACGCTGTCAACCGCACGAACCCGAAACCCGGTGACACGGTCGTCATCTTCGGCGCCGGACCGATCGGCCTCGGGGCGGCGATCGGCTACAAGCTCAGCGGCGCCGCGAGCGTCGTGGTGGTCGACATCCTCCCGTCCCGGCTGGAGAAAGCCCTCGCGGTCGGTGCTGACGCGGTGATCAACTCCGCCGAGGAGGACGTGATCGCCCGGCTCACCGAGCTGCACGGCGCCGGCGCGACCGCGATGGGAGCGCCTCGGGCGGGGACCGACATCTACCTCGACGCCGCCGGCGCCCCGATCGTGATCGAGACCGCACTCAAGGCAGCCAAGCACAACGCCACGCTGGGCATCGTGGCCGTGCACAAGAAGCCGGTCAGCGTCGACTTCGGCGCGATCCTGGCCGCCGAGGTGAACATCGTCACCTCGATGGGCTACCCCACCGAGATCTTCGAGGTCACCCCGGAGATCGCCGAGCACTGGGAGAAGTTCGCCGTGATCGTGAGCGACCGGTTCGACTTCGCCGACGTGGAGCAGGCCCTGATCACCGCCCGCACGCCCGGCGCCGCCGACAAGGTGGTCGTCACGTTCGCCTGACCCGTCGCCGAGTCGGCCGGGCGGCGGATCGCCAGAGCGGGCATACTGGCGGCAACACCGTCGACGCGAACGGGAGGAACCCTCGTGAGCTTCTGGATCTGTGCCACCTGCGGGGTCGAACACGCCACTCGGCCCCCGGTCTGCGCCATCTGCAGTGATGAACGGCAGTGGGTGCCGGCCGAGGGGCAACACTGGACCACCCTGGCCGAGCTGCAGGCGGCCGGCCACCGCGCCGAACTCACAGCGCTGGAGCCCGACCTGGTCGGTATCCACTGCAGCCCGGCCGTGGGCATCGGCCAGCACGCCAAACTGGTCAGCACCCCGGCGGGCAGCGTGCTGTGGGATCCGGTCGGCTTCGTCGACGATGACATCGCCGGCCGGGTGCAGGACCATGGCCCGGTGCGCGCGATCGTGGCCAGTCATCCACACATGTTCGGCGTGCAGGTGGAATGGAGCCGGGCCCTCGGCGGCGTGCCGGTGCTTGTGGCCGCGATGGACCGCACCTGGGTGGCCCGCCCCGACCCGGTGATTCGGTTCTGGTCCGGCGAGGAGCAGCTGCTGCCCGGGGTCACCATCACCCAGGTGGGCGGGCACTTCCCCGGCAGCGCGGTGCTGCACTGGGCCGCCGGCGCCAACGGCCGGGGTGTGCTGCTCAGCGGCGACACCGTCTTCGCCAACCCGGATCGCACCTCGGTGAGTTTCATGCGCAGCTACCCGAACCGGTTGCCGCTGTCGGGCGCGGTGGTCGAACGCATCGCCCGGTCGCTCGAGCGGTTCGAGTTCGACCGGCTGTACGGCAACTTCGACAACGTCATCCCCACGGATGCCCGCGCCGTGGTGCGCCGCTCGGCCGACCGGCACTGGGGCTGGGTGCGCGGTGATTTCGACGCGCTGACCTGAGCGCCCAGTCGCCGGGTTGCCCCGTTGCGGACGAGGTGCCCCGCTGCGGCGGGCACCTCGTCCGGACCGGAGCAGGTCGGCAGGGTGTCAGCGCGCGAGGAACTCGAGAACTGCCGCGTTCCACTCCTCGGAGTGGCTGACGGTCACCCCGTGCGGGGCACCCTGGATCACGACCAGCTCCGATCCGGGGATGGCCGCGTGCGTGCGGGCGCCGGATCCCTCGAACGGCACGGTGCCGTCGCCGTCACCATGGATGACCAGGGTCGGCACGGTCACCCGGGTGAGGTCCTCGCGGAAGTCGGTGTTCGCGAATGCGGTCATGGCCTGCAGCGCGGCCAGCTTGGAGGACTGCCCGGCCAGAAGCATCGCTTCCTGGCGGTCTGCTTCGGTGACCTTGAGCACACCGTCGACGGAGTAGAACTGGGTGACGAAGTCGTTGTAGAACGCGTCCTGGTCGGCGGTGAGCTGGGTGGCCATGTCCGCCGCCTGCTTCTTCGGCAGCGGCCCGTCCGGGTTGTCGTCTGTGCTCAGCAGGTACGGCGGGACCGCGGAGGCGAACACCACGCTGTGCAGCCGTTCCGGCCCGTACTTCGTGAACCAGCGAGCGACCTCGCCGCCGCCCATGCTGAAACCGACCAGGGTGACGTCGTGCAGGTCGAGTTCCTCGACCAGGGTGTGCAGGTCGTCGGTGAGAGTGTCGTAGTCGTAGCCGGTCTTGGGCTTGTCACTGCGTCCGAAGCCGCGCCGGTCGTAGGTGATGACCCGGTAGCCGGCGTCGATCAGGGCGGGGATCTGCTTCTTCCAGGACTCGCCCGACAGCGGCCAGCCGTGAATGAGCACGATGGGCCGGCCGGAGCCGCCGAAGTCGTCGACGTGCAGGTCGGTGTTCTTGAACAGTCCGTGGTGGGTGGTGATCTCAGCCAAGAGGTGCTCCTTATCCGGACGCCACGAATGCGGCTGGTCCTGACTGGTGTTCGCACCCGAAGCGGATGCCGATTGGTGCGTCGGCCGGCCGACCGCGGCCCGGCCCCATCGAGCGGCGAACCGATCTTCGAGAGAACTAGCACGCCGTCGCCGGTTGCTCGAAGCGCCGCGCCGTGAGTTTCTACAGGCGATGCACAGCGCTGTCCCCAGGTTATCCACAGCTGAATCCACAGCCTGTGGCCTGTTATCCCGGCGGTTCCACACCCTGTACACAGGGTTATCCACAGGGTGCCGCTGGATTAACCTTCGAACATTCGTGGCGATTGCCGGCTCAGCCGCGTTCGAACCGGCCCAGTTCGGTGGCGTCGGCGTCCAACACGACGAGCTGCTCACCGTCCAGGCCGACCAGGTAGGACCCTGCGTTGAAGAAGGGAACCTCGACGTAGTCGCAGCCCATCGCGGTCGAAAAGCCGCTCGTCGGCAGGAGCAGCCCCGCGTCATCGGCCGCCCAGCGCCCGTTCGAGCCGTTACAGCCGTCCGACCCGGTCCAGGCGTGGTCGGCTGTGAAGGTGAAGAACGGCTCGAGCGCACCGGCGTACCCGGCCGGCTCCCACCGGCCGAGCAGCTGCTCGGTCGTCGCGGGTTCCAGGTCGGCCGGCAGCTCGGTCGGCAGGCGCAGTACCTCTCGGGTGCGAGCGGTGACCGGCGGCGGCTCGGCCAGCGACTCCACGGCGTCCGCGATGGGCGCCGGGGCGCCGTCGATGGTGAGGGCGGCGACCACGCCGCCGTCGGCATCGACCAACTGCCAGCCCTCGCCGTCGGCCCGGTAGCTGGTGATGCTTTCCAGCCACGGCACGGTCATCTCAGCCTGGCTGCACGACCCGGTGCTGCCCCAGGTGCCGGCCACGAACTGGGTGTCGCTCGCCTGCCAGCTGCCATTGATCATGCCGCAGTCCCGCCAGAGCTGGAACCCGGAGGTCTCGAGTCGAAGCCAGGTGTCCGGCTCCTCTTCGGCCACGCCGGTCACCCGCCAGAGGTTGACAAGTCCCACGGCGTACGGGGCACCGTCAGCCCGGTGCTCCGGCGGCCTGGGCTCGCCGACCGTGCAGCCGGTCAACAGCAGCGCGGCTGCAGCAACCAGGGTAATCAGCCGCCCACACCGGTCGCCCGGCCCACGTGAACCAAGCCGATCAGAGGATGCGATCACCATGCGACGCGCCTCCGTGGAGAGATATGCCGAAAACCGAATGCTTCCGCTGCGGCGAGCCTATCGGCGCCCCGGCGCGTTCGCGCCTCCCGAAGCGGGGTCACGCCAGGCTCTGTCGGGAGTCGTTTCCCGGAGTTACACTCGCGGCATGGAGACCCAGCACTTCACCATCGACATTCGCGCGTCGGCACGGCTGGTGTGGGAGACCATGTTCAACGACTCGACCTACCGGCAGTGGACGAGCGTCTTCAACCCGGACTCGTACTTCGAGGGCACCTGGAAGCCCGGCACCGAGATCCGTTTTCTCGGCAGCGATCCTGGAGGCGCGACCAGCGGGATGACCGGCCTGTTCGGGGTTATCACCGAACACCGCCCGTACGAATTCGTGCTGATTCAGTATCAGGGCCAGATCGTGAACGATGTCGATGACACCACCAGCCGGGAGGCGCGGCAACTGATCGGTTCACGTGAGGCGTACACCTTCAGCGAGTCGGACGGGGTCACCACGGTGACCATCGACGTGGACACTGCGGACACCTACACCGAGCTCTGGGGAGAACTCTGGCCCAAGGGCCTGGCCAAACTCAAGCAGCTCACCGAGGCCGTGGCCGGCGGGAACCAGGGCTGAGCCCCCGGCCCGGCGCGGTGGGTGCCGGTTCACGACCTGTTCGTACCGGCGTCCCGGAGCGACACTCCCCGGCATGGAGACTCAGCATTTCACCACCAGGATCGGCGCCCCCGCCGACGTCGTCTGGGAAACGATGCTCGAGGACTCCACCTATCGGATCTGGGCCAGCGTGTTCTCTCCGGGCTCTTACTTCGAGGGCTCCTGGTTGCCCGGCAGCGAGATCCGGTTCCTCGGCGCCGGCGACGACGACGAGCCGGCCGGCGGCATGCTCGGGGTGATCGTCGAACACCGGCCGCACGAATTTGTCTCGATCGAGTACACCGGGCAGATCGTGGACGGCGTGGCCGACACCACCAGCGACGATGCCCGGCAGTGGGCCGGCACCCATGAGAACTACACTTTCGACGAGTCCGACGGGGTGACCACTCTCACCGTCGACATCGATGTCGACGATCGGTACGCCGACGACTTCCGCCAGATGTGGCCACGGACGCTGGACAAACTCAAGGAACTGGCCGAGAGCGAGGCGGCGGCCCGCACGGCGGAGTAGGCGGGTCAGACCAGACCGGTCAGCGCCGCCCACTGCAGCAGGATGACGGTCTTCGCGTCCACGATGCGGCCGTCGCGGATCCCGGCGAGCGCGTCGTCGATCGACAGCTCGAGCACTTCGATGTCTTCACCTTCCTCCGCCAGACCGCCGCCGGCATCCACTCGGTCGTCGGGCGCGTAGGCGGCGACGTAGAAGTGCAGCCGCTCGGTGACCGACCCCGGGCTCATGTAGAGGTCGAAGACGTGCCGGAGCTCGCCCACCCGCACGCCGAGTTCTTCGCTGGCCTCCCGCCGGATGGCGACCTCGGGGGCGTCGTCGTCGAGCAGTCCGGCGGCCGTCTCGATCAGCACACCGTCGGGATGACCGTTCACGTAGGCGGGGTAGCGGAACTGTCTGGTGACCAGCACGGTGCGGCGGGCGGCGTCGTAGAGCAGGATGGTGGCGCCGTTGCCTCGGTCGTAGGTTTCGCGCTGTTGGGACTCGATGACGCCGTCGCGCCGACGGTAGCTGAAGGTGGTGCGGCGCAGCACGTGCCAGCCGTCGCTGATCACCTCGACCCGGTCGACCGCGACGGCTGGGTTGCCGGACAGGTCCTGCCCCACGGTCTGCAGGTTGGTGCGACCTCGGCCGTCGGGCAGGTCCTCGCCGGGACGGCCGCTCATCGCCGGCTCAGGGTGAGCTCGGTGACGCCGGGGATCTCGCCGAGGCTGGTGTACACCGGGATGCCGCGATCGCGGGCGATGCGCACGTCCTGGTCGGCGCCGCGGGACTCGCCGGGCAACCGGAGCACGGCGTCGCAGCGGGCGAGCAGCCGTTCGGCGGTGGGGTACATCACCTCGGCGGCCAGCGGATGCGTGACCTCCGTCACCCCGGCACTGGCGAGCACCGGCAGCGCCACCCATTCGCCGATCATTGGGAGGTGGCCGGCCCGGAAGAGGGGCCAGGCCGCCTCTTCCAGTCGCGTGAGATTCTGCCGCAGCAGGGCCGGATCGTCACCGGTGCCCGAGCGGTAGGGTCCGGCGATGAGGATCATCAGGGAGGTGGTCATGTCGGCTAGAGTAGTACAACGTGCAGAAACATGCACGACCCGGAAGGAACACGGAATGCTGGCTGCGGAACGACAGGCTCTACTCCTGGACCGGCTCGCCCGGGACGGCAAGATCGTGGCCAAGGAGCTGGCTCTCGAGCTGGGCCTGTCCGACGACAGCGTGCGCCGGGACCTGCGCGAGCTGGCCGCCGCCGGTCTCTGCCAACGGGTGTACGGCGGCGCGCTGCCGGTGTCGCCGGCGCTCGCCCAGTACGCCGAGCGCACCCTCGTGCAGCCGGACAGCAAGAACCGGGTCGCCGCCCGCGCCGCCCGACTGGTGACCCCGGGCAGCACCGTGATTCTCGACGGCGGAACGACCACCCTCGCGGTCGTGCGGGCGCTGCCTGCCGACCTGGTCTGCACGGTGATCACCCACAGTCCCACCATCGCCGCCGCCCTGGTTCCGCACACCGGCATCGAGGTCTACCTGCTCGGCGGGCGCCTGTTCAAGCACTCCGCGGTGACCTGCGGGGCCGCCGCGGTCGAGGCGGCCCAGGCGGTGTCGGCCGACCTCTTTCTGCTGGGCGTGACCGGCGTGCACGCCACCATGGGCCTGACCACCGGCGACGTGGAGGAGGCTGCGATGAAACGGGCCCTGGCCGGTCGCGCCGCCGACACCTACGTGCTGGCCAGCGCCGAGAAGATCGGCGTGGCGTCGCCCTACCGGGTGCTTCCGCTGAGCGAGATCGCTGGGATCGTGACCGACACCGCTGACGACCACCCCACCCTGGCCGAACTGCGCGCCGGTGGCGTCGGCATCCTGAGCGCCCGCGCCTGACACCGCGCCCGACGCCGTAACCCGTCGGCCCGTTCGGATCATTCGCGCAGGCCGAACCGGGCGTGCACCGGGGCCAGCCAGCGCGGCGACCACCACAGCACCCGCTCGAGCGCGGTCATCACCGCCGGCACCAGCACGATCCGCACCAGGGTGGCGTCGAGCAGCACCGCCACGGCCAGCGCCGTGCCGATCTGTTTCATCTGCATCAGCTCGCCGGTGGCGAAACCGGCGAACACGAGCACGATGATCAGCGCCGCCGAGGTGATGATGCGCCCCGAGCTCTGCAGCCCGGTCTCGATGGCGGTGCGGGTGTTCTCGCCCCGATCGTGGTGCTCCTTGATGCGGGCCAGCAGGAACATCTCGTAGTCCATCGCCAACCCGAACCCGAAGGTCAGCACCAGGGTGAGCACCAGCGCGTCGACACCCGAGAGGGCGTCCGGGTCGAAGTTCAACGGGCCGCTCAGGTTGCCCTCCTGAAATCCCCACACCAGCACGCCGGCGGCGGCGCCCAACGAGATGGCGCTGATCAGCAACGCGGTGAGCGGGATGACCACCGACCCGGTCATCAGAAAGAGGAGCACGAAGGTGGCCGCGGCGATGATCAGCACCGCCCACGGCGCGCCGCGGGCCAACGAGTCCAGGTAGTCCACCGCCTGCGCGTCGACCCCGCCGACCCGGTTCTCACCGCCGGGCCGGTCGGCGCGCACCTCGCGCACCACGTCGGCGCCCCGGTGCGACTCGACAGTTACCTGCGACACCCAGTGGCCATTGACCTCGACCGGGGTGGTGGCATCCGTCACGTGTGGAAGCGTCGCGACCTGGTCGACCCAGGCGGCGGCCTCTGCCTGGGTGCTGGTCGATACCAACTGCACCCGCGGCGGGGTGGCCAGCGGGAACGACTCCGTGAGCGTGCTGAGGTAGCCGTACTGGCTGGAGGAGCGCGGGATGGCGTCGTCGGCGCTGTTCGACACCGTCATCGCGAGCACCGGACTGCCCAGCAGGAGCAGGACCGCGGTTCCGGCGAGGGCGACGAGCACCGGTGCGCGTTGCACCAGCCGGGCCAGCCGGGAGAACACGCCCTCCGGCGGGGCGACGTCGCCGAAGCGGGTGAGCCAGCCGCCCAGGCCCGGGATGCGGGTGAGCGCGCCGGGCTGCAGCAGGCGTTCACCGAGGTAACCGAGCAGGGCCGGGACGAGCACCAGCGCGGTGAGGATGGCGATCAGCACCACGCAGACCGCGCCGATGCCGATGGCCTGGATGATGGCGGGCTCGAAGACCAGCAGCCCGGCGGTGGCGATGGCGAAGGTGAGTCCGGAGAACAACACGGTGCGGCCGGCCGTGTTGACGGTGTCGCCGACGGCTTCGAGCATGATCTCGTGCCGGGCATGCCGGTGCCGGTGCGGGGCGGGGTGCCCGTCGGGCACGCGGGCCGGGTCCTCACCGGGCCCGGACGGACCGACCCGGGCCCGGAACTCCTCCCGGAACCGGCTGACCATGAGCAGGCCGTAGTCGATCGACAGACCCAGGCCGATCACGGTGATCACATTCATCACCGTGATGCCGATGTCCAGCAGGTAGGTGAACGCGTAGAGCATCCCCACCGCCCCGATGATCGACGCGATCGCCCCCACCAACGGGATGCCCGCGGCCAGGAACCCGCCGAAGATCACCAACATCACCAGCAGGGCGATCGGCAGGGCGATCAGTTCGCCCTTCTGCAGGTCCGATTCCGCCACCGCGACCAGCGAATCCACCACCAGCGGCGCCCCACCGACTTCTACGGTGGCCGCCGGATCGAGCTCGCGCACGGCGGCGGCCGCCTCCTCGAGGTAGCCCTGCACCGCCGCGAGCAACGAGTCGCTCACCGCGCCATCCACCGTTCGCATCGACACCGTCATCAGCAGGCCCTGGCCGTCGGACGAGAGCAGCGGAGCGGCGGCCGGGTTGGGGCTGCCATCGGGCAGCGGCGGAATCAACAGTGGGTTGACCACGTCGGTGACCCCGTCGAGCCGGCCGATGTCGACCGACGCGGTCTGCAGAATCTGGCCCAGTTCGGGCGCGGCCAGGTCGGTGGGGTGCACCAGCAGGGAGAGCGACTCGGTCTGCTCGCTGACCGGACCGGCGACCAGGTCGGCGGCGGCACTGGCCTCGCTCTGCACCGATGGCCCCGCGCTGGACAGCCGTTGGAAGAGCCCCTCGCCGGTGACACCGAACAGGGCCGTGGCGACGCAGGCGGCGAGGGCGACCAGCCAGCAGAGCAGGGCGACGAGTCGGTGGCGGGCGACGGAAACGCCCAGGCTGCGCAGCATTGCGGTCTGTCCTCTTGTTCATCGAACGAGGCGAGCCCGGCTTCTCGGCGGCAAGCGTCTCCGGTCTTCACCGCGGCCCAAATTACTCCCCCGGCGCCGGTTCCCACCAGCGGCAATCTGCCGAGCGGATGCGCCGAGGAGCGCCGGTCAGCCCGCCGGCGCCGTGAGCCGGGTCGACAGCTCCCACAACTGCGCGGCGGCGGCCGCGTCGAGCGCGTGCGGCAGCACCCCGTGCACGCCGTCGACGATGCTCGGAACGATCTGGGCGGGGTGACAGTCCTCGTAGTAGACCGGGGCATCCGGGCCCAGGGCGGCCCGCGTGGCCACGAAGACCGTCGTCGCCGCGCCCTGCTCGGTGCTCTTGGCTGGGTACCGGCGTTTCATGTCGGCCAGCACCGCGGGGTCCCAGTGCCGCTGCAGGTTGGTCCAGATCCCGCCGGGCATCACCGCGGCCGCCGTGATGCCGTCCTGCGCCCAGCGCCGGGTGGCCTCGAGAGCGAACAGAACGTTGGCGGTTTTGGACTGCCCGTACGCGAGTCCGGCGTCGTAGGCATCCACCTCGAAGAACGGGTCGTCGAAGCGGATGCCGCTGGCGGCGTGTCCGCTCGAGCTCACCGACACGATTCGGGCGTCACCGGCGGCGGCCAGGGCGCGGTGCAACCCGGTGGCCAGCGCAAAATGGCCGAGGTGGTTGACGGCGAAGTGCAGCTCCCAGCCGGACGGCGTGCGGGTCTCCGGCACGTGCATGATCCCGGCGTTGTTGACCAGCAGGTGCAGCGGGCCGTCCCAGCCCTCGGCCAGCGCGCGCACCGACGCGAGATCGGCCAGGTCGAGCGGGGTCACACGAACGGCGGAGTTGCCGGTGCTGTGACGGATGTCGGCGGCGGTCCGGTCGCCGGCAATGGTGTCGCGCACGGCGAGGGTGACGGTCGCGCCGGCCGCGGCGAGGGCCCGCGCGGTTTCGACGCCGATGCCGGAGCTGGCCCCGGTGACCAGGGCGGTCCGTCCGGAGAGGTCGATCCCGTCGATCACCTCGAGCGCGGTGGAGTCTGCGCCGAAGACCGTGGGCGAATGGTCGTGAGTGGACTTCATGGTCCATTCCTAGCACAGTGTGGACCGTGCGGTCCATCGTCGTAGGATGAAGACATGGCGGACGCGAAAATCACCGAGCGCGGTCGGGCCACCCGCCAGCGGATCATCGAGGCGACCGGGCAACAGATTCTGGCCGCGGGCATCGGCGGCACAACCCTCGACACCGTTCGGGCCGCCACCCTGACCAGCAAGAGTCAGCTCTTCCACTACTTTCCCGGCGGCAAGGCCGAGCTCGTCCGGGAGGTTGCCGCCTGGGAGGCGCAGCAGCTGTTCGACGCGCAGGAACCCTACCTGCACGACCTCAGCACCTGGGCATCCTGGGCCGCCTGGCGGGCCGCACTGATCGACTACTACCTCGGTCTGGGGCGGTGGGCGTGCCCGATCGGGTCGCTGGCGACCCAGGCCGCCATGACCGATCCCGCGCTCGCGGCCCTGATCGGTGCGAGCATGGCGACCTGGCGGGACAGCCTGGCCGCGGGAGTCGACAAGATGCGCGCGGGCGGGCTCATCGAGCCGTCGGTGGATGCGCAGCGCACCGCCGTCGTCATCCTCGCCGCGATCCAGGGCGGTCTGGTGCTCAGCCAGCCACTGGGTTCGGCCTGGCCGCTCGAGGCTGCGCTGGATTCGGCGCTCGACCCGCTGCACCGGGCCGCCACCACCGACCCGACCGGCTAGCGGGCGGGCGTCTCGCCGCCGGACCGGTCGATGAACTCCGTCGAGACGCGTTGCGAGGCGGCCTCCCGGCCCTCGATCAGATCGACCAGCCCGGCCACGCCGAGGCGGCCGATGGTCGCGGCATCGTTCCGCACCGCGCTGATCGCCGGCGACGCGAACTCGAACCAGTCCAGGTCGTCGAACGAGACGATCGTGATGCGCGCCGCCGCCTCGGCGCCGAGTCGCTCGCGCAGGGCGCGGACGACACCGAAGGTGGTCGGCCCGTTCGCGCCGAACACCGCGGTCGGGTGCAGGCCCCGGTCCAGAATGCGCAGCATCGCCTCCGCGGCGCCGTCGACGAGAAAGTCTCCGCTGTCGATCAGGGCGTCGTCGGTGCTGATGCCGTGCGCCGCCCGACCCGCCCGGTAGGCGGCGAGCCGCTCGGCGCCGGTGGAGATGGTCGACGGCCCGCCGACGAAGGCGACGTCGTGGTGCCCATGTCGCTGCAGCCACGCCAGCACGCTCCGCACGCCGCCGGCGTTGTCGGTGCCGTACATGGGCGCGTCCAACCCGTCGACGGTCCGGTTCATCAGCACCAGCGGAAGCCCGCTCGCCCGCAGCGCGGCCAGCTGCGGGGAGAGCCCGCCCTGCGGCGACAACAGCAGCCCGTCGATCCGTTGGGCGGCGAAGATGCGCAGGTAGGCATCCACTTGGGCCTGGTCTTCGTTGGCGTTGGCCAGCAGCACGGTGTAGCCCAACCGACCGGCCTCCTGCTCGGCGGCGTGCGCCAGCTCGGAGAAGAACGGGTTGCGGATGTCCGACACCAGCAGACCCAGCACGTCGGTTTTCGCCCGCCGCAGGGAGCGGGCCGGACCGTGCGCAATGTAGTTCAGCTCGGCCGCGGCGGCCAGCACCCGGGAGCGGGAATCGGCCGAGGTCTGGCTGCTGCCGGTGAGCACCCGGGACGCCGTGCCGAGGGCAACCCCGGCCCTCGCCGCAACATCTTTGATCGTGGCCACGAACTCACCCCTCGATGGAAACGATCCCATCTTGGCACGCCGCAACGAAAACCGAAGCTTGCATCCGCCGAAAATGTATTGCATCATGAGAGCATCAGTTCCGTGGAAACGTTTCCATGAAACGTTTCCACGAAGGAGTGCACCATGCGATCACCCAGCGGCGCCGTCTTCGTCTTCGGCAGCATCAACGCCGACACCAGCTATCGCATGCCGTCGCTGCCCGTTCCCGGCGAGACCGTGATCGCCCGGTCCGCCCAGGCCTCCCCCGGCGGCAAGGGCGCCAACCAGGCGATCGCCGCCGCGGCCGCCGGTGCGAGCACCCGCATGATCGGCGCCGTCGGCACCGACGTCGAGGCGGCCGGCATCCTCGAGGCCCTGTCGGCCCGGGGAATCGACACCAGCACCATCGACCGCCGGCCCGCCGTGGCGACCGGCCGCGCCGTGGTCTGCGTCGACGACGCCGGCGAGAACCTCATCGTGGTGCTCCCGGGCGCCAACCGAGAGGTCGACGGCCAGACGGCCGCGACCGGTTTGGCCACGATCACCCGGCACGACGTGCTCGTACTGCAGAACGAGGTCCCGGCCGCGGCGAACCGCGCCGCCGCCCAGCTGGCACGCGCCGCCGGAGCCACGGTGATCTGGAACGCCGCCCCGGCGCCGGCCACCGCGGCCGACCTGGTGCGCGACATCGACCTGCTCGTCGTCAACGAACACGAGCTCACCCAGCTCGGTCGCCTGCTCGGACTGCCGTCCGGCGACGATCTCCTCGCCCTCCTCAGCGCCACCGCCCGCGCCCTGAACACGGCCGCCATCTGCACTCTCGGCGCCGACGGCGCGGTCTTCGACGCCGACGGGCAGTCCGGCCGGGTGCCGGCGCTCCGTGTGCGCGCGGTCGACACCACCGCCGCCGGTGACACCGTGGTCGGCTACCTCGCCGCCCACGCCGCGCTGCCCATGGCCGAGCGTCTCCTGCTGGCCAGCGCCGCCGGCGCGCTCACGGTCACCCGATCGGGTGCCTCCTCGTCCATCCCCGCACTCCACGACGTCGAGCGGATGCTCGACACCCCTACCGAAAGGACCCCGGCATGAGAGTAGCCGTCGGAGCCGACCATGCCGGCTTCCCCGTCAAGCAGCGGGTGATCGAAGCGATCGAACGCCTCGGCCACACCGTGATCGAGCGTGGTGCCACCAGCACCGACCCAGTCGATTTTCCCGATGTCACCCAGGACACCTGTGCACCGGTGCTCGACGGCACCGCCGACCGGGCCGTGCTCGTCTGCGGCACCGGGGCCGGCGCCATCATGGCCGCCAACAAGATCCCCGGCATCCGCTGCGGGCTGGCCAACGAGTCCTACTCGGCCCACCAGGCCGTGGAACACGACGACGCCAATGTCATCGCCCTGGGCGCGTGGCTGGTGCCGCCCGCCTTCATCGACGACATCGTCGAGCAGTTCCTCACCGCGACCTTCGACGACGACGAAGACACCCGCCGCCGGGTCGCCAAGCTGAACGCCCTCGACAACCTTCTTCCCGCATCCGCTCTCTGACCCCGCTTTCCCGCACCATTGATCAAAGGAGATCCACCCGTGACTACAACTACCGAGAGCCCACGCAAGTCAGCGTTGGGGTCGAAGGACCGCAATAAGACCGCCGTCGCGGCCGCGCTGGGCACCAGCGTGGAGAACTACGACTTCATCGCCTACGGCACCGCCTCCGCGCTCTACTTCAGCGCGGTGTTCTTTCCGGAGAGCGACCGATTCGTCGGCACGCTGCTCTCCTTCGCCACCCTGGCGGTCGGCTTCCTGATGCGCCCGCTCGGCGGCGCCGTCGGCGGCTACCTCGCCGACAAGTTCGGTCGGAAGCCCGTGCTGGTGGGCGCCATGCTCGTGATGGGTGGGGCCACCTTCCTGATCGGCGTGCTACCCACCTACGCGCAGATCGGCATCATCGCGCCCATCCTGCTCACCATCATCCGCATGATCCAGGGTCTGGCGTTCGGAGCCGAGTGGGGTGGCGCCATCACCATGGCCTACGAACACGCACCGTGGAACCGCCGCGGCATGTACGCGGCCATCCCGCAGTCCGGTAACCCCGTGGGCATCGCCCTGGCCAGCGCCATGTTCCTGGTCTGCGCGAACCTCGAAGGCGACTGGGCCTGGCGCGTGCCGTTCCTGCTCAGCGCGGTGCTGGTGATCGTGGCGCTGGTTGTGCGCTCGAAGCTGTCGGAGTCGCCCGAATTCGAGGCGGCCAAGGCCGAGGGCAAGATCGAGAAGAACCCGTTCCTCACCACCCTCCGCCGCGACTGGAGGAGCATCCTCCGCGTGATCGCCCTGCGCATCGTCGAGTCGTTCGCGTATTACTCGACCGCCACGTACCTGCTCAACTACCTGTCAGAGCGCTACCCCGACATTCGCCCGACCGCGCTCGGCGCGATCACGGCGGCCAGCATCGTCGCGGTCTTCATGACCTTCTTGATGGGCTCGTTGACCGACCGGGTGGGCCGCCGGCCGATCTACATCGTGGCCTGCGTGGTCGCGATCCTGTTCGCGTTCCCGATGTACCTGCTCACCAACGACGGCACCCCGGTGCTGGTCGTGGCAGTGTTCATCTTCGGGATCGGCGTCATCCACGCCTCGCTGACCGGGGTGCAGGGTTCGCTGCTCACCGAGCAGTTCGGCACCTCCACCCGCACCTCGGGCGCCTCGCTGGGCTACCAGATCGCGGCGGCTATCGGTGGTTTCGCGCCGCTGCTCGCGGCCCTGCTGGTGGGCTGGATCGGCTGGACCGGGGCGTCGCTGCTCTACATGACGGCCGCGATCATCGGTCTGATCGGCATCCTGGTCACCCGGGAGACCTACGGCCGCGCCGAGCGCGAGCGCATCAACGCGCTGGTCGCCGAGGAGAAGCGCCAGCTCGTCTAGTCCACATTCACAAAACGGACCCCGCCCCTCGTCGCGAGGGGTGGGGTCCGTTCTGTTCCGGTGCGACGGTCAGGCCTACTGCGCCTGCACGGTCGAGCGGATGGCCGCGACCACCCGGTCGACCGTCATGCCGCGGGCGCGCTGAGCGTCTTCGGCCGGCGCCGACAGGCCGAACTCGTCGATGCCGACGATCTGCCCGAGCGGGCCGGCCAGGTCTCCCCAGCCGAAGCTGGTCCCGGCCTCCACGATCACCCGCGCGGTGAGCGCCGCCGGGATCACGGCTTCGCGGTACTCGGCGCCCTGCTGGGCGAACCACTCCCGCGAGGGCATCGACACCACGCGCACCGCGTGGTCGCTGTCGGCCAGCCGATCGGCGGCCGCCAACGCCAGCGCAACCTCACTGCCGGTGGCGATCACGATCACGTTGGGCTGCTCGGTGTCGCGCACGATGTACGCACCGCGCGGCACGCCCGCGTTGACCACGTCGACGGGCGTGTCCGCCACGCTCAACGGTTGGCGGCCCAGCACCAGACCGGCCGGGCCGGTCTGGCCGAGGATGCCCAGCCAGGCCGCCGCCGTTTCCGCGGCATCCGCCGGACGCACCACGGTGAACCCGGGAATGGCCCGCAGGCTGGCCAGGTGTTCGATCGGCTGGTGGGTGGGGCCGTCGCTGCCCAGCGCGACGGAGTCGTGCGACCAGACGTAGACCACCGGCAGCTGCATGAGGGCCGCCAAGCGGATGGCCGGGCGCTGGTAGTCGCTGAACACCAGGAAGGTGCCCGCGAAGAACCGGGACCCGTTCACCAGCGAGACGCCGTTCATGGCTGCGGCCATCGCGTGCTCGCGCACGCCCCAGTGCACGTTGCGGCCGGTCCGGCCGGTGCCGTCGGTTTCTTCGGGCAGGAACGAACCGGCATCGGTGATGGCGGTGCGGTTCGGCTCGGCCAGGTCGGCGGAGCCACCCCAGAACTCGGGCAGCAGGGCGGCGACGGCCTGGATGACCTCGCCGGAGGCATCCCGGGTGGCCAGGGTGTCGCCGGGTGCGAAGACCGGCAGCGCCGCGCCGAGGCCCGCGGGCAGCTCGCCGGCCTGGGCACGGGCCAGGTCGGCAGCGGCGGTCGGGTTCGCGGTCGCCCAGGCGTCCTGCGCGGTCTGCCAGTCCTGCCGCAGCGCGGTGCCGCGGGTCTGGGCCTGCCGGGTGTGCTCGAGGGTCGTCTCGTCCACCTCGAAGGCGGCCGTGGTCACCTCGAGCACGGCGCGGGTGGCGGCGGTCTCGGCGGCGCCGAACGGCGAGCCGTGCGAGGCGGCGGTGTTGGTGGCGTTCGGTGCGGGCCAGGCGATCTGCGACTTGAGGACCACGAGAGTGGGCCGGTCGGTGGTCGCGGCCGAGCGGGTGAGCACCTGATCGAGGGTCTCGACGTCAACGTCACCGTCGGCGGCCAGACCGACCTGCTCCACCCGCCAGCCCTGCGCCTCGAAGCGGGCGACGACGTCTTCGGCGCCGGCCAGGCTGGTGTCGCCCTCGATCTGAATGTCGTTGTCGTCGTAGATGACCACCAGGTTGTCCAGCTGGTGTCGGCCGGCAATCGCGCCGGCCTCGTAGGAGATGCCCTCCTGCAGGTCCCCGTCGGAGCAGAGCACCCACACCGTGCGGTCGAAGACGGATGCACCGGCTGCGGCGGCGGGGTCGTAGACGGCGCGCTCGTGCTTCATCGCCATCGCCATACCCACGGCCGTGGCCAGGCCCTGGCCGAGCGGGCCGGTTGTGGTTTCGACGCCGGGGGTGTGGCCGAACTCCGGGTGCCCAGGGGTGCGGGACTCGAAGGCGCGGAAGGCCTTGAGGTCGTCCAGGCTCACGTCGTAGCCGGTGAGGAAGAGCTGGGTGTAGAGCAGGATGCTGGCGTGTCCGCAGGACAGCACGAAGCGGTCCCGACCGGCCCAGTCGGGCTGGCTTGGGTCGTGCCGCAGGTGCTTCTGGAAGAGCAGGTGCGCCACCGGGGCCAGGGCCACCGCCGTGCCGGGGTGTCCGGAACCGGCGCGATCGACGGCATCCATGGCCAGCAGTTTGGCGGTCGTTATCGCGTGACGGTCATTGTCATTGAGCACGTGGGTCACTCCTTCTGGCGCCGTGGCGGTCACCGGGTCCGAATGGCCAACGTACCTTATTGGTTATGTCGTCATAATGAATTAGGACGACCCGACGACGTTTCACTCGCTTGCATATCCGGAGATCGTCACCTACGATCGTCAAAAGTCATCATGACGACCTGACGACTTGTTCTCTCTCTCCCCCAGCAACGACGCGGAAGGCCCATGAATGTCCACGACCAGTGGTTTGAGCAAGTACGTCGCCGTGAGGGAGCACCTGCTCACTCGCATTCAGGAGCTCGCCCCCGGCACCCGGCTGCCGGCCGAGCCGGTGTTGTGCGCCGAGTACGGCGTCAGCCGGATCACCCTGCGGCACGCCGTGGACGGCTTGATCAACGACGGCCTGCTGGTGCGTGAGCACGGCCGCGGCACCTTCGTCGTGGAGCCGCAGTACCGCCTGCGCTACCGCGAACGGTTCGCCGACGAGGTCACCGGCTTCTACACCCAGCAGACCAATGAGGGCTTCACCGTCACCACCACGGTGCTCAGCCAGGGGGTCTCCCTCGCCGGAGAGCCGGCCGCGAGCCAGCTGGGCATCAGCGCGGCCGACCGGGTGGTGCACCTCAGCCGGTTGCGGTTCGTGAACGGCACCCTGCACCACGTCACCTCCACCTACCTGCCATACGCGCTGTTTCCCGACACCGCCGAGGTGGACTTCACCAACGGGTCGCTCTACAAGTACCTGGCCGAGAAGCACGGGGTGGCCCTGGCCCGCAACGATGTGTTGGTGTCGCTCGACACCGCCACCGAGGCCGTCGCCGAGCCGTTGGGTGTGCCCATCGGCGAGAAGCTGCTCAAACTCGCCTCCACCGTGTACGACGCCGATGACCGCGCGATCGCCTACGGCACCTCGCACTTCACCCCGCAGAACAGCGAGATCGCGTTCGGTCTGCACAGCTGACCGTTCGCCCCTTCTCCTCCATGACCCGGCCCCCGCGGCCGGCCCGCCGACACCGATTCAGGAACACTGTGCTCAACGACTACCTCACAACAGACACCATCCTCTTCGCCGACAACGTTGACGGCTGGCGCGACGCCATCGACCAGGTCAGCGCACCATTGCTCGCGTCCGGGTCGATCACCTCGGCCTACGTCGACGCGATGACCGCGTCGATCGCGGCGGGCGGCGTGTACATCGACCTCGGCTACGGCATCGCCCTGGCGCACTCACGGCCCGAGAACGGCGTCGTGCGCACCGGGCTGTCCAGCCTGCGGGTAAGCCCGGCCGTGCTGCTCAACGACGACCCGAAGCATCCGATCGACCTGTTCTTCTGCCTGGCCGCCACCGACCAGCAGAACCACCTGAAAACCATGATGGAGCTCGCCAAGCTCCTCTCCGACGCCGAGCTGCGCACCCGCCTGCTCGCAGCTACCACCCCCGCCGAAACGTCGACGGTCATTGAAGAGAACGGAACGCCGGAATGAAATTCCTCGCAGTGTGCAGCACCGGACTAGGAAGCAGCTTCATGGTGCACATGAACATCGACAAGGTCCTCAAGGAACTGGGTGTGGCCGGGATCGATGTCGATCACGCCGACCTGGGTTCCGTGGCCAGGGGTGACGCCGACGCCGTCTTCGTCGGCCGTGACATTGCCGAGGCCGCCGAGCATCTCGGCGACCTGGTGGTGCTGAACAGCATCATCGACCTGAACGAACTCCGCACCAAGGTGCGCGACACCCTCGAAAGCAAGGGCGTCACCGTGCCGGAAGCCGGTGTGGGCGCATGACCGGTTTCCTCAATGTGCTGCTCGACATCTTTCGCCAGCCGGCGATCATCGTCGCGCTCATCTCGCTGATCGGCCTCTCGGTTCAGCACAAGAGCTTCAGCGATGTGCTCAAGGGCACCGTGCGCACCCTGGTCGGCTTCCTGGTGCTCGCCGCCGGTGCCGGTGTCGTCGTCGGCGCGCTGAACCCGTTCGGCCAGATGTTCGAGCAGGCGTTCAACGTGCAGGGCGTCGTGCCCAACAACGAAGCCATCGTCGGTCAGGTGCTGCTCGAGTACGGCTCCGCCGCCGCGCTGATCTTCTTCTTCGGCATGGTCGTCAACATCTTCCTGGCCGCCACCACCCGGTTCAAGTACATCTACCTCTCCGGGCACGTTGCCTTCTATATGGCCGCGATGATCGCCGTGATCATGGGCGTCGCCGGATTCGACACCTGGGCCGTCATTCTCTGGGGCTCGATCGCGCAGGGCCTGGTGATGACCCTGTCACCGGCCATCGTGCAGCCGTTCATGCGCAAGGTCACCGGCACGGACGACGTGGCCCTCGGCCACACCGGCGGTGCCGGCATCGCCCTCAGCGGGCTGGTCGCCACCCTGGTGAAGGGCAAGAACCCGAAGTCCACCGAAGACCTGGTCTTCCCGAAGGGCCTGGGCTTCCTGCGCGACACCACCGTGATCGTGGCCCTGTCGATGGCCGTCATCTACGTCATCGTCACCCTGTTCGCCGGACCGGAGTACGTGCAGGCCGAGCTCAGCAACGGGCAGAGCTACATCCTCTACGCCGTGATGCAGGCCGCGACCTTCTCGGCCGGCGTGTTCATCATCCTCGCCGGTGTGCGCGTGGTGCTGGCCGAGATCGTGCCCGCCTTCAAGGGCATCTCCGAGCGCCTGGTGAAGGGCGCCAAGCCCGCCCTCGACGTGCCGATCGTGTTCACCTTCGCCCCGAACGCGGTGTTGATCGGCTTCCTGGCCAGCTTCGTCGGCGGCATCGTCGGCATGGTGGCCATGGTCTTCATGGGCACGGCCATCATCGTTCCTGGCGTCGTGGCGCACTTCATGACCGGTGCCGCCTCGGGTGTCATCGGCAACGCCGCCGGAGGTCGCCGCGGCGCGGTCATCGGTGCGTTCGCGAACGGTATCGCCATCACCTTCCTGCCGCTCCTGCTGCTGCCGGTACTGGGTGAGATCGGGTTCTCCAACTCGACCTTCTCCGACTCCGACTACGGCATCGTCGGCCTCTTCCTCGGCTGGTTGAGTGTCGGCGGCGGCCAGATCGCCGTGATCGCCGGCATCCTGATCTCAGTGGTCGCGATGTACATCGTCAGCTTCGTCTTCCGCCGCCGTGCGACCAAGACCGAAGCGGATGTCGCCCCGGCGGCCGACGAGACGGTGTCGGCCCGCTGACCTCCGCCGCACCGCTCCTCCTGTGGCCGGTCGCTCCCCCTCTAGAGCGGGCGCGGCCGGCCACAGCTGGTGCGGTGACCGGCATCCGCTACTCGCCTGGTGCGAGGTGGATGCCCAGATCGGATCGACCGGGCAGAATCTCGCTCTGCAGGGCGCGGGTGCCGTGATAGTCCCCGTCCCTGAGGGTGCGGAAGCGTCGGGGTTGCTCGGTGTCGATGGTGCGCAGTCGCTCGCGCAGGCGCTCGAGTTCCCGGTCGATGCCGGCGGCATCCAGGGTGTCCGCGTCGTAGACCACGTGCAGCTCGAGGGCCTCGATGCCGAGGTACCAGAGCACACCGTGCGTGATCGGGAAGAGCAGGGATTCGAGGTCACCGCTGATGCCGCGCGGGCCGATCGAACGGTCGTCCTCCCCCGCGGTCACCACGATGAGAGCCGTCCGGCCGACGAGGCCACCGTCGCCGTAGCGCCGGGGCACGCCGAGCTCTGGATCGAGGTCGCCGTAGGCGAATCCGGCGGTCAACACCCGGTCGAACCAGCCCTTGAGCATGGCCGGCGGCCCGTACCACCAGAGCGGGAACTGCAGCACGAGCAACTCGGCCTCGGCGAGCTTGGCCTGCTCGGCGCGTACGTCGGCCGAAAGCTGCCCGCGCTCGTAGGCCTCCCCCACCAGCTCGGCCAAGTTGCCGGCCGTGCCGCCGAGATCGCCGAGGTCGCGGTCGCTGAGCACCGGATCGAAGTCCTGGGCGTGCAGGTCGGACGTCGCCACGTCGCGCGACTGGGACAGGGTCGCCACCCCCTCCTGGAAGAGGCGGTCGTTCAGGGAGCCGGGGCGCGGGTGTGCGTACACCCAGAGTGCGGAGCCCGGTGTCGGTGGATGGCTGATGGTCATGTGTGCGCTTCTTTCGGCTGGCTGGTGTCGGCCCTGTTCTCGTCGGCCGCGACGGCCGCGATCACCCGCGCGAGTGCACCGCGGGCCTCGTCGGGGCCGATCCGGCCGGCGAGGGCGCTTCGGGCGAGGGCATCACCGGCGCCGACGATGGCCTGCAGGCCGGCGGCGTCGAGTGCGCGGGAGAACGGCCGGAGGGCGTCGCGGCACACCGAGAAGTAGGCCTCCTCGGCCTCCTGGCGCAGCTCGGTCAGGGTCGCCGACCCGGCGAGCGCGGCCACCACGTCGGCGAGCTCGCGCCCCTCGGCGAGGCAGCAGTCGATGTAGGCACCGGCCACCAGGCTCACGATCAGGGCCTCGTCGGGTCGCACGTCACGCAGCGCCAGCGCGAGCGTCTCGCGCTGGCGGGCCTCGAACTCCCGGTACAGCTCGGCGAGCACGCCGGCCCGGTCACCGAAGTGGTCGTAGACGAGCGGCTTGGTCACCCCGGCCCGGTCGGCGAGCCGACCGAGGGTGAAGTCGTCTGTGCCCGTGTCGCGGATCAGCTCGCGCGCGGCCACCAGGAGCAGGGCGTGCCGGGTCTGCTTGGACACCCGTCGGCGTGGGACCACACTGGGATCGCTCATCCGGACCTCTTCCCTCGGCGTAACTGACAGGTAGTAAGTTACCACAAGTAAGTAAGTGGATGCACGCGCCCGGCCACACGCGTCGGCCGGCTAGAGGCCGCCCTCCACCCGCACCCCCGCCTCCAGGTGGATCACCCGGTCCGCGCCGCGAATCACCTCGGGGTCGTGGGTGGCACAGAGCACGGCGACACCCCGGTCGGCTTCCCGGCGGAGAGCCCCGTCGATCAGCTGGAGTGCCTCACCGTCGAGGCCGGCCGCCGGCTCGTCGAGTACGAGCACATCGGCCTGCTGGGCAAGACCCTGCGCCACCAGGGCGCGCTGGCGCTGACCCCCCGACAACCCACCGAGCGAGCGGTGCTCCAGGCCGGACAGGCCGAGTGCGTGGATGCTGTCGGCAACGATCTCCCGGTCGCGGCGCGTGAGCGGACGCCACCACCCCCGGTGCGCCCAGCGCCCCATGCGCACGGTCTCGAGCACCGTGAGCGGCAGGCTGTCGGGCGCCGCGCTGCGCTGCACCACCAGGGCGATCCGGCCGGCGCCATCGGCCATCCGCTGCCCGCTCTGCCACGGCTGGGTGCCCGCAATCACGCCGAGCAGGGTGGACTTGCCCGAGCCATTCGCCCCCGCCACGACAGTCACCCGACCGGCCTCGACGGTGGCCGACACGCCGTCGAGGGCCACGGTGGCACCGTGACTTACCCGAATGTCACGGAGGGTGATGACGGCCGGAATGACGGGGTTCTGCGGGGGTGACTGGCTGGAGTGCATGACCCCAGCGTATCGGTAATGAGAATCGTTATCAGCTAGTGTCGGTGTCATGACCTGGCTCACCGACCCGCTCTCCGCGGACTTCATGCTGCGCGCACTGCTCGGCGGCGTGCTCGTGGCCGGCATCTGCGCCATCGTCGGCACCTGGGTGGTGGTGCGCGGCATGGCCTTCCTCGGTGAGGCGATGGCGCACGGCATGCTGCCCGGGGTGGCGCTCGCCTCCCTGCTCGGTCTGCCGGCCATCCTCGGCGCGGCCGTGAGCGCCATGGTGATGAGCCTCGGCGTCGGCCTGATCGTTCGGCGCGGCCGACTCTCGCACGACACCAGCATCGGCCTCCTGTTCGTGGGGATGCTCGCCCTCGGCGTGATCATCGTGTCGCATTCGCGCAGCTTCGCCGTCGACCTCACCGCCATCCTCTTCGGCGATGTGCTGGCCATCCAGACCAGCGACCTGGCCGGCCTCGGCCTGGCCCTCGGCGTGACGGTGCTGCTGGCGGCCCTGTTCCACCGCGCCTTTGTAGCGCTGGCGTTCGACCCACGGGTCGCCCGCACCCTGGGGCTCGCGCCTCGGCTGACCCAGGTGGTGCTGGTCGGCCTGGTCACCCTGGCCGTCGTCGCCTCCTACGGCGCGGTCGGTTCACTGCTGGTGGTGGGGCTGTTGCTCGCCCCGGCGGTCGCGGCCGGTCACTGGGTGCGCCGCATCCAGAGCACCATGCTGCTCGCCGCCCTGTTCGGTGCCGCCGCCGTGGTCGCCGGGCTGCTCATCTCCTGGCATGCCGGCACCGCCGCGGGCGCCACCATCGCCGCGGCATCCATTGCCCTGGTCGCCCTGTCGGCCGGGCTGCGTGCCCTCGTCGGCGCCCCGCGCTCCGCCCAGCCCGTTCCCCCCGGGTCGTCGCACGTCGCGTCCCCGTCCGTGTCCCACCAGAAAGCCCCCAGTGCCTCCCTTGCGTCTCGTTAGTCCCGTGGCTTTTGCCGCCCAGCCGCGCCGCACTCGTGCGCGCCGCACCGTCGGCGGCCTGCTCGCCGCCGCCACCCTGATCGGCACCGCCGCCTGCGCCAGCCCCGCCGCCGACCCCGCCCCGTCGGCGAGCGCGGTGCCGCACGGTTACGTGGCCGGCGCCGCCGAGATGGCCGAACCGCAGCTGCACCTCGCCACCGTGAACGCGGCCGGTGACCTCGCCCTGCTCGACCTGCTCGATGGCAGTTCCACCCCGGCCGGCACCCTCGACCAGGTCAGCGACGTCTCCACCGACGGCCGGTACCTGTTCGCCGCGTCTGCGGCCGCCGGCACCGTCACGGTCGTCGACACCGGCGTCTGGACCGTGGACCACGAGGACCACCAGCACTACTACCGCGCCGAACCGGCCGAACTCGGCGCCGTGACCGGGGTGGGCGCCGGGGTCGCCGCCGGCGGCGGCTCGCTCAGCACCGTCCGGTTCGCCGACGCCGGCACCGGCGTCATCCTCGACCACCAGGCGCTCGGCGACGGCGAGATCACCGAGCTCGGTCGCATCGACGGCGAGCCCGGCGCCGGTGTGCTGGTGCCGTTCGGCGATCAGGTGATCGACGGCCGCACGGATGCGCCGGGCAGCGCCGGCCAGGCCGCCTTGCAGGTGTTCGACGCCACCGGGCAGCCGGTTGCCGGCGCCACCGCCGACTGCGCGGAGCTCTCCGGCACCATCACCACCCGGGTGGGCGTGGTGTTCGGCTGCGCCGACGGCGCCGTGCTGGCCAGCAGCACAGCGGATGCCCCGATCAGCTTCGAGCGCATCCCCTACCCCGACGGGGTCACCGCCGCCGACCGGGCGCTGCAGTTCGGCAACCGGGCCGGCCGGCCCACCGTGGCCGCGGTCGCCGGGGAGAGCGGCGCCTGGCTGCTCGACACCCGGGAGCGCAGCTGGCTGAAGCTGATCACCGAGACCCCGCTCTGGCAGGTGGTGGCCGTCGACGACGCCGACGCGCACGTGGTGGCGCTCGCCCGGGACGGCCGGGTGCTGGTGCTCGACGCCGCGACCGGCGGCACCGTGGCGGCGACCGAACCGCTGCTCGGCGCCACCCTGGCCGCCGCCGCGGCCGACCCGGCCGGCGCCGACGCGCTGCTCGCCGGTGTGGAACTCACCGTGGACGCGAACCGCGCCTACCTGAACGCGCCCACCGACGGGCTGGTCTACGAGATCGACTTCGCCGACTCTGCCCGCATCGCGCGCACCTTCCCCGTCGACGGTGAACCGCGCTTCCTCGCCGAGACCGGCCGGTGACCCGGATGCTCGCCTCCAGCCGCCCACGCCTCCTCGCCCTCACCGTGGCCGCCGCTCTCGGCCTCGGCGCGCTCACCGGCTGCGCCCCGGCCGCCGGCGACCGGCCGCTGATCGTGGTGACCACCAATATCCTCGGCGATGTCGTGCAGAACGTCGTCGGCGACGAGGCCGAGGTGCTCACCCTGATGCGCCCCAACTCCGACCCGCACTCGTTCGAGATCTCCGCGCAGGAGGCCGCCCGCATCCTGAACGCCGACCTGGTCGTCTCCAACGGTCTCGGCCTCGAGGAGGGCCTGCAGCAGCAACTCGATGCCGCCGACGCCGCCGGGGTGCCGATGCTCGCCGCCGGCGATGTGATCGACTCGCTGCCGTACACCTCCACCGAGTCCGCCGCGCCCGACCCGCACTTCTGGACCGACCCGGCGCGGATGGTGGACGTCGTCGAAGCGGTCACCGACGCCATCCATCAGCACGTCGACGGGGTCGACGCGGCCGCGATCGACGAGCAGGCCGCCGGCTACACCGCCGAGCTGAGAGCCCTGGACGCCGAGATGACCGAGGCGTTCGCCGGCATCCCCGAGAACCGGCGCAACCTGGTGACCAACCACCATGTCTTCGGCTACCTGGCCGACCGGTTCGACTTCACCGTGCTGGGCGCCGTCATCCCCGGCGGGTCCACCCTGGCCGCGCCGAGCGCCTCCGACCTGCGCAGCCTGGTCGACGCGATCGAGACCGCCGGGGTGCCCACCATCTTCGCCGAGTCCTCCCAGCCCGACCGGCTGGTGCAGGTGCTCGCCGACGAGGCCGGCATCGACGTGGCCGTCGTCGAGCTCTTCACCGAATCGCTCAGCGAACCCGGCGCCGGCGCCGACAGCTACTTGACCATGATGCGCACCAATTCGCTGCGCATCGAAACCGGGCTCTCCCCCTGAGGCGGGCCCCGACCATGAAAGAAACAATGAGAACACAGCACCGCACCCCCGCTTTCGCGGCCGTGCTCGCCGCTTCGGCCCTGCTCCTCACCGCCTGCTCCACAGCGGATGCCGCACCCGGCAGCACCGGCACCGCCCCCGCGGCCGCCGACGCCCAGCCCCGGGTGAGCCTCACCTACGACGGTGGCCTCTACGTGCTCGACGGCGACACCCTCGAGATCGAGGCCGACATCCCGCTGGCCGGGTTCAACCGGGTGAACACCGCCGGCGACGGCCGGCACGTCCTGGTCACCACCACCGACGGTTTCCGGGTGCTCGACACCGGCACCTGGACCGACGCCGACGGGGCCGCGCAGACCGCGAAGCCGGTTCTGACCGACCTGACCTTCGACGCCCCGGCCGCCGGTCACGTCGTCAAGCACGGCGACAAGACCATCCTCTACGCCGATGGCACCGGAGACACCACCATCTTCAACACGATGGACCTGCTCGACGCAACCGACGAACTGCCGCAGACCGAGGTCGTCCCGGCCGAGGCCGCCCACCACGGCGTCTCCATCGAGCTCGAAGACGGCACCCTGCTCACCACCGTGGGCACGAGCGAGGCGCGCACCGGCATCCGGGTGCTGAACGCCGACCGTGAAGAGGTCGCGCGTAACGCCGACTGCCCGTCGGTGCACGGTGAGGGCGCCGCCGCCAACGAGGTGGCCGTGTTCGGTTGCAGCAACGGCGTGCTGGTCTACGACGACGGTGAGATCACCAAGATCACCGCACCCGACGCCTACGGTCGCACCGGCAACGCCTACGTCTCCGAGACGAGCACCATCGCCGTCGGGGACTACAACTCCAACCCCGACTCCGAGGGCAACCTGCTGAGCGAGATTCTGCTGGTCGACACCGTCGCCAAGACCTCGCAGGTGATCGACCTGCCCGACGGCATCGAGTACACCTGGCGCGACGTCGCCCGCGGCCCGAACGACGAGGCCATCATCCTCGGCACCGACGGCTCGCTGCACGTGATGGACCCGGAGACCGGTGAGCTCGGCGACGCCTACCCGGTGATCGCGCCGTGGGAGGGCCCGTCCGAGTGGCAGGAGGCCCACCCGGCCCTCACCGTGCTGGGCGGCACCGCCTACGTGACCGAACCGGCCACCACCTCGGTGCACGCCGTCGACCTGGCCACCGGTGAGGTCACCACCTCGGTGGAGCTGCCGGCCGCGCCGAACGAGATCGCCGTCGTCACCGGCTAACGCCAGCGCACGACCACCAGCGGGGACTCTCGGCGACGAGGGTCCCCGCTGCCGTTCCGGCATCCGTTCTTCGGGCATCCAATAAGTAGGATCTCGGCAGCTTTGAAGGACGTTCCCGGCGCGGGGCTCCTACTAATCTCACTTTTTCCTGTTTTGCGGGCGAGCGGATGTGCTCGGAGAACGGGGCTTGCACTGGTCACGAAACGACACGCCGTTCGGGCGCGGCCCGGACATCGCTGCCGTTCAGCCCCTTTATGGCAGGAGACCGCCGGGGCCCGATCGTCGTTGCGCCCACGTCAACCGCCTGGCGCGCTGGTGAAATCGAATGAGGCGCTGTCGCCGTCGAGTGAGGTGATGGTGACTGTGTACGTGTTGCCTTCCTTGCAGTACACGACGAAGGCGTCCGTAGCGCTTGCGCCCGGCTCGATGATCGAGGGGAACTCGCCGATCGCATAACCTCGGTGCTCCGTCGTCACTGTTCCGGCGGGACCGCCGAAGGGAAGATCCCACTCGGTCGAGCTTGAGCCGTCGAAGACTGCAACGTCGCTTTCGTCGAACTCGATCGGGGTGGGGCTGAGGTTCTCGATTGTCACTCCGACTCCGCAGTAGCCGTCGAAGGAGTAGCTGATCTGATCAGCTGAGATCCGCAGGTTCGCTGTCTCGACCTCGTCGGGAACTGATGCCCTCAGCTCGAAGAGGCTGCACCCCGCCAGGAGCCCCACTGAAATGAGCCCGCCGATTACGCCAACAGTTGTTCGGGCGGCCAGCGGGAATCTTCGCGACATTGCCCGAGCATATGCGATCTCCCGGCGCTTTTAGATAGGGCGGGGCCGAGGTGATGGGTTCGACTCGTGGAGGGTGTGCGTTTGACCCACCCGGTGACTATGCTCGCCCAGGTGCGGCGGAGTCTGATACGCGCATTCGACCCTGCAGTCGAGGCAAAATCCGAGCGATCCTGGCGCGATGGAGCAGGTAGGTTGAGGACATGAGCGCGCGTGGAGGCATCGTCGTGAGGGGCAGGCGCGGGTGAACGACACTGAATCTTCCCGAAGCATTGGTTGGGCCCGCGTTTTTCAGGTGCTCTGGATCGTTGGCTACCTGATTGGCACTAGCACCCACACCGTCGATCTCCTGCTGGGTGGCACAAACACCTATTCGTCCTTCCCCGATCCTCTGCGCCTGTTCTGGATCTCGCTGACGGTTCTGGATCCGCTTGTCGTCGTTCTCCTAGTGCTCCAGAAACAGGTTGGCGTCGTTCTCGGTGTCATCGTCATCGTCGTCGACGTTGGCGTGAATGCCACGGTTTACGCCACCATCGGAGGCCTTACACTCTTTGGCGTACTCTGTCAGACGCTGTTCGGCATCCTGATACTCACCACGGCCCGACCGCTATCCGCCTGGTTTGCCGCCGTGAATCGATCAAAATGACTCACGGGCGTAGCGGGCGTCTCGAATCCCTGGGGATATGAGTCGT
>Ga0247816_10000239_pt1 | contig 33587 bp, 34 predicted proteins | sample UWRJL209509C1_FD_179930 | JGI IMG/M metagenome (GOLD analysis project Ga0247816, IMG submission 179930) | Plant litter microbial communities from Arlington Agricultural Research Station in Wisconsin, United States - UWRJ-L209-509C-1 | ecosystem: Environmental > Terrestrial > Plant litter >...
TGGTGGGGCAAGAGCGTTTTGCTTACTTTTGCGCTCTATCAAAAGTGAGCCGCCGTAAGGGCGGAACCCTTATAAGCCCTGACCGCAGCAACGGATATGTACTCACAAGATGTGTAGATACCCATGCTGCGATGGCCTCACCTCAGTCCACTTGAAAGAACTGGATCAAACTGGGGGAGCGAGCAAGCCCGCTCCCGCCATTAGATCGCGTACGCTTTTCACGGAGTTGAGGCGTCCCGCCGCTCAAACCCGCCGTGCAAACGTATCGCTGTGCGTCCCAGAAATCTTGAGACAATGCACCAACGCATCCCGGATCATAAAGTTCACCAGCGTCGGCGAAACCCCCAACTCCTTGGCAATATCCTTCTGCTGCACCCCATGCAACCGATACATCTCAAACGCATACCGCGTGCGCTGCGGTAACTGGGTCAAGGCGTCGGCGATGTTCTCCAGCGTTGAGAAATTGATGAGGGATGTTTCCGGTGACGCACCGTGTATAACCACATTCAAACCTTCCTCTTCAGTACCGAAGTACCTCAGCTCCAGCGCCTGCTTGCGGTAGTGGTCGATGGCCAGATTACGCACGATCTGAAACAAATAACTGAGCTGGGCCTTGAATGACGAGGTGATGGTCGGCGCCGATTGCAGGCGGAAGTAGGCATCCTGCACCACATCCTCGGCGCGGGAGCGGCAGCCCGTAATGCGGGCTGCAATCTTCACCAGGATCAATCGGTTGTCGACGAACGCCTGGAGAAGCGGTGATTCGCACCTGCCTGTGGATACTTGTTCCGTCATGGAATTCACCTTGTTGCGGGAGAGGTTGGGGGAGGGCGTCCTTGCTGAGACCCCACACACACTGGGCAACAAATTAGGCTAGATGATAATTATTGTCAAATGAGAAAAATAACCAATACTTCTGTTTTGGATAGGCGCATCAGCTATGTTCGAGTGCCCTCCGGTGGCGAAGCGGGAGGGGTTGTTACCATTGCTACGCTGGGGTATTCGCTTCTTGAAGCCAAAAAAAACCCGCGTACTGCGGGCTTTTTATCATCAGTAACAAAACTTCAGAGCCAGTTATTTCGGCCCCAAAATTTTCACCAACTTATCCGGCGACGGCGCGCCTTGCTGTTGCTGTAACTGGCCCTTGTCATCCAGATAGAAAATCGCCGGCGTCGCCGACAATTCCAGCTCATCCATCAACTTCATATTGCTGTCGAGTTTGGCCTGGACATCCGCCGGGATTTTTTCCAGTGCCTTGAGTTTGCTGCCTTTGCCCGCAGCTTCATGCTCTTCCAGGGCTTTCGATGGATCACTGTTAGCCAGCAACGCCGCCGATTTGCCCGGGCTGTCTTCGCGAATAATCCCGACCATGATGTGCCGCAACTGCACCTTGCCGGCCTTCACCCAGGGCCGCGCCTGTTCCCAGAACATGTTGCAGTAAGGACAGTTGGGATCGCTGAACAGGTAGACGGTACGCGGGGCATCCTTGTTGCCGTCCTGGATCCAGTTGCTGTGTTCCATCTTGGCCCAGACTTCCTTGGCCATCGGTGCGTACACCAGTTTTTCCAGGGGCGCGGTACTCAGGTCATTGCCGTCGGCGTCGTACAGGTTGCCGGCGATCACGCTTTTGCCGTCGGCGGTCAGGTACAGCGCCATGCCGCGGTTCTGGTATTGCGCGGCGTAGCCTTTGAGCCCGCTGGGGGCGTCGAAGCTGCCGACAATCTTGGCGCCCTTGGCTTCGATCTGTTTGATCGGCGCCGGCCAGTCTTCGGCCTGCACCAGGGTGGCAGCCAGGGTCAGGGGCAACAGGGTCAGCAGGTGGAGGAGGCGGGGCATAGCGGTTTCCTTGTGGGGGCAGGCTTGGCGGTGGTGGCGTCTGCAGGTTCAAGGCGCTCCATGGCACGGGCCAGGCTGGCCTGGGACAGTTCGCCCAAGTGGCTGTTAACCAGGCGGCCATCGGGTTGATAAAACAGGGTGGTCGGCAACGCCATGGAACCCACGGCCTGGCCGAGGCGGCCGCTGGCGTCGAACAACACGTTGTCCAGATTCAGGCCCTGGGTCGCCAGGTAAGTACTGACGCTTTGCATGCTTTCGGCCTGGTTGACGAACAGGAAGGTCACGTCGGGGCGTTGGCGCTGGGCGCTTTCCAGCACCGGCATTTCCCGCCGGCAAGGTGGGCACCAAGTGGCCCACAGGTTGATCACCAGGGGGCCGCCCTTGTAGTCGGCCAGTTGCACGGTTTCGCCCTTGGCGTTGCGCAGGGCAATTTCCGGCAGTTGGGTGCCTTTTTCGTAGAGGGTCAGGGATAGGGTGGCCAACGCCCAGAACGCCAGGCCGGTGATGACGCCAGCGCTCAGCGGTTTGCGCAAGGCGGGGCGGCGCCAGCCCCACAACACTGCACCGAGGACCAGGGCGATGACGCCGGGCCAGGCGAGAAAGCCGCCGTCGCGAAGGTCGACGATTTGCAGCGGGTCGTCACGGTAGTACTCCCAGTACATCATTACAAAGCTGACGCGCGCGGCCAGCATGCCCAACAGAAACAGGGTAAACAGCACTGACTCGGGGTTCTCGCCGCCGCGCTTGGCGACGCGCCAACCCACCAGGGTGGCGAGGATCAATGCGCTGATCAACAGCAAGTGATTCAGCGCAATGGCGAAGGTGCCGATGGTCAGGGTCAGCATCAGAGGGCGTCCCGGGCTTGGGTCCAGCGTTGCAGGAAGGCATCGGCGTTGACTTCGCCGGTGATGCGCTGGGCGCGGCGCTCTTCACCGTTGGGGCCGATCCAGATGAAGCTTGGCGGGCCGGGCACTTTGTAGCGGCCCAGCAGCTCGCGGCTGGCGGCGTTGTCGGCAGTGACGTCCAGGCGCAGCAGGCGTACGTCCTTGAGAGCGTCGAGCACTTCGGGTTTGCCGAACACCTGTTTTTCCATGATTTTGCACGACACGCACCAGTCGGCGTAGTAGTCCACCAGCACCCATTGGCCCTGGGCCTTGGCGCTGTCCAGCTGGTTTTGCAGCACGGCCGGGTCGTTGATGGTCATGAACGCGTCGTGGGCGCTCGGGGCGCCGGCAACCCGTGAACCGCTGTAGACCTTCAGCGGTTGCCACAGCTCATCGCTGCCGCCAGCGGCACCGACCACCAGCACGCTGCCCCACAACCCCAGTACCAGCGAGCCGGCACCGAACAACATGGCGACACGCCCAAAGTCTTGCGCCAGGCGCCAGCCGCAATACGCCATGACCAGGGCCAGCACGCCCCACAGGCCAAGCCACAGGTTTTCACCGACGACCGGGCGGATCATCAACACGGCGGTGGCGAGGAACAGGAAGCCGAAGATGCCCTTGAGCACGTTCATCCAAGTGCCGGGCTTGGGCAGGAAACGGTTGCCCACGGTCACCAGCAGCAACAGCGGCACGCCGATGCCGATGCCCATGGCGAACAGGATCAAACCGCCGTGCAGGGCATTGCCGCTCTGGGCGATATACAGCAGGGCGCCGGCCAGGGGCGCGGTCATGCAGGGGCCGACCAGCAGGCCGGACAAGGCGCCAAGCACCCCGGCACCGACCAGGCTGCCGCCGCTTTGCTGGCGGCTGACGTTGTCCAGGCGATCGCGCAGGAACGTCGGCAGTTGCAGTTCAAAGAAGCCGAACATCGGCAGGGAAAGCGCTACAAACAGGGCGGCGAAGCTGCCGAGGATCCAAGGAGTTTGCAACAGGGCGGCGAGGTTGCTGCCCAACAATGCGGCGAGTACGCCGAGGGCGGCATACACCAAAGCCATGCACACCACGTAGCTTGTAGCCAGGGCAAAGCCGCGCCGTGGGCTGGCGCCGCTGCCGACTACCAGGCCTGCGAGAATCGGCAACATCGGCAGCGAACAAGGGGCAAAGGCGAGCAGCAGCCCCAGGCCGAAGAACACCAGCAGGCTCCAGCCCAGGCTGCGCTGTTGCAGGCCGCTGGCCAGGCTTTGATCCTGGGCTTGCGCGGTGGCTGCGACGGCGTGGTTACCGCCCAGGTCGACGGTGATCGATTGCGGTGGATAGCAAAGGCCCGCGTCGGCACAGCCCTGCCAACCCAGCTTGACCTGGCCGGTGGCGCCCGCGGGAATCTTCACTTCCAGGCCCTGGCGATAGACTTGCTGCTCGCCGAAGAATTCGTCGCTGTGGGCTTCGCCTTGCGGCAATGCCGGTTTCTCGGCCAGGCCGTCGAACTTCATGCGTTGCTGGTAGAGGTAGTAACCGTCGGCAATCTGCCAATACAGCTGGGTTTCGCCGGAGGCCAGACGCTCGGAGGTAAAGGTGAAGGCTTTGCCCACCGGGAGGAAGTCGGGTTTGGTCTCGAATGGATTGTTGCCAGGCGCGGCCTGGGCGAATCCAGCAAAAAGCGTCAGCAGGAAGATAAACAGATACCGCATGATCAAGCCTTAGTTCGAAGCGATTGGTACACACAATGTGTGGCGTTGATTAACCGGTGATTAACCGGGCTATCCTTAGGGAGTCGGCATTATCCGGGTTTACGCGCGTTGGCGGCATAATGCGCGCTTAATCCACCCCCTTTTTAATCATCCTCACATTTTGCAAAGGGTTCACCATGCACGTATTGGTCTGTGAAGACGACGAATTGATCGCCAGCGGTATTGTTGCCGGCCTCAGTGCTCAAGGCCTGACGGTCGAGCGCGTCGGCACGGCCGCTGCTGCCCGGGCGATGCTCAAGGTGGCTGAGTTCGACGTGATGGTACTCGACCTCGGCCTGCCGGATGAAGACGGCTTGAAGCTGTTGCAGCAATTGCGCAGCCAGGGGCTGGAAATTCCGGTGCTCATACTCACCGCCCGCGACTCGGTGACCAACCGCGTCGACGGCCTGCAAGCCGGTGCTGACGACTACCTGCTCAAGCCCTTCGACCTGCGCGAACTCGCCGCCCGCCTGCATACCCTGTTGCGTCGGGTGGCCGGGCGCAGCGTCAACCTGATTGAGCACGGCCGGCTGACCTACAACCCCAGCAGTCGCGAAACCCTGTTGGGTGGCCAGTCGGTGGACCTGTCCCGCCGTGAGCAGGCGCTGTTGCAGGCCCTGTTGCAAAACCGTGGCCGGGTGCTGTCCAGCGAGCAACTCAAAGACAGCGTCTACGGGCTTAACGATGAGCTGGAAAGCAACGCCCTTAACGTCCACATCCACCACCTGCGGCGAAAATTGGGCAACGGCATCGTCGAAACCGTGCGCGGCCTGGGCTATCGGCTGGGCCCGGCTGACGCTGGAGAGGACGCTTCGTGATGAGCCTGCGCCTGCGCCTGACTTTCAAGCTGGGCGCCGCTTTTGTACTGATCTGGGCCCTCGCGGCGACCTGGATGCTCAACGACCTGCGCAACCAGATGATGTTCTCCCTGGACCAACGCCTGGTGGCGTCGGCGCGCATGGTGGCCGGCTTGATGGAGCAGATGCCGGGCCTGGCGAGTGTCAGCGCGGGCACGCATTTCGGTGCCGAGCCGCTGAACGTGCCGGGCGGCATGGCGTGCCAGGTGAGTTCCCTGCGCGGGGAAATCCTTGCCCGCAGCCACACCGCGCCGGACCAGGGCCTGGAGTCGCGCAAGAGCGGCTTTCGTGACCAGATGATCGATGGCGTGGTGTGGCGCAGTTTCACCCTGTCCCGTGGCGATCTGTTTATCACCACCGCCGACCGCCAGGTGGAGCGCGAAGCTTTGAATATGTCGATCCTGTTGGCCGCTTCGGTGCCGGTGGGCGTGGCTCTGCTGGGCTGCCTGTGCCTGTTGTGGCTGGGCATCGGCCAGAGCCTGGTGCCGCTCAATCGCATGCGTGACGCCTTGATGCGGCGCAGTGCCGATTCCCTGGAGCCGCTGCAGATCAGCCCTTTGCCCAGCGAACTCAAGCCGTTGCTCGACACCCAGAACCAACTGTTGCAGCGCATCGCCAAGACCATCGAACGTGAACGCCGCCTGACCGGTGACGCCGCCCACGAACTGCGCAGCCCGCTGACGGCGATCAAGACCCACCTGCAAGTAGCGCGCATGACCGACGGCGCGGCCCGTGACCAATCCCTGGCCCATGCCGAGGAGGGTGCTGACCGCCTGCACCGCACCCTTGAGCAACTGCTGCTGTTGGCGCGGGTTGAAGGCAGCCTGTCGTTTGATGACGGCCTGCAATCGAGTGCCGAACAAGTCGCGCAACTGGCGATCCAGGATGCCAACGGCGGCGACAACCAGCGCATCGACCTGATCCTGGCCGACGACCTTTGCGATCAACCCTTGGAAATGCCGGTGGGCCTTGCCGTCGCTGCATTGCGCAATCTGCTGGACAATGCCCTGCGCCATACGCCGGCCGATACCCGCGTGGAACTGAGCGTGTCCAGCGCTGGCGATAACGTGGTGTTCCGTGTGCGTGACCACGGCGCGCCGATTTCCAGCGAAGATTTGCAGCACCTGACCCAACGTTTCTGGCGCAATGGCAACAGCCCCGGTTGCGGCCTGGGGCTGGCGATTGTCCAGGCGATCGTGCAGCGCTGCTCGTGCTCCTTGAAGTTCGACAGCCAGGCCGATGGTCTGCGGGTTGACTTGGGCATGCCGCTGCGCCGCTGAACCCTTTCCTCCACACCACAAATAACTACCACCACCCTCAAGCCCGGCGCTTCAGGATGGTGGTCATTTTTTTGTGTTTGGACGGGCTGAATGACTCGGCCTGTAGTGAAAGGGACAGCCCTCATGTTGATCATCGATTCCACTTACCCCGCAAACGACTTCAACCAACGCGATGGTGAAGCCGTGCGCCAGGTAATCGTGCATTACACCGCCGCGCCTTTTGCCTCTTCGTTGAACTCCCTGACCCGACGCGGCGTGAGCGCTCACTATCTGCTGGCCGATCCCGATGACCGCACTTATCGCGCTGCCGGTTATGACGAGTTGCGGGTATTTCGCCTGGTGGATGAAACCCAGCGCGCCTGGCATGCCGGCGTCAGCCATTGGGGCGGGCGCGACAACCTTAATAGCCGGTCCATCGGCATTGAAATCGTCAACCAGGCTCGATTCGACGCGGGTGTATTTACCTTTCCTCCTTACGACCCGGAGCAGGTCGAGGTGTTGATCGCGTTGATTCGTGACATCTGCGCGCGCTATCCACAGATCGGCCCTACCGACATCCTCGGCCATTCGGACGTGGCGTACTGGCGCAAGAATGATCCGGGACCTCGCCTGCCGTGGCATTGCCTGTTCGAGGCGGGAGTGGGTGCCTGGTTCGACGAGTCGATCAAGTCGGCCTATCAGCGAAGATTCTGCCTGGGGCTACCGCCGCACATGGAGATCGAGCAGGCGTTTCAACGTTACGGCTACGCCCCGGCGAAGAACCAGCAGGCGTTCCAGCAGCGGACCCGGGCCTTCCAGATGCATTTCAGGCCTGGCGATTATTGCGGGCAGATGGACGGCGAGACGTGCGCGATTCTGTATGCGCTAAATGAAAAGTACGTCTAACGGAAAACTGCGTAGATCGAGTGTGGGAGCAGGCAAGCCCGCTCCCACACCGACGGTGTTTTCAGCCAGGCGTCAGTGCCTTGATCACCTGATCCACATTCCCTTCCAGTTCCGCCACCGGGTCTGCGCCATCGGTGCCCAGCACCAACAGTGTCGAGCCTCCCGCCTTCACCGCCGCTTTAACCGCTTCAGCCGGCTGACGGTGATGCAGCACTACCGCCACGTCATTGTCCTTCAGGCTGGTTGTCAGTTGCAGCAACGCCTCAGGCGTCCATTCGGTATCCGGCCTGGCGTCGGTGCTGACCAGCTCCAGATTCAATCCACTCACCAGGTAAGCAAAATGATCGCTCAGGCTGATCACGCTGAGGTTATCGGCGGTGGCCAAGCGTGCCTCGCTGTCTGCCGTGAGTTTCAGCAAACGCTGCTTGAGGCTGGCGAGGTTGGCGTCGATCTGTGGCTTGGCCTCGGGCGCCAGGCGGGCCAGGTCGGCGGCCATCACGTCGGCCATGCGCCCCATGTTGTTGCTGGCTTGCCATGGCTGGCTGTTCAGGCCATCGGTGGCGCCGGGCTGCACGGCGATGCCGGGCAAGCCACCGTCCACCGGGCGTGCGGCGTCGACTTCGACGATGCGGATATTGCTGCGCCGGGCCACCGGGTACAGCGGGTCATCCGGCCATAGCGAGCGCAAACCAATGGCTGCGTCGGCATTCAGCGCCAGGGCGTGCAGCGCCGGGGCGCCACGGCCGGTGAAGTACGACGTTTGTCGCGAGCCAGGCAAGTTAGCCGGCGCCGCGCGCTCTAGCTTGACCTCGGTGCCGTTGAGCAACACCTGAGCCAGGCCGTAAGTGACCGGCAACGCGGCCAGGACTGTCAGCGGTTTTGCCGCCTTGGCCTTGGCCAGCGCCACATGGCCGACGCCTTGGTTGGCGGCGATTTGCAGCGGTTTGAAACCGTCCGCCGCAAACGCCGGGGTGGAGATAGCAAGTGCGAGAAACAGGGGGCGTAGAACAGGGCGCATTATCCAAGATTCCCTTTCAGGCTGGGCACCGTGCCGCGCGCGATGGCGGCGAAGGCGAAGGCGATACCGGAAACCAGAATGATCGCGGCACCGGACGGGATTGGCAGGTCGAAGATGATGGGGGCCAGAATCCCGCACAGGGTGCTGACCGTGGCAATCGCCACCGAGATCCAGAAGAAGCCCTTGAGCGACTGGCTCAGCAAGCGGGCGGCCGCTGCGGGAATCACCAGCAAGGCGCCCACCAGAATGGCGCCAATGACCTTGACTGCCGCGACGGTAATCAGCGTCACCAGAATCACGAACAGGTAATCCAGGGTCTTCACCGCGACGCCACGCACTGCCGCCAGTTGCGGGTTGAAGCTGGCCAGCATGATGCGGTTGTACAGCGGCAACGCCAGCGCCATCACCAGCGAGCCGACAATCGCCAGCACCGCCAGGTCATTGCCGTTGACCGTCAACACCGAACCAAACAGCACGTTTTCCAGGATGTGTACGTTGATCTTGCCCGCCAGGATCAGCAGCAGGCTTGCGCCCAATGCCAGGGACACCGACAGGAACACGCCGATCAAAGTGTCTGGCGACAGGCCGGTACGGTTGCGCAGGTAATTGAGCAGGATGCCAAACAGCAGGCAGTAGCCGAACAGGCTGCCATAGGGCCCGGTGTAGGGTTCACCCAGCAGAATGCCGATGGCCACGCCGGTCAGCGCCGCGTGCCCGACCGCTTCTGAGAAGAACGCAAAGCGCTTGACCACCACCAGGGTGCCCAAACCGCCCAGCACCGGGCCGATCAGCAGGCCGGCGAGCAGGGCGTTGACCACAAAACCGTAGGCCAGTGCTTCCGGCAAATACCCGGAAGAGGCCCAGCCCTGGACCATCAAGCGAAAGGCTTCGTAGCTCATAAGGCCGCGCTCCGTGGGTGAGTCGAGAACAGAGTCAGCAGGCGGTCCGGGGTCAGCGCTTCCTTGGGCGTGGCGTCGAACAGCAGGCGCCGGTTCAAACCGGTGACGCGGTCCGCCAGGCGGCCGACGGCTTCCAGGTCATGCTCGATCCACAGCACGGTAATCCCGGCCTGGCGCCAATCGTTCAGCAGCCGTTCGAATACCCGGATACCGGCTTCATCAAGCGCCGACATCGGCTCATCCAGCACCAGCAATTGCGGGGCCGGGATCAATCCCTGGGCCAGCAGCACACGTTGGCGCTCGCCGCCGGAGAGTGCGCCCATGCGCCGGTGGCGCTTGTCCTGCATGCCGACCCGTTCCAGTGCCTCGCCAATCGCCTGGGCGTAATGCCTGGACAGGCCAAGAAATGCCGGGCGGCGCTGGCACATGGCGGCCATGAAGTCGTCGACCGTCATTGGCAAACCTCGATCGAACTCCAGCGCCTGGGGCACATAACCGATGGTGCCAGGCACGTCCGGCCAGTGCAGGCTCAGTTGGCCCTGGTGCGGCGTTTGCCCCAGCAGGGTCTTGATCAACGAGCTTTTGCCGCCGCCGTTGGGGCCGACCAGTGCATGGATGCTGCCGGGCTGGACCTGGAAACTCACAGAGTCGAGGATCACCGTGCGGCCCAGGGTCAGGGAGACATTGTTGAAGTCGAGGGTCGGGCCAATACTGGCCACGCCCAGGTGTTCGGCAGCCGTCATGCGCCAGACTCCTGAATCGCGCGGACCACCGTGTTGAGGTTGCCGGTCATTTCCACTTCATACTTTTCAGCGCTGTAGTCGCCGTAGGAAATATGCGACAGCGGGTACAGCTTGACCCCGGATTCACGCTGGATGGTGTCGACGTAGCTGGACGGGAAATCCATCTCCGAGAAGATCACCTTCACGTCCAGCTCGCGCAGTTGGTCGATGGTTTTCTTCAACTGGCTGGGACTTGGCTCGATGCCGTGGGCCGGTTCCACCACGGCGGTGACTTCCAGGCCGAATTCACGCAGCAGGTAGTCATACGCTGCGTGCACCGTGGCCACCCGCAGGTCGGGGTTGGGCGCGCTGGTGAGTTTGGCCAGGGAATCGGCACGCATCTGGCGCAGGCGCTTGCCATAGGCGCGGGCGTTTTGGGTGTAGAACTTGGCGTTGTCCGGGTCGAGCTTGCCCAGTTCGCGGGCGATGTTGTTGACCTGGGCGATCGAGGCGCTGATGGACAGAAACGTGTGCGGGTTGACCACCTTGCCGGCGCCGCGTGCAGCATTGCCGGTAGCGGCCAGCAGCGGCACGTTGGCGTTGGCTTCGATGACCGGGATGTCCGGGCGCTCGCTGGTGGCGATCATGCGGTCGGCGAAGTCATCGTGGCCGACACCGTTGAGCACGATCACGTCGAGGCCGCCGATGCGCTTGATATCTTCGGCACGAGGCTCATAGGCGTGAGGGTTGAAACCGGCCGGAATCAGCGGCACCACTTCGGCCTTGTCACCGACGATATTGGCCACGTAGCTGTAATAAGGATGCAGGGTGATGCCGATGCGCAGGGGCTTGCCGGTGTCTGCGCTGGCCAGTGGCGCCAGCAATACGCTGAGCAGGCCGACCAGCAACGGGCGTAAAAATGCAGATGACATAGTTAGGGTCTTCTCTCGGGTTCAGCGTGAATTCAGTGACGATGTTGGCGAGTAACGCCGGCATCGTATTGCGCGACCACCTGCTGCCAGCCCGCGTCGATCAGCGCCTGGTCAGTGAGGTCGGTGGGAGGCGCGAGTGCGGCGCTGCGGTTGAGCCAGATATCCGGCTCGGCGCCGCTCACGCGCATCAGCAGCGAACCGCTGAGGTCCGGGGTTTGGCTCAGCCCCAGGTAGGCCGCGCCCAGCAACTGCCAGCGATGGTCGCCACGGCTGACCGAACTGGCGTCCTGGGCGAACGGCGCGAAACCTTCTTTTGCCAGTTGCTCAGGCGTTGGCAGGGCGCTTTGCTCCTGCTGCAGCAAGTGGATTTCATCCAGGGTCACCCGCAGGTCGGCATAGATGCCTTGCTCGGCGGCGCTGAGGTCGCGGCGGGCGTCCAGTTGGTGGCTGGGTACGGCGGCGACTTCCTGGCTTTCACCACGCAGGCCGACCACGGTTCCCGCCACGGCCAGAATGATCAGGCACAGCAACAGCACGTACAGGGTTTCGTGCCCGGCGCCGGCCGGGCGCACGACTTGAGTGCTGCCTTTGGTCATGGCCGTCATGGTGCCTGGATATCCGCTTGGTCGATTTCCACGACGTGGCCTGGGCCGGCGTCAAACAGCACGTAGAACTCGGCGGAGGGTTTCTTGAAGGTCAGGGTCGAGTCCTGCCCCAGCTTGCCGGGCAGCAGGATGGTTTCGTCATAGCCGATCACATCCAGCGTCACGCCGGGGGCGCCGCTGCCGTCGGAGAAGCCGCCGGTGCACTGGATTTGTTCGCCGGCGATTTCCTTGCATTCGCACATCGGGTTGTGGGCCAGGGCTACGGTACTGAAACCGGCGCAGAGAATCAGCGCGCCACAGGTGCGGGCCAGTTGCTGCAAAGTCATGGTTTAACTCCTCGTTTATTCAGCCAGGCGACGGTGGCCGGCGATGCCTGGCTCAGGGGAATAGAGGCCTGGTGCATGGCGCCGTCCCAGCCTTCCATGGTGATCCACAGCTCGGCGTCGACGGGGGTGCGTTCCGGGATCGGCAGCAAGGCGCCCATGCGATACGGCGTGCCAAAGAAGATCACCCCGGCGGCGCGCAGGCTGCGGGGCTTGCCGATGCGCAGGTAAGTCGCCTTGACCTGTTCACCGCAGGTGGCGCACAGGGCGGCGTTGAACGCTTTCATTGGGCCGGCCGGGTCCGGGCGTGGGCCTTCGTTGCGGAACTCGGCGAGTTTTACGCTCCAGGGGCCGACTTGCACTTCGCCGATCTCGCGTTCCCCCAGGCCGCTGTCCCCACGAAACAATGCGGCGTCGGCAAAGTACTTGGGCATAAAGCCCAGGGGCACCAGCAACAGCAGGATATTGATGTGGAACCGCCATTTCAGCCAAAAGGCCCGCAGCGGCGAAGGCGGTTGAACGGTGATGGCCTTGCTCATGGGTTGCCCTCCTGAGTTTGAGCCTGCATGGCAGGGATTTGCGCCTGTTCCTGGGGTGCCCTGGTGGTGCGCTTGAACGCATTAAGGGTCGCCAGGGCCGTGCGTTTGCTCCAGATCAGCAGGCCGCTCAAGACCATCATGCTCAGCACCAGGCCGAAAAAGGCCCAAATCAGTTTGATCCACAGCCCGCCGAAATCCCCGGTGTGCAGCGGGCGCATGGATTCGGTGACGAACTCCAGCGCCGAGCGGTCGGACAGCAAGTGCGCGGCGGCGACTTCGCCGTCGTACGGGTTGATTTCAGCGGTCTGGAACATCAGCGGGTACCAGCCACGCCCGCCGATGCGCAGGTGGCTGTAGGCATTGCTCGGCAGGCTGACGAAGCTGGCTTCCAGCCCCGGAATGCGTTGGGTGGCAATGCTGATGGCGTCGTCCAGCGGGATCATGGGCGCAGGCACGCCGGGGCTGGACATCGGCACTTTCTCGCGGGACATCACCGGCACGACCGGCTCGCTGGAAATCGAGATCTGGTTGTCGAACAAAATCGCCTGGATCAGGAACCAGGTGCCGGTGATGGAGATCACGGCGATAAACCAGATTGACCAGATACCGCTCAACCGGTGGAAGTCACCCCAGAAAATCCGCGCACCGTGGTTAAAGCGCAGGGTGGGCTTGAAGAAGCCTTTCCAGAAGCGCTTGTAGACCACCAGCCCAGTCACCAGTGAGGCCAGCAGCGGTAAACCCAACAGCGAAACCAGGTACCAGCCCCAACTGAAGCCATTGGTGAACGGCACCAGCCACCAACCGTGCAGGGCGCGGGTGAATTGCTGGAAGTCGAACGACGGGCTGATGCCCTGGATCGCCCCGGTGTACGGGTTGGCGTAGACCTCCAGCGAACGCCCGTCGGGGTAGCTGAGGTTTACCGACAGGGCAAAGTGTGACTCGTCCGGACGGCTGAGGGATCGGACGATCACCTGCGGCTCGTCGCGCTTGATGGCGGCGATCACCTGGTCATAGCTGAGCAACTCGGCATCGTCCGAGGGCTTGCTGGCGCGGATGTCCGGGTTGGCCAGCCAGACGATTTCCTGGCTGACCACCGCCAGCGTCCCGGTGACGCAGACGATCAGCACAAAGAACCAGATGGGCAAGGCCAGCCAGCTGTGGACGAGAAACCAGAGTTTTGAGCGTGACTTCTTCGACATGAGAGTGAGGATTCTTTGATCGGAGGGGGGCAGTAGAGGCCCGGAAAAGGCCGGTCGTAGCTTTTGCTGACGCGACGGGCTGTATCTAAGTTAAGACGGATGAGAATTGGAAAACCCTAAGGTGGATATGAAAGCAAATGTTTCAGATGCGCATTCGGGGTCCATCGAACACGAAACATGTTCCCAGCCATCACCGAGGTGCGATTGATGCGACCGGGGCGCCGCCTATGATGGAGTCATACCGTTGAGCGAGCACTTTGATGACTTCTGCCAGAACCCTCTACGACAAACACATCGATTCCCATACGGTGTGTCGCCTGGATGACCAGGGCCACGTCCTGCTGTATATCGACCGCCAGGTGATCAACGAATACACCAGCCCCCAGGCGTTCAGCGGCCTGCGCGAGGCCGGCCGTGGCGTTTGGCGCCCCGGCACCGCGCTGGCGGTGGTTGACCATGTAAACCCGACTACGCCCAAGCGTATTGCAGCGATGCCGGATCCCGGCGGTGCGCGGCAAGTGTCGTACCTGGCGGAAAACTGCCGGGATTTCGGCATCGAGTTGCTGGACATCCTCGACAAGCGCCAGGGCATCGAACATGTGATCGCCCCGGAGCAGGGCTTTATTCTGCCGGGCATGGTGATCGCCGCCGGCGACAGCCATACCACCACCTACGGCGCCCTGGGCGCTTTCGGCTTTGGCATCGGCACCTCGGAAATCGAGCATTTGCTGGCCTCGCAAACCCTGGTCTACAAGCGCCTCAAAAGCATGCGCGTGACCGTGGACGGCGCACTGGCCCCTGGCTTGACGTCCAAGGACGTGATCATGGCGCTGATCGGCAAGATCGGTGCTTCCGGCGCCACTGGCTACGCCATCGAGTTTCGCGGGTCGACCATCGATGCACTGAGCGTCGAAGCACGCATGACCATCTGCAACATGGCGGTGGAAGCCGGTGCACGCGGTGCGTTCATGGCGCCGGACGAAAAAGTCTTCGCCTACCTCAAGGGCAAGCCGCGCGCGCCGAAGGGCGAGTTGTGGGAACGGGCATTGGTGGGCTGGCGCCTGCTGCACTCTGATGTCGACGCCGTGTTTGACCTGGAAGTGCAACTGGACGCCAGCACCCTGGAACCGATGGTTACCTGGGGCACCAGCCCTGACCAGGCAGCGTCCATTGGCTCGCGCGTCCCGGACCCACTGGACGTCAGCGACCTGATTTTGCGCCAGGATATGCGCCGCGCCCTGAACTACATGGGCCTGGAAGCCGGCATGCCGTTGAGTGAAATCGTCATCAGCCACGCCTTTATCGGCTCCTGCACCAACGCGCGGATCGAAGACCTGCGTGACGCCGCCAGCGTCGTGCGCGGCAAACACGTGGCCGAACACGTACGGGCGATGATCGTCCCTGGCTCCACCGAAGTGCGCGACCAGGCCGAAGCCGAAGGCCTCGCCGCGATTTTTATCGACGCCGGCTTTGAATGGCGCCAGTCCGGTTGCTCGATGTGCCTGGCAATGAACGACGACGTGCTGGAGCCGGGCGACCGCTGCGCCTCCAGCACCAACCGCAACTTTGAAGGCCGCCAGGGTGCCGGTGCGCGCACCCACCTGATGAGCCCGGCGATGGTCGCCGCCGCGGCCATTACCGGCCGCTTGACGGACATTCGCCATTTTGGAGAGCGAGCATGAGCCTGCAACCCTTCACCCTGGTCACCGGCAAGGCCGCGCCGATGCTGGCGGCCAATATCGACACCGACGTGATCATGCCCAAGCAGTTCCTCAAGGGCATCGACCGCAATGGCCTGGACCGTGGGTTGTTCTTTGATTTGCGCTTCTTGCCATCGGGCGAGCCCAACCCGCAGTTCGTGCTGAACCAACCAGCCTGGCAGGGCGCGAGCTTTATGGTGGTGGGGCCGAACTTCGGCTGTGGCTCCAGCCGCGAGCACGCGGTGTGGGGCTTGAAGCAGATGGGCATTCGGGCGTTGATCGGCAGCAGCTTTGCCGGGATTTTCTACGACAACTGCCAGCGTAACGGGGTGTTGTTGATCACCTTGGAAGAGGCGGTGTTGCAGCGGCTGGGGCAGACCGTCAGCCAGCCTGAGCAGGCGCAGATCAGCGTGGACCTGGAAGGGCAGGAGATTCGCCTGGCGGATGGCGAGGTGATCGCGTTCCAGATTGATACCTTGCGCAAGACGGCGCTGTTGTTGGGGCTGGATGCGATTGGCACGACATTGCAGCGCAGCGAGCAGATCAAGGCATTCGAGCGTGAACACCTGGCCGCCAACCCCTGGCTTAACTGACACACCAAAAATCAAACTGTAGAAGATCGTTCCCACGCTCCGCGTGGGAATGCATCCCGTGACGCTCTGCGTCACCCGTGCGCAAGGCTTAAGTCTTGCGCCAAAGAGCGGGACGCGGAGCGTCCCAGGCTGCATTCCCACGCAGAGCGTGGGAACGATCAACGGGATTGTCAGATGGACAAGCCCTTGAAGTGCTCCTGCAAAAACTCCACACACGCCCGCAGCTTCCCCGAGTACGCCAACCGCGTCGGGTAAACCGCCCAGACGTTGGCGCTCTGGGTGTAGTCATGCAGCACCTGCACCAACTTCCCCTGCTCCAGCAGCGGCTTCACATCCCACATCGAACGCAACAACACCCCGCGCCCGTCCAACGCCCACTGCAACACAATCTCGCCATTGTTGGACGATAACGGCCCGCGCACGCGCACGCTTTCATGCACGCCGTCGCGTTCCAGGTTCCAGATGCCAAACGCGTTGTCGCGCTCCTTGAGCACCAGGCAGTCGTGCTGTTCCAGCTCACTTAATTGCAGCGGCGTGCCACGCCGTTTGAGATAGGCCGGCGCAGCGCACAGCACTCGACGGTTGCTGACCAGTCGGCGGCCAATGTGTTGGCCGGGGATATCGTCGCCCACGCGGATTTCCAGGTCGAAGCCTTCGCTGACGATGTCCACCACGCGGTCGAACAGGTCCAGGCGAATCTCCAGGTCGGGGTATTGTTCGGCCAGCAATGACAGGGCCGGGGCCACATGATTGCGCCCGAAACCGAAGCTGCTGCAGATGTGCAGGCGCCCGCGCGGGCTGTCGTGGGCGTCCGAGAGTTCATCGGACAACTGCTGAAAATCTTCGAGAATGCGCACGGCCCAGCGCTGCACCCGTTCACCGTCTTCGGTCAGGGCGATGCGGCGACTGGTGCGGTGCAGCAGGCGAGTGGCGAGGGTGGTTTCGAGAATCTGGATGCGCTTGCTGACGTAGGCCGGGGACAGCCCCAGTTCGTCGGCGGCCGCAGCGAAGCCGGCCTTGCGGATCACGGTCAGGAATACCCGCAGGTCTTCTGGTAGGGGCACGGTATCTTTCTTGTTAGTCATCAGAAACAGGCGTGGCGGCATGAGCCGCCAGAATAGCACCGGATGGGCGAGCCTTCAGGCCCGCCCGGTGTGGGGCGCTTACTCGGCAGCCACCTTCGCTTGCGCCGCAGCTTGAGCGGCGCGGGCATGGCGACCCTTTTTAAGCGCGATGGGCGCCATCTTGTCGCGGTCCAGTTCACCTTCCCAGGCGGCCACCACCAGCGCGGCCACGGCGTTGCCGATGATATTAGTCAGCGAACGGCATTCCGCCATGAAACGGTCCACCCCAAGGATCAACACCATCGCCGCCACCGGCACCGTTGGCACCACGGCCAGGCTGGCGGCCAGCGCCACAAAACCTGCACCGACCACCGCGCCGGCGCCTTTGGAGGTAAGCATCGCCACTGCCAGCAAGGTCAGTTGCTGTTCCAGGCTCAGGTCGATATTGGTGGCCTGGGCCAGGAACAACACGGCCAGGGTCATATAGATGTTGGTGCCGTCCAGGTTAAAGGTGTAGCCGGTGGGTACCACGATGCCGACCACGCCTTTGGACGCGCCGAGGCTTTCCAGTTTCTGCATCAGTTGCGGCAGTGCCGATTCCGACGAACTGGTGCCCAATACGATCAACAGTTCCGACTTTATATAAGCCAGCAGCTTGAAGATGCTGAACCCGGCATAGCGAGCGACGCTGCCCAGTACCACGGCGACGAAGAAAAACGCGGTGACATAGAACGTGCCCACCAGTTTCAGCAACGGCAGCAGTGAGCCGAGACCGTATTTGCCGATGGTGAAGGCAATCGCCCCAAACGCACCGATGGGCGCGACGCGGCTGATCATGCCAACGATGCGGAAAAACACCTCGCTGGCCTGGTTGATCACACCCACCAGTGGCCGGCCTTTTTCACCGACGATCACCAGCCCCACGCCAAACAGAATCGAGACGAACAACACCGGGAGGATTTCGCCCTTGGAGAACGCGTCGAAAAAGGTCGTCGGGATCACATGCAACAGGAACCCGGTAATGCCTTCGCCGTGTTCAGCCTGGCCGACAAAGCCGGCAATCGCCGAGCTGTCGAGGGTCTTCACATCAATGTTGAACCCCACGCCCGGGTGCATCAGGTGGGCGGCGAGGATGCCGATCACCAGGGCAATGCTGGAGACGATTTCAAAGTACAGCAGTGCTTTGCCGCCGACCCGGCCCACCTGTTTCACGTCGTGCATGCTGGTGATGCCGGACACCACGGTGCAGAAAATGATCGGGCCGATGATCATCTTGATCAGCTTGATGAAACCGTCGCCCAGGGGTTTGAGGTCGATGCCCACCTGAGGCCACTGGTTGCCAATCAGCACCCCCAGCACGATGGCGATGATCACCTGCACATACAGGGTTCCCAGCAGTTTTCTGATTGTCATTTTTATTATCTCGAGACGTTTTTTGGGCAAAGAGAACCCGTCGCAGGCTTTTTCAAGCCTGCGGGGCGGGTGCATCAGGTCAGGGGGTTACATGTGCTCAGCGAAGGAAGGTCAGGACTTCGCCGAGTAACAGCTCGGGTGCTTCTTCTGCAATGTAATGGCCGGCCGGCAGGGCCTTGCCTTGTACGTTGGTTGCCACTTGCTGCCACTCCTTGAGCGGCTCGAAGCAGCGACCGACGGTGCCTTCGGCGCCCCACATCACCAGCAACGGCAGGTTCAGGTGGTTGCCTTTATCGATGTCGGCCTGATCGTGCTCAAGGTCAATGCCGGCAGCGGCGCGGTAGTCTTCGCAAATACCGGTGGCCGTGCCCGGCAGTTTCAGGCAGCGCAGGTACTCGGCGAAGGCTTCATCGGTGAACGGCTTGAGGCCGGCGCTGCGGCTGCCCATGACGCTGCGCAGGTAGAGTTCCGGGTTGGACTCGATCAGGCTTTCGGGCAAGGGTGCCGGGCGGATCAGGAAGAACCAGTGCCAATAGGCGCGGGCGAAGGCTTCGTCGGTTTGGGCGTACATCGACAGGGTTGGTGCGATATCCAGCAGCACCATGCGCTGCACGGCCTCGGGATGGTCCAGCGCCAGGCGATGGGCGACGCGGGCGCCACGGTCGTGGGCCAGTACCGAAAACCTGTCGAAGCCCAGGGCTTTAATCAACTCGACGCCGTCCTTGGCCATTTCGCGTTTGGAGTAATTAGTGTGGTGGTCATTGGCCGGTGGCTTGCTGCTGTCGCCATAGCCGCGCAGGTCGGCGGCGACCACGGTGAAGTGCTCGGCCAGTTGCTCGGCGACCTTGTGCCAGATGACGTGGGTCTGCGGGTGCCCGTGCAGCAGGAGCAGGCCGGGACCTGTACCACCGATGCGGTAGCTGATGTCCACGCCGTTGACGTGGCGCTGGTCTTTTTGGAATCCGGCGAACATGGGATGACTCCTTGTAATAATTGCTTGCATCCTGAAATCAGAGGGCGTCCGGGGCAAGGGGGAAAGCGTGGAGGGGTTGTTCATGAAGTGTGTTGGAGCGGGGAAGCTGGGCACTGTTGTTGCCAACAATGAAGATCAAGTGTGGGAGCTGGCTTGCCTGCTCCCACATTTTGATTTGTGTGTGTCTCAAAGAATTCAGCCTTGCTGAAACATCTCTGCCGCCCGCTGGCGAATCTGCGCCTCACTCAGATCCTCCTTGCGCGTGGCCAGAAACCACACATGCCCGAACGGGTCTTTCAATGTCCCGGAGCGGTCGCCGTAAAACTGATCCTTGGGTTCTGAAATCGACGTGCCGCCGGCTTTGATCGCCTGGGCAAACTGCGTGTCGACATCCTGCACATACAAATGCAGCGCCACGCTGGTGTGGTCCTTGCCTGGGCTGCCAAACGCCATTTCACCGCACGGCGAGGCCATCATGATGGCGGAATCACCGATACGCAGTTCGGCGTGGCCGATCTTGCCGTCGGGCATATCCAGGCGCATCACTTCGGTGGCGCCAAAGGCTTTTTTGTAGAACTCGATGGCTTCAGCGGCTTTATCGATACCCAGGTAAGGCGTGATGCTGTGGTAGCCCTCGGGGATGGGTTTAACGCTCATATCGTTCTCCTCGGTAGTGGTGGTGGAGGTACGCTTTTCCACTATAGGCCACGTGCGCCGAGGGTTGCGGGCAGCCGACGAGGTGTTGGCCAATGCTGCCTGGCTTGATCGTTCCCACGCTCTGCGTGGGAATGCATCCCGTGACGCTCTGCGTCACCATTGCGCAGGACTCAAGCCTTGCGCCAACAGCAGGACGCGGAGCATCCCAAGCGGCATTCCTTTGCTGCGCGTGGGAACGATCTGCATCAGGATTGTGCGGTGGGCTCAAGCAACTGCGCGCCGGGGCCGTGTTCGCCGAGCTTGTCATCCTGGTTGCGCAGCGGGCAGGCTTCCAGCGACAAGCACCCGCAGCCAATACAGCCATTGAGCTTGTCCCGCAGCATCAACAGTTTGTTGATGCGCTCATCCAGGTCCTCACGCCACAGCGCCGACAGCCGTTCCCAATCGGCGGCGGTGGGGGTGCGGCCGTCGGGCAAGGTTTGCAGGGCTTCATGGATCGTCGCCAGCGGAATCCCCAGCCGCTGGGCGATCTTGATCACTACCACGCGGCGCAATACATCCCGTGGGTAGCGCCGCTGGTTGCCAGCGTTGCGATTGCTTTTGATCAAACCCTTGGTTTCATAGAAGTGCAGGGCGGTAACGGCCACGCCGCTGCGCGCCGCCAGTTGCCCGACAGTGAGTTCTTTGGTGACCATGAAAAACTCCGAAAGAGCCCTTGACCTTGACTTAACTAGAGGTTTTACCCTGCGTGGCATCGAATCGCAAGATTGTGCCTACAGTGAGAGGGGAATGTTCATGCAGGTATCAGAGAAGAGTCGCGGCTTTACCCAGTTGATCGAGTTCCAGATCGAACCCCGCCAGCAATCCGCGCTGGTGGCGGCGCTGTCGTCCCAAAGCGAGCGCCTCGCCCAGGGCCATGGCGGTTTCCTGAGTGCCAGCGTGCAGGTCAGTGACGATGGGCGGCGAGTGCTTAGCTACCTGCAATGGCGGTCCCGTGAGGAAGGCGAAGCGGCCTTCAAATGCTTTGAGCACGGTGAGGAAGATTTCTGGACATTGATTCGCGCCCATCACGCCACCGCCGTGACGTTCGACTCGTTCCAGGTGTTGCGCAGCATCGAGCGCAGCCATGACCACGCTTTGCAATGCCGCCTAAATTGACAGGTGCAACATACGTTCGCCTTGCACGTTCTCGCCGGGGCGCCGCTTGTTCACCGCCAGTTCGCCTATCTTGATCAACCGCGTGCGCGTCACGTTGCGGCTCAGGCCCAGCAGGTTGGCGGTGTGTACCTGGTTGTAATGGCTGAAACGGTAGGCGGCGCGCAGTAGCGCGTCTTCGACCTTCTCGTGCAGGGCGCCGGCCTGTTCTTCAAAAAGCTTTTGAAAGGCCCGTTCCAGCAAAGCTCCGGCGCTGTTGTCGGCACCGTGCTGGCTGTCGTCCTGACGCTCGATGCGCATGTTTGACAGGCGCAGGTCGTCGCGTTCAATCACGCCGTTACGGCAGATCAACAGCGTGTGGTGGATAACGTTTTCCAGCTCGCGAATATTGCCCGGCCAACTGTAGCTTTTGAGTTTCTGTTCGGCCTCGCGGCTGATGGTGATCGGGCCGTAGCCCAGGCGCTGGCTGTAGGCTTCGATAAAATGCCGGGTCAGCGGCAGGATGTCGCCGGGGCGTTCGCGCAGCGGGCTGAGTTCCAGGCTGACCACGTCGAGGCGGTAGTACAAGTCCTCACGGAAATGCCCGGCGTTGATGGCTTTTTCCAGTTGCACGTTGGTGGCCGCCAGCACCCGCACGTCGATGGGGATGCTTTTGCGCGAACCCAGGCGCACCACTTCGCGCTCCTGGAGCACGCGCAGCAGCTTGACCTGGATCGCCATCGGCAAGTCGCCGATTTCGTCGAGGAACAAGGTGCCGCCGTCGGCCTCTTCGAACCAGCCGGCCTTGGCGCTAAGGGCGCCGGTGAACGCGCCTTTTTCATGGCCGAACAATTCGGCTTCCACCAGGGATTCGGAAAACGCCCCGCAGTTAACCGCCACGAACGGCCGGTTACGCCGGGCGCTGAGGTTGTGGATATGGCGCGCCACCAGCTCTTTACCGGTACCGGTTTCGCCGATGATCAGCACGCTGGCTTCACTGGGCGCCACCTGCTGGATGTGGGCCAGTAACGCCTGGGATTTTGGGTCTTCGAAGACCTGGGCCGTGGCGCGGATCGACGTCGCAAGGGCGGGCGAAGGCGGTAGGGTTAAAAGCTGCATAGGCACCTCTTTACACAAGAATTCAGGAGTAGAAGGTTGGGATTGGCAGGGACTGGTTTAACGCCCAGTCGCCCAGTTCGTGGAGTTTGTAGTCCACCGGGTCGTGCAAGGTTTGCGTGCGCAGGTTGCGCCAGTGCCGGTCCAGGCGCAGGGAGGCGTGGGTGGAACGGGCGCCGGTGACTTCAAACAGGCGGCTGCACAACTCCAGGCCGTTGCGGGTGGCGGCGACCTTGGAGGTGGCGATGGCGATGGCCAGTTCGCCGCGTTCGCTTTCACTGAGGTTCGGGCCTTTGGCCCAGGCCTGGTCCAGCAGTTCGCCAGCGCGTTCCACCAGCAGGCGCACGCCCTCCAGGGCGACCCAGAATTCGCCGTAGTGGTTGAGCACGTACGGGTCCTGGCGGATGTCCTGGACCGTGGATTTATGCCAGGGCCGGGTTTCGGTCAGGGTGTAATTGCGCGCTTCTTCGTAGGCCCCTTCGGCAATGCCGAGGAACATATGGGTGAACGTCAGCTGGGCGATCAATGGCCGCAGGCAGGCAAAAGGCGTGCTCAAGGGGCCGGGGTCGAGCAGCAGTTCCGACTCTTCGACGCGTACCCGTTCGAAGCTGGCGCTGCCGCTGTCGGTCTGGCGCTGGCCGATGTTGTTCCAGTCGTTGTGCAGGGTGATGCCGCTGCGACCGCTCGGGATGGCAGCGATCAGCAGTTTGCCGCCGGCGCTTTCATCCACCGCCGAGGCGATCAGCATTTCCGAGTCGCTGGCGCCGGAACAGAAGCTTTTTTTGCCGGAGAATTCGCGCCAGCCGCCGAAATCCTTGACCACCGTGCGGGTGTCCAGCGGGTTGAGGGCATTGCCCCAGAACCAGTTTTTGCGCGCGGTTTGTTCGAACCAGGGTTGCCATTGTTCCGGGCGGGAAAACAGCCGCACAGTGGCAAGCATCAGGTGATGAAAACCGAAGACATGGGCGATGGAACTGTCGACCTTGGCGAATTCGCGGACGATGCCGAGGGTCTCGCTCCAGCGGGCGCCGAGGCCGCCGTATTGGGTGGGAATGCTCAGGGCCAGCAGGCCGCTTTGGCGCAGGGCGTCACGTTCGGCCTTGGGTGTGCCGCCGCGTTCGTCGCGTTCGACGGCGGTGAGGGCAAACTCGGCGGCCAGCAGTTTGGCGGTCTGCAAGGGGGAGGGCAGGACGCTGTGGGGTTTGGCTGTCACGCGGGGGTTCCTCAATTTGGGTCAAAAGCCGAGTGCGGTGTAAGCAACAACTAGATCCAATGTGGGAGCTGGCTTGCCTGCGATAGCGGTGTGCCAGCCATAGATTTCTCAACTGACAGACTGCTATCGCAGGCAAGCCAACTCCCACATAAAGAAAGATCTGTGTGGTCTCAGGCCTTGGCTTTTGCGGGTAATACGTCGTTGGCGATCATCTCGCCGAACGGTCCGGTGAGGTTGGTGATGCCGCGTCCAGCCAGGCTCGCATAGGGCTCCGGCAGCAGCGGGAACACCAGTTCGGCGAAGCGATACGCCTCTTCCAGGTGTGGGTAGCCGGAAAAGATGAAGCTCTCGATCCCCAGGTCCGCGTATTCCTTGATCCGTTCGGCGACTTGCTGCGGGTTGCCCACCAGGGCGGTGCCAGCGCCGCCACGCACCAGGCCGACACCGGCCCACAGGTTGGGGGCTATTTCCAGGTTGTCGCGGCGCCCGTCGTGCAGCGCGGCCATGCGTCGCTGGCCTTCGGAATCAAAGCGCGAGAAGGATTTTTGCGCAGCGGCGATGGTGTCGTCGCTGATGTGTTCGATCAGTTTGGCGGCGGCTTTCCAGGCGTCTTCTTCGGTTTCACGCACGATCACATGCAGGCGGATGCCGAATTTCACGGTGCGCCCGTGGCGGGCAGCGCGCTCGCGCACGTCGGCGAGCTTTTCAGCGACGGCGGCCGGTGGCTCGCCCCACGTCAGGTACACGTCGACCTGCTCGGCGGCGAGGTCGTGGGCGGCGTCGGAGGAGCCACCGAAGTACAGCGGTGGATACGGTTTTTGCACCGGAGGGTAAAGCGCCTTGGCGTTCTGCACACGCAGGTGTTTGCCTTCGAAATCTACCGATTCGCCCTGTAATACACGGCGCCAGATCTTGAGGAATTCGTCGGTGACTTCATAGCGTTCGCTGTGGTCCAGGAAGCTGCCGTCGCCACGGTTTTCGTCGGGGTCACCGCCGGTCACCACGTTGATCAGCAGGCGGCCATTGGACAGTCGGTCCAGGGTCGCGGCCATGCGTGCAGAAACTGTCGGCGAGATGATCCCAGGGCGAATCGCCACCAGGTAACGCAGGCGTTCGGTCAAGGGCACCAGCGCGGAGGCGATCACCCAGGAGTCTTCGCAGGAGCGCCCGGTAGGGATCAGCACGCCGTGGTAGCCGAGGTTGTCGGCGGCTTGGGCGACTTGTTTCAAATAGTTGAGGGTGACCGGGCGGGCGCCCTGGGTGGTGCCCAGGTAATGACCGTCGCCGTGTGTAGGAAGAAACCAGAAAACGTCCATGACAAATCCTTAAGCGATTTTCAGCAGAGAGGTGGGGTGCGCGCCGAACAGTGGTGCGGCGCGTTCTGCAGCCAGTTGAATGCGGGCCTTGAGAAGTTCACTGGTGATTTGGTAGTCGGTGAAATCAGCCTCGGTGGCGTACACGCCGATGGGCAAGGTCAGGGCCTGGAAGAAGCTGAACAGCGGGCGCAGTTGGTGATCGAGTACCAGCGCATGGCGTTCGCTGCCGCCGGTTGCTGCCAGCAATACCGGGGTGTTGATCAGGGCGTTAAGGTCGATCAGGTCAAACAGGTGCTTGAGCAGGCCTGGATAGGAGCCGCGATAGACCGGCGCGGCAACGATCAATAGGTCGGCTTGTTCGATGGCGCGCAACTGAGCTTCGACCTCAGCCGGCAACTCCTGACGCGAAAGTGCACCGCCCAGCGCACGGGCGATGTCGCCCAGCTCGATCAGCGTGGCCTGGATTGGCAATTGGCCGGCCAATTCGTCCAGCAGGGCTTGGGTCAATACCAGGGTGCGGGATGGGCGCCAGGTTCCGCCGGAGAGGGCAACGACATTCAGGGGACGGGTCATGAACAGTTCCTTTTTCAACAGTGGCTCAAAGCAATGAGGAGTGGCAGGGCTTGAGCAAGAGCTGTACCAATCTGTGCAGGCCTTGATTTCCGAGGGCTGTGGGCCAGGTGTTGGGAAGTGAAGGTGTTGTCTGCCTGGTGTTTTGTTGAATGACTGTTGCGGAGGCAACAGTTGCCAGGTGAACAGTGTTGCAAATGATGTAACCAGTTATAGAGGGTTGCATATATTCCGTAAATGAACGTATTTCCATATTTATAGATCTGTATGGAATATACGGTGAGTGCTATCGGGGATGCCTGCGAGGTTGATAGCGACTATCACGGACGATGATTTTTAACCGGGGGTGGGCGGGAGTAGCCTGTGTTCATTGACTTGAACCCGATTCGCAGGACCTTCGCCATGAACCGTTTCCTCGCCATTTCCTTATTGCTTGTCACCTCCGTGCTCGCCGGTTGTGCGACGCATTCTTCGCCGGAACTGCGACCTTATTCGGCCGAGGAAACCAGGCAACTGGCGCTGGAAGCGTTGAGTCGCCGGGGTTTGTCGTTTGATGAATATCAACAGCAAAAAGCCCAACTGACCGGTCAGCCACAGAAGGCCTTTGGTTTTGACAGCGAGGGTGAGATGAACGTACAGCGCAACGTGCAGTTGCATGGCCGCCCCAGTTGAACCCGTGCTTTGCTTTTTATAAAAGCCCGAAGATTCCCACAGGAACTTCGGGCTTTTTGTTTTCCATCCGTTTCCCGGAGCCTGTTAAGCTGAATTTCAGGAGCGTTCCTACGCACTTTTAAATAAAGTGGTCTTTCTTTAACGGCACTTGATCAGGTAAACCTTCCTTCTTTCTGATCGCTGCCCCTGAGACGCTGTTCTCGGGAACATGCTCTGCGAGTCTTTACGTCATGAATAAACGTCCGCTGTATTTCGACTACGCCGCCACCACGCCGGTGGATGAGCGAGTCATCCAGGTCATGGTCGAATGCCTGGGTTTCAACGCCAATTTCGGTAATCCCGCGTCCAGTTCCCATGCATTCGGCCAACAGGCCCGGCAAACGGTTGAACAGGCGCGGCAACAAGTGGCTGATCTGGTGGGCGCCGAGCCTGAGCAAATCGTCTGGACCTCAGGCGCCACCGAGTCCAACAACCTGGCTATAAAGGGTGTGGCCCAGGCGCGCGGAGTAGCCGGCGGGCACATCATCACCAGCCAGATCGAGCACAAGGCGACGCTGGATACCGCGCGCCAGTTGCAAGAGGCCGGGGTTGCCGTGACGTACCTGGTGCCCGACGCCGAAGGGTTGATCAGCGCCGAGGCGGTCAGCGAGGCCTTGCGTGAGGACACTTTTCTGGTGTCGCTGATGCTGGTCAATAACGAACTGGGCACGCTCAACGATATTCAAGGCATTGGCGCGCGGGTGCGTGAGCACGGCGCGTTGTTTCACGTCGATGCGGCGCAGGGCGCGGGCAAGGTGGCGATTGACCTGGCACAGTGGCCGGTGGATTTGATGTCGTTTTCAGCGCACAAACTCTATGGTCCCAAAGGCATCGGCGCGCTGTACGTCGGGCCGCGTGCTCAGCAAAAAGTGCTGGCGCAGATCCACGGTGGCGGCCATGAAGGCGGGCTGCGTTCCGGCACCCTGGCGACTCATCAGATTGCAGGCATGGGGACCGCCTTTGCCTTGGCGGCAGCATCCTTCGCTGAAGAGAAGGCGATCATCGTTGCGTTGCGCAAACGTCTTCTGGATCAGCTTGAGACGATTAACGGGGTGCGCCTCAACGGCAGCGCCACCCAGCGTATTCCGCATACCCTGAGCCTGACGTTCAGCGAAGGTGAGTTCAACGCCTCTGCGCTAAGCGCGGGCATTGCCTATTCGGCGACGTCGGCGTGCAATTCGGCGAGCAACGCGCCGTCTCACGTGTTGTTGGCGCTGGGCCATGATGCCCGCAGTGCCGGTCGCACTATTCGCTTGAGCCTGGGCCGGTTTACCACCGAACAGGATATCGACCAGGCGGTACAACTGATCAAGGCGGCACTGGCCAGCGCACCGGCCTTTTGGGCTGTCTGATCCCATAACAATTATTAGTGGTTAGCAGGAGACACAATGAGCACGCAGTCTTTGACCCCTGGAGCGGTGCCCCAGCGCCTCGCGCATACCCGTGAATTGATGAGCCGCGAGGGTATTCATGCCTTGCTGGTGCCCTCGGCCGACCCGCACTTGTCCGAATACCTGCCGGGTTACTGGCAGGGCCGCCAATGGTTGTCGGGGTTCCATGGTTCGGTGGGCACATTGATTGTCACCGCTGATTTCGCCGGTGTATGGGCAGACAGCCGCTATTGGGAGCAGGCGACCAAGGAACTCAATGGCAGCGGGATCGAGCTGGTCAAACTGCAGCCGGGCCAGACCGGGCCGTTGGAGTGGCTGGCGGAGCAAACGCCGGAAGGTGGCGTGGTGGCGGTGGATGGCGCGGTAATGGCGGTGGCGTCGGCGCGTACCCTGGGCAGCAAGCTGGCTGAGCGCGGCGCACGCCTGCGCACTGATATCGACCTGTTGAATGAAGTCTGGCAGGACCGCCCAACCCTGCCGAACCAGCCGATCTATCAACATCTGCCACCACAGGCGACCGTCAGCCGTGGCGAAAAACTCGCCACGCTGCGTGAAAGCCTGAAGGCGAAGGGCGCCGACTGGCATTTCATCGCCACGCTGGATGACATTGCCTGGCTCTTTAACCTGCGTGGTGGTGATGTTTCGTTCAACCCGGTGTTTGTCTCCTTTGCCTTGATCAACCAGCAGCAGGCGACGTTGTTTGTGGCCTTGAGCAAAGTTGATGCCGAGTTGCGTGCGGTGCTGGAACGCGATGGTGTGACCTTGCGTGATTACAGCGAAGTGGCGACGGCGCTGAAGGCGGTTCCGTCGGGCACGAGCCTGCAAGTAGACCCGGCGCGGGTAACGGCCGGCTTGCTGGAGAACCTCGACAGTGGCGTCAAGCTGGTCGAAGGGCTCAATCCGACGACCCTGGCTAAATCCCGCAAAAGCCTGGCAGATGCCGAGCATATTCGTCAGGCGATGGAGCAGGATGGCGCGGCGTTGTGCGAGTTTTTCACCTGGCTCGACAGCGCGCTGGGTCGCGAACGGATTACCGAGCTGACGATCGATGAGCATTTGACGGCTGCGCGTACCCGTCGCCCAGGCTATGTGTCGCTGAGCTTCAACACCATTGCCGCGTTCAATTCCAATGGTGCGATGCCGCATTATCACGCCACTGAAGAAGAGCACGCGCTGATCGAAGGTGATGGTTTGCTGCTGATCGACTCGGGTGGCCAGTACCTGGGCGGTACCACCGATATCACGCGGATGGTGCCCATTGGTACGCCGACTGAAGAACAGAAGCGCGACTGCACGCGTGTGCTAAAGGGCGTGATTGCCTTGTCCCGGGCGCAATTTCCCAAGGGTATTCTGTCGCCGCTGCTGGACTCCATCGCTCGAGCACCGATCTGGGCGGAGGGCGTGGATTACGGCCACGGCACCGGTCACGGCGTCGGTTATTTCCTCAACGTGCATGAAGGTCCACAAGTGATCGCCTATCAGGCAGCCGCAGCGCCGCAAACGGCGATGCAAGCGGGAATGATCACCTCCATCGAACCAGGCACGTACCGTCCTGGCCGTTGGGGGGTGCGGATCGAGAACCTGGTGCTGAACCGTGAGGCAGGCAAGACCGAGTTTGGTGAGTTCCTGAAATTCGAGACGCTGACGCTGTGCCCGATTGATACCCGTTGCCTGGAGCCATCGTTGCTGACGGTGGAGGAGCGCGAGTGGTTCAACGACTACCATGCGCAAGTCCGCGAGCGCTTGAGCCCGTTGCTCATCGGTGCGGCGCTGGAGTGGTTGCAGGTTCGCACGGCAGCTATTTAAAGGCTTGGAGTTCGGGGGCCTGGGCCAGCGCGTCGGCCATATAGTCGATAAACGCTTTGACCCGGGCTGACTGGCGGCGGTTAGGTGCCGAAACGGCATGGATCGGCAGCTGCAGCGCGGTGTAGTCCTGCAATAGCGCGACCACTCGGCCAGCCTTCAAGTCATCAAAGAACAACCACAGGGGCGACAGCGCAATGCCTAGCCCCGCTAATACCATCTCCCTGACGGCTTCCGAGTTGTTGCTCTGGGCATTGCCCTTGATGCGGACGCTGTGGCGCGCGCCGTCCTTTTCGTAAATCCATTGGTTCTGGCTGCTGAGCAGGTTGAACAGCAGGCAATTGTGCTCGGTCAGATCTTGTGGGGTTTGCAGCGAGGGGTGCTTGGCCAGGTAGGCCGGGCTGGCAAGTGTTACGCGGTGGGTGGTGCCAATCTGCCGGGCGATCAAGCTGCTGTCGCGTAGTTCGCCGATACGCAGTGTGACGTCCAGGCCTTCGCTGACCAGGTCCTGATTCTGATCGTTGAGTTGCAGGTCCACCTGGACTTGCGGGTATCGCTGTAGAAATTGGGTGATGCGCGAGGCGATATGCAGGCGTCCGAAGCTGACGGACGAACCAATGCGTAACGGCCCGGCGACGCTTTCTTTGCCGGACTGGAAACTGTGTTCTGCCGCATCCACTGCGGCAAGGATTTGTCGACAATGGCTGTAGTAACGCTGGCCTTCGTCGGTCAGGGACAGCCGGCGTGTGCTGCGGGAAATCAGCTTGCCCCCCAGTTCAGTCTCCAGCGCGCGCAGCACTTTGCTGATGGTCGGCTGGGTGGTCTGCAATTCCCTGGCGACAGCGGAAAAACTTCCACGCTCGATCACCCGGACGAAAACGGCCATTGCGTTGAGTTTATCCATTGGGAACTACCGATTCATGCCAAATGAGCATGGTGACTATAGCGCTTTGGCGTCTTATCGGCATGAGTGTGCGGAGTGATCATGGCGCCACTCTTTAATGAATCGGGAACTTCGAAATGACTGATCAAATGCGTGTGTTGATGGTGGATGCGGTGAATGCGCCGTTTCGTTTGGCGCAGTTGCCTAAGCCGGTACCAGGCATTGGCGAGGTGTTGGTGCGGATCAAGGCCAGCGGTGTAAATCCGCTGGATGGGAAAATTCGCGCAGGTCAGGCTGCCCACGCTCGGCAAGTATTGCCGGCGGTACTGGGTGTGGATTTGGCGGGCACCATTGAAGCGCTCGGATCAGAGGTCGGCGATTGGCAGGTGGGTGATGATGTTTATGCTCTGGGTTCGGGTATCGCCGGGCTTCAAGGGTCGTTGGCGGAGTACGCATTGGTGGATGCACGGCTGTTGGCGCGCAAGCCTGCCAGCTTGAGCATGCGAGAGGCGGCGGCCTTGCCGTTGGTGTTGATTACTGCGTGGGAGGGGTTGGTGGACCGTGCTCATGTAGGTCCTGGCCATACGGTGTTGATTCAAGGTGGAGCGGGAGGTGTCGGGCATGTCGCTGTGCAACTGGCGCTGGCGTATGGTGCCCAGGTATTCGCCACCGGCTCGGCCAGGCACCGCGGAACCATTGAGGCATTGGGCGCGACATTTATTGATTATCAGCAACAGACCGTCGAGCAATACGTGGCTTTGCATACGGCAGGCGAAGGTTTTGACATCGTCTATGACACGGTCGGTGGCGAGACGTTGGATGCGTCCTTCAGAGCGGCGAAGACGTATCTTGGCCATGTGGTGAGCTGCCTCGGTTGGGGGCAGCATGGCCTGGCGCCGCTATCGTTTCGGGGCGCAACTTACTCGGGGGTCTTCACTTTGCTGCCGTTGTTGACGGGTAAGGGGCGTGAGCATCATGGGCAGATTCTTGCCGAGGCTGCGCGGTTGGTTGATGCTGGAAAAATCAAACCTGTCCTGGATACGCGTCGGTTCGATCTGCACACGGCTGACGCGGCTTACGCATTACTCGCAAGCGGCGCACGGGGGCGCTTGGTGATTGAAGTTTGACTCAGGGCTTCGTGCGCTGCTGATGGCCCGGATGATGATTGACCCTAAGGTGCAGACGCGGGGGGCCGGAAGTACTCAGACTGCGCCTCACGAGTACGTGAGGCTGCGGGATGCTACTTGCAGATGACGATCATGCTTCGGCTGGTATAGCCGGCAGGATTAAGGCCAAAGGGGTAATCGCCTGGATCTTCGGCATTGTCGCCGGACTTGGCGATGACCCTGTAACCTTTCGCACCGCATGAGTTGACAGCACTGCTATAGCACTGGTCCCAGGAAGAGGAAAGCCCTGAGCAGTTTATGTGCAGCCCTTTTTTTCCCCGTTTTACTTCGGTCTTGGTAGTCGCGGCACATCCAGCAATCGCCACTATGACTAACAGCATCAAAATTCGCTTCATTCCTATCCTTAATAGCCGCCTCGCTTAAATGCCCGAAGCCGACTTTGCTCGCTCTCGAGTGTAGCGTTCCCGATGTCCTTATCTAAATTCTCCATGAATGACACTGGTTTACAGCCTAAACATGGCCTAATTGAGCGGCAAATGCCAGAGCTACGTTAAATCGTGATTAATCGGCAGGAACCAGAGGTTTTGATTCGTTACGCATAGTCAGGGTAGCGCCGACGGAGGCCAGAATAATGCAGGTGATGGCTAGCCACTGTGCCAGGGATAGGTGTTCCTGAAGAAAAAATAGACCTGAGAGAGCGCCAAAAGCCGGTTCGATACTCATCAATGTGCCGAAGGTGCGTGCGGGAAGGCGGGTGAGTGCGACCATCTCCAGGGTGTAGGGAAGGGCGGTAGACAGAACGGCCACGCCGATGGCTATCGGGATCAACGAAGGCGTCAGCAGTGCGGCGCCGGCATGCACGATTCCGATAGGCGCGACGAATAGCGCAGCAATCATTACGCCGAGGGCGGCGGTTTGTACGCCGTTATCTGCCCCGGCTTTTTGCCCAAACAGAATGTACAGCGCCCAGCAGATACCCGCGCTGAGGGCGTAGGCGGCGCCTGTAAGGTCGATACCGCTACTGGCTTCTCCGAAGGGAATAAGCAGTAGCAGGCCGACAATAGCCAGGGCTATCCATAGAAAGTCCACGGCGCGCCGCGATGCATAAATGGCCACTGCCAATGGGCCGGTGAACTCAAGTGCTACGGCAATCCCCAGCGGGACTGTTCGCAAGGACATATAGAAGAGGAAATTCATCCCGCCCAGGGCCATTCCGTAAACGATAACTGTGCGAAGCGACTTCGTAGTGAATTTGGCACGCCACGGGCGCAATAGCAGCAGCATGATCAGACTGGCAAACACTAGGCGCAAGGTTGTGGTGCCTTGGGCGCCAACGATGGGGAACATGCTTTTGGCGAGTGAGGCGCCTGACTGTATTGAGGCCATGGCGATTAGCAGCAGGCCGACAGGGAACAATGTCGAGGCCAGGCTACGAGGTGGGGTGGTCATTGGGGTGTTCGTCCGAGGTCATATAAAGAAGTAGAGGCCGCTATGATGCTTAACTGTTTATGATTGGGCAATATATTGCTCATCCTGCTGCGGATTTCCTCCTATATAGAGGGAAATTGAGGTTATTCGGGAGTATTGATAGAAAACCTGAATTAAGGGTTGACGGCAGATTCTGGAAGTCTATAATTCGCCCCACTTCCGGCGCAGTCTAAACGGAAAACTCCTTGGTAAACAAAGAGTTATGTAGGTTTTGACAGCGAGCTGCTTCAGATCATCGAAGCCCAGAAGGAGTTAATAAGGCCGTGTTGTTTGGCCCTATTAACGGTTCGATCTTCTCGGTCGAAAGCGGAGAAAAATAGGTGTTGACAGCAGCGTGTAACGCTGTAGAATTCGCCTCCCGCTAACGAGAGATCGGAAGCGCAAGTGGTTGAAGTTGCAAAGGAAACTTTGAAAACTTCTGAAAATAACCGCTTGACAGATACAGAGGACGCTGTAGAATGCGCGCCTCGGTTGAGACGAAAGATCTTAACCAACCGCTCTTTAACAACTGAATCAAGCAATTCGTGTGGGTGCTTGTGGAGTCAGACTGATAGTCAACAAGATTATCAGCATCACAAGTTACTCCGCGAGAAATCAAAGATGTAACCAACGATTGCTGAGCCAAGTTTAGGGTTTCTTAAAAACCCAAAGATGTTTGAACTGAAGAGTTTGATCATGGCTCAGATTGAACGCTGGCGGCAGGCCTAACACATGCAAGTCGAGCGG
>Ga0247816_10000240_pt1 | contig 33364 bp, 25 predicted proteins | sample UWRJL209509C1_FD_179930 | JGI IMG/M metagenome (GOLD analysis project Ga0247816, IMG submission 179930) | Plant litter microbial communities from Arlington Agricultural Research Station in Wisconsin, United States - UWRJ-L209-509C-1 | ecosystem: Environmental > Terrestrial > Plant litter >...
CGAGGAAGAAATATTGATTACAACACCTTATTTTATTCCCGGCGAAAGCCTGCTTGATGCCCTGGTTGTTGCGGCAATGAGTGGCGTGAAAGTAGTGCTGCTGGTGCCGGACAAATCGGATTCGCGCATGGTAGCGGCAGCCGGGAGATCCTATTACCTGGAACTGATGAGAGCGGGGGTAGAGATATACCAGTATGAAAAAGGTTTTATTCATGCCAAAACAATGGTATCTGACCGGCAATTGTCTGTTATAGGAACAGCCAATATGGACAATCGAAGTTTTGAATTGAATTTTGAGGTTAATGCTGTGATATATGATAATGAAACAGCGGAGAAAATGACTTCCGTGTTTTACCAGGACCTGAAATTTTCAAGTCGCATTAATGTAGAAGATTGGGAAAAGCGGCCACTGTATGTGCAGTTGCCTGAAAAACTAAGCCGCTTATTGTCTCCTCTATTGTAAATTAATAGCAGCAGGAAGATTTCTTATTTCCTGCTGAATGCTTGTTTTAGATAGAAATAAATCAGCAGGATGATCAGTACGATAAAGACACTGCTAATAATTCCAGCTGCAATACCCAGTACCAGGTTCAATAACGGAAATACAATATACTTCGCGATAAAATAAACCACAATCACCAATACCGCAATTGCTAAAATGCTACTGAGCTTTAAATCGTTCATTTTAAAAAGGATATTTTGACCGTATATACTGTTCAACGTCGGCTGCTGCCGTGCTTCCTGAATCCTTCACTGCGCGCTGTAATAGTTCAGGAGTGATTCCGAATTTCTTTGACCAGAATTCCACGTCGTAATACTCCTGCAGGTTAATCCATTTCCTGTCGTTCAATCTCATTTCATCTCTGTCGTAATAACTGTTTCTGAGCATATCGATAAATATTAAATGGTTTTAGTAGTATTCTATTGCACTACATACGTCTAATGTAGCAAGATGGATGCCATTTACCTACCCCCAATATATTATTATTTTGTTAAAATAAAAAATCAACCTGTATTACGGGGCAACCTTCCCTTAACATTGTGGTAATATTAAAAAACGTTATTTGCAGAACGCAGGCTAATCAAAGTATTGCGGTATTTTTTCTAAATGAAATCATTTTATTGGCATTTCAGCAACTGGATGGCTTTAATCCTGTTTACACTGCTATCTGGCCTATGGTCTTTGACCTTAGCAAACATAAATCCGGTATTAACCCCGGACTATACACTGAAACTAAGTAAACGTTATCCGGATTCTGCCTTCCTTCTCCTAAAAAAGATGCAGCATGAGGCCTTACTTGCCAATGATAAGAAGAAGACAGGGATCTGTTTGCAACAAATGGGAAAGATTTGTTATTCCCAGGGGCACTATTCACTTGCGCTGGAATATTATCAGCAGGCAGGCAAACTCTTCGGGCAATTAAATGACAAAGGCTTGATTGCAGATAATTACAATGACCTGGGCCACTTATATTATAAGAACATTGATAAAAAATCGTCACGTAAGCAATACGATCTGGCTAAGCATCTGTACCTGGAAACCAAAAATAAGGTAGGGCTGGGCGAAACTTATGGCAACCTTGGCCACCTGTATGAAAAACAGCAGCGTTATGACAGTGCATTTTATTACCAGCGGCGGGCGCTGAAGGAATACAGCATGGCCGCTCACAAACAGGGAATGGCTAAAATTTATGAAAATTTGGGAAGTATTTTCGAAGATCTGCTGCGTTATGATTCTGCAAGGGTTTATTTTAATTACTCGCTTGAATTGTATAAATCTGTTAACGACCAGGTATCGAGCATCGAAGTGATTAATAATATTGGTGACATCATGCGTAAAACCGGTGAATATAAGGCAGGTTTGGCCTATTCCCAAAAAGCACTAACCTTGTCACTGGATACAAAAAATGAATACGAACAGGCCGCGGCTTATAAGGATATAGCTAAATCTTATAACCTGCTGGGGGAAAACGATAGTGCTTTTTATTATATGGAGCTGAGCCGTAAACAATTGCTGAACATCTATTCAGATCAAAACAACAGGCAAATGTCTTTTCTTCAGATCATTTACGATACGGACAAGAAAAACGATGAGATTGCCAGATTTGAAAACGGACATAAACAAAATATAATCATTGGTATCTCGGTGGTTGTTGTGATCCTGCTGTTGGTGGTAATGGGCCTGCTGACTATTTCACGTCAGCGTTTTAAACTCAGGGAAAACAAGGCCATCGCTGAGAGGAACGAACAACTGAACATTGCACAGCGGGAACAGCTGGAACTCAAAAGTCGTGAACTAACCACGCATACCTTACAGGTAATCCAGCACAACCAGTTTCTAGAAAGTATGCGTGGAAAGCTGGACGAAATGATCAGTGATGATAAAAGAGATCAGAAAAAGCAACTTCAGCAACTGGTACGGCAGATCAATCAGAATATCAATCACGATCAGCAATGGAAAGATTTTACGATGGTGTTTGAGCAACTGCACCAGTCATTCTTTGATAACCTCAAGTCTTATTGCGAAGATCTCACCGTGAATGACATCAGGCTGATTGCCTTGTTAAAAATGAATATGAGCTCTAAAGATATGGCAGCGATATTTGGTATATCGCAGGATAGCCTGAGGGTAGCCAGGTACAGGCTCAGGAAAAAACTCAATATAGGGCAGGGAGATAATCTGAGTTCTTTCATACAAACAATTTAGCCCCATCCAGGGCTTAACAATTTGTTAATGTTACGCTAACTAAATGGTAATGGCGTTTATGTTTCCTGTATATTGTTGATCTTCAATATTATAAATATTCATGGTATACGCTGTACGCGCTTTGTATATGCCACTGTTCACGTTGTTTACATTTTGTACACGCTGGTTTCTTGGTAGTGGAGACATTAGATATCACCTTTGACGCAGAGTTGAAAATCACTCAGCCAAAAAACAAAACAAATAATGAAACCGATTTTAAAAACGATTTTTTGCTTATTCTTAAGTATTACTGTGGCGAAAGCCAGTAACATTAAGGGGCACGTGTATGATCAGAAAACAGGGGAGCCACTGGTAGGTGCCTCGGTTAAACTGGAAAATACAGACAAAACTATTATGACTGGTCTTGACGGATCATTTGAGTTCAAGAAGGTTACTGCAGGTACCTTCACGCTGAAAGTATCTTACATCAGCTACAAGACATTTAGCAAACAACTCATCATTTTGAATGAGGACAATCCAGCTATCAATGTGTATTTGACCGAACAGGGCGGTAACGATCTCACTGAGATCAGCATTTCGGCCAAACATGATGGCGCCACAGAAAATACTGCAAGAAGGATAGAACAAAAATCTATGCAGGTAATGAACGTGGTATCGGGACGTGCGATGGAAATATCACCCGATTTAACGGTTGCCAGTGCCATCCAGCGCGTATCTGGTGTGTCGGTAGAAAGAAGCAACAATGGCGATGGGCAATATGCAATCCTTCGCGGAATGGACAAAAGGTACAACTATACGCTGGTAAATGGTATCAAGATCCCAAGTCCTGATAACAAGTTCAGGTATGTACCATTGGATATTTTCCCGGTTGAACTGCTTGAACGCCTGGAAATCTATAAATCATTAACACCAAATATGGAAGGTGATGCTGTGGGTGGTGTGGTAAATATGGTAATGAAAGATGCGCCTGCAAAACTGCAGATCAATGCGAACCTGGCATCGGGATACAGCCAGACGTTTTTCGACCGTAAATTCCTTGGTTTTGATGCCAGCTCCATCAATTATAAATCTCCTTACGAGAATAATGGCAGAAGCTACAATGCTAAAACGTCTGATTTTTCTACCGGTACAGTAGATTATAAAGCTAAGCAACCAGCCCCGAATCTGGTTGGCGGTTTGTCTGTAGGTCAGCGTTTTTTGAACAATAAACTTGGAGTGCTCATCGCCGGTAGTTACCAGAATACCTATAGGGGAACAAATAGTACTTTCTTTAATTCATCTGTAGTTGAGGATGACAGAATAAGCAGAATCACATCAATGGATTACAGACAGTACAGTGAGCAGCAAAAACGCTATGGCTTACATGGAAAGGTTGATTATACGCTTAATAAAAACAATAAGTTCTCCTTGGTGAACTCATACGTAAACCTGACCAATATCCAGACCCGTGATGTGCTGACCACAAATTTCTCCAATGCAGATTATAATGCTGCAGCCGGCAATGCACAAATTTCTTATAATACGCGTTCGAGATTAACAGAGCAGCAGATTTATAACAGCACACTGCACGGTGAGCACAAAATTATCCCGGGCAGGTTAAAAGTGGACTGGTCGGCCGTATACTCCTCAGCGAAAAATGATGTTCCTGATGAAACTTCTGTAACGCTGAATGGACTGCGTACTAATTTTAATGAAACCAGAACTACAGCTTCTTCAATGACCCACCGCTGGTCGCGTAATACGGACGAAGACAAAGCCGGTTACCTTGATATTACCTATACCGCAGATATTGCAGGCATCAAAGTTGATTTTACTGGTGGCGGTTTGTACAGGGATAAACAAAGGAGCAGTTTTTATAACAACTACACCTTCAAACCCCTGGTTCCTGCATCACTGTATGGCGTAGCTTTTACCAACTATGCCGACATTGCATGGGATATACAAAATCCACAGGCTGCCGTTGCAAATTCACTGACTTATGATGCTTCTGAAAAGACCAGCGCAGGTTACGGTATGTTTAATTTCAAAGTGAACAAACTGGAAGTGATTGGTGGTGCAAGGGTTGAACATACCAACCAGGGTTACAACCTGCTTTTCCCTGCTGGGGAAGCAAATCCGGTTGGTAGCCAGGAATATACTGATCTGTTACCAAGTTTAAACTTAAAATACGGTTTAACTGACAAACAAAACCTGAGGGCGAGTTATTTCCGTTCGCTGAACCGTCCGGGTTTTTATGAAGTGGTGCCTTCTAAAGTTGTAACCGAAGAATATCAGGAACGTGGAAACCCTGACCTGAAACGTGCCATTGCTGATAACTTTGATATCCGTTATGAGTTGTTACCGAACAGCTCTGACCAATTATTGGTTGGTGCTTTCTTCAAAAACATCAAGGATCCTATAGAATATACCATACAGGCAGATCCTACAAGGGGACAGGACCAGTTTTATTCTCCGGGCAATTTCGGAAACGCAAAGAACTATGGATTGGAACTGGATTATATCAAGTTCTTTAATAAGTTCGGTTTCAAGGCTAATTATACCTATACCCACTCCAGAATTACGACAGATAAAACCCAACGGATCAGAAACGCTGCTTCAGGTGATGTACAAACAATCATTGTTCAGCAATCAAGACCGCTGTACGGTCAGGCGGCTCATATCGGTAATCTATCCCTGTTATACAAAGATACTAAACACGGTTGGGATGCCCAATTGGCAGGATCATATACAGGTGAAAGGATCAATACGATTTCACAGTTTGTAGATAACGATCTGTGGCAGAAAGGATTTATCCAGATGGATGCATCGGTAGAGAAAAAATTCAAAAACAACCTGAGCATTTTTATCAAGGCAGGAAACTTATTGAATACCCCTACAGAATTATTCATCAAAGGAACCAATACAGAAAATACAGGATTGCCTAAACAGGACCTTGGCAGTAACGAAACGCTGATCAGAAAAGATTACTACGAACAAACCTATTTATTAGGTGTACGCTACAAATTATAATTTAAGCAAAATACCACGCTATGAAAATTAAAGTATTATTACTCTGTGCCGCATTAACGGCTGCAGTATTCGCGGGCTGCGAAAAGGCCAATATTGATGTAGATACCACTCCGGTTCCTACAAATACCAGCGGTGTTTCTGGTGAAGTTTATGGCATTTGGACCAAAGGGAGCGTAATCCGCGTAACAGGCGATATCATTGTCCCGGTTAACAAATCGCTCACCATTGAAGAAGGCGTGCTCGTGATTATGGATACTTTGGCGAGACCTGAGATTATCTTAAACGGGAATTTATACTCCCTGGGTACAGCTGCAAATCCTGTTAAATTCACTATCGAAGAGAATTACAGAAATACGGCACATACTTTTGGAAAAATGTGGGGTGGTATACTGGCCTCAAAAACATGTACTGAGTTGCTGCTGGACAATACTATTCTTGAATATGGTGGTGCCACAACTACAGAAGCATCTACTTCTGTTAAGCTTGGTTTGTACAAAGCCGTGAGCGGTGAAAATACACCGGCAATCTGGTTTTCTAATGTGAACGGTAAACTTGTGGTTGCAAACAGTACCTTCAGGCATTTTCAGGATGATTGTACCTACATTGAAGGTGGTCATATCATTTTTACGGGCAACAAGTTCTATAATACAGGCCTGGTAGGCGGTGAAGGAATCAATATCAAATCTGGATGTTTAGCCGATCTGTCGTATAACCTTTTCTACTCAAATAATACCAATGCATTTAAATTATCCAACACAGGCGACCGCACGCCTCAGGCGCATGTGGTTGTGTATAACAATACAATGCTGAATACCGGTTGGAGAAGACCGACCGCGAAGGGTGGTTCAGTTTGGCTGGAAGCAACGGTTTATGCAGAATTGTATAACAACCTCTTTGCGAATACCCGCTTTGGAATCAAGAAAGATACTAAAGCACCGCAGGACGCCAGGTCTAAATTCAGTAATTCGCTATACTTTGGTTATGTACAAGCTACGGTGACCCAGTTTCAGCCTGCCGCGGATATCATTGCCGGCACAAATGATGTAATCAGTACAATAGTAGGGGCTAATGATCCAAAATTTGTAAACTATCCTTTAAGCACTGCTACGTCAAATTATGTGTTCAGTGATAGCTGGGATTTCCATTTATCCGCAGGATCTCCGGCACTGAACAAAGGCACAAAAAACTTTGTACGTAATTTCCCGGACGGGATCACGATCAACAATACTGTATACGTTTCCCCAGAGCCAGCTTCTTATATTGGCGCCTTCGGTTCAAACTAGTCGTTTTTTAAGCATCTTCGCTCCGCGATGCGGGTAGGAGATGCTTTTGTATTTTAAATTATATCATGTTTAAGCATAAAAAAATACTTTATCTAACACTCCCAATACTTCTTGCTGCCTGTAGCCGGCATATTTCTCCCGCAGTTTCAACGGCGGTAACCGAAAACGTAGTGGCCATTCAACCAATTGTTATTTCTGAAAAGGTTGGATTTGATTCTGACGATCCTGCAATTTGGGTTAACCCCAAAGATGCCTCAAAAAGCCTGGTGATTGGTACTGATAAATCGGCGACGGGCGCGCTGTACGTTTTTGATTTACAGGGAAAAATACAGCATAACCTGGTTGTAAAAGGATTGCAGCGTCCAAACAATGTTGATGTTGCCTATGGCTTAAAGCTTGATGGTAAAGCCACTGATATTGCAATTACAACAGAACGTTTTACCCACAAACTGCGGATTTACTCGTTACCAGATATGAAGCCTGTAGATAATGGAGGAATTCCGGTTTTTGAAGGAGAAACTGCTCCGGAATACCGTGACCTGATGGGGATTGCCATTTACACAGCGAAATCTGGAAAAATTTACGCAATTGTAGGGCGAAAGACAGGGCCGAAAGACGGCAGTTACCTTTGGCAATACCTCTTATCAGACAATGGATCGGGAAAAGTACAGGCCCAGCTGGTAAGGAAATTTGGTAGCTACAGCGGAAAAAAAGAGATTGAATCGATTGCAGTTGATAACGAATTGGGTTACATTTACTACTCGGATGAGCAGTTTGGTGTCCGCCAGTATGCGGCTGATCCGGAAAAAGGAAATCAGCAGCTGGCTATTTTTGGTACTACAGGATTTGCGGAAGACCACGAAGGGATTTCAATTTACAAAACAAGCGCAAACAAGGGCTATATCCTGGTGTCTGATCAGGGAGCAAACCGCTTCAGGATTTTCAGTCGGGAGGGGAGCAGGAAGGATGTTTATGATCATCAGCTGCTGAAAATTGTTAAAGTAGAAGCGGGCCATAGTGATGGCTCGGAAGTGGTAAACGTACCGCTTAACGATACTTTCAGACATGGTTTATTTGTAGTGATGAGTGATGACAGGACTTTTCATTATTACCGCTGGGAAGATATTGCGGGGACAGACCTTAAAGTAAAATAACACAATGATAAAAAAAACACAATTGCTGTTTCTGGCAGTAACCGTACTCATTTCCGCAAATGTATGTGGACAACAGAAAAAAGAACCGGGAGCAGCAACTGAACCGGTCCGCCTCATACGCGGCCCGTATCTGCAGGTAGCCAGCAGCACAGGAATACTAATACGATGGAGAACAGATGTATCATCCAGAAGCAAGGTTAGATATGGTACTGCCCCAGGCAAACTGGACAAAGCTGTGGAGGACATTAAATTGCTCACCGAACACCAGGTAAAACTGGGTGGATTAACACCGTCTACTAAATATTACTATTCAGTTGGCGGACTGCGTGATACCCTGCAGGGAGATGTGAACAATTTTTTCGTTACGCTGCCTGAGCCCGGCAAAGCGGGGCATTACCGCATTGCCGCTTTAGGTGACTGCGGTGATAATTCTGTTAACCAGCGCCATGTAAAGGAGCAATTGTTAAAATACCTTGGGCCAGAAGAGTTGACTGCCTGGATTTTACTTGGGGATAATGCTTACCAGGACGGAACAGATTCCGAATTCCAGAGCAAGTTCTTTAATATATATAAGAATGACCTCCTGAAAAAATACCCGATGTACCCGGCTCCGGGCAACCATGATTACCATGATACAGACATGACGGCGAATTTTGCACAGGAGACCCACCAGACAGCATACTACCAGAATTTTTCTATGCCAACTGAAGGTGAAGCTGGTGGTGTGCCCTCACATACGCAGGCATTCTATTCTTTTGATGTAGGTAACATTCACTTTTTGTCGCTGGATTCTTACGGTAAGGAAGACAAGGCCTACCGTTTGTATGATACCATCGGACCGCAGGTACAATGGATCAAAAAAGACCTTGCAGCCAATAAGAACAAAGGCTGGGTAATTGCTTTCTGGCATCATCCGCCATATACCATGGGCTCGCACAACTCTGATAAAGAAGAGGAGCTGGTAAAAATCCGTGAGAACTTTATTGCCATTATTGAACGCGCCGGTGTTGACATTGTGTTGAACGGCCATAGTCATGGATACGAACGCAGTCGATTAATGATGGGCCACTATGGTATGGAAAAAACCTTTGATGCGGCAAAACATAACCTGAGTTCGTCGTCAGGCAGGAACGATGGCAGTAAAAACTCTGCCCCCTATAAAAAAACTGCGAAGAATGATAAGGGAACAGTGTATGTGCTGAGTGGTTCTGCAGGGAAACTGGGAGGCAAACAGGCAGAGTATCCACATAATGCGATGTATTTTTCAGATGCTGACCACGGAGGTTCCTGTGTGCTGGACGTGCAGGGAAACAAGCTTGAACTGAAGTGGATCTGCGCAGATGGAGAAATCCGAGACCAGTTCACGATGATGAAAGAACCGCCTAAAAATGTTTCAAAATAAAACCAAGCTATTTCTACTTTCAGCGTTAGGAATGATCTGCGCATGTATCTTTTCCAGTCTCAAAACCGGAGGGAACAGCAGTGGTATAACGCATGCCCTGGTTGTATTCAGGGAAGGTTCGGCTGCTTTTGCCCTTTCTTCCCTTGAGCTTGAAAATACCATTACCGCGCTAAAATCCGGGGACAGTGCCGCAGTAGTAAAGGCAAGGACGGCATTGAAAAACAGCCGGTTAAACTATAAAAGGATAGAGTTCTTTGTGGACTACTTTTTTGAAAGTTCATCGATGATTTATAACCGCCCGGCAAAGGTTGAAGTAGACGAGCCCTATATGGAATACCAGGAGCCATCGGGCTTCCAGGTGATGGAGGCTATGTTATTTGACACAGATCCAGTTGCACACAAAACCGAATTGATGGAACAGGCAGAAGTTCTTGCATCCAGCGCATCAGATTTAAATTCACTTTTATATGGCTTTGAGGGTAGCGACCGGCAGTTAATGGAAAGCCTGAGGCTGTCACTGGTAAAAGTGATAGCTTTAGGTATTACTGGTTATGATGCGCCAGAACTGAAAAGCGGCATTGAAGAATCATGGCAATCGGTAAAGTCCATATCAGACATCCTTGGTCCTTATCTGCAGGTAAATACCCCTAAGACGCAGGTTCTTTCACTTACATTAAAAAAAACATTGACCTATCTGGATGCGCATCAGGATTTCGATACTTTTAACCGCATGGATTTTTTAACCGGCTTTGCACTGCCAATGCAGGAACAATTGGAAGAATTTATCCATGCCGAAAACCTGGACCTCCATGATAAAAGTATTTTAAATTACCAGGCCCGCAATTTATTTAGCCCGGATGCAATTCCTGAAAAGGCATTTTCAAGTTCATTACCCGGTAACAAAGCAAAGATTGCCCTGGGAAAAACCCTTTTCAGCGATGAGCGACTATCGGGCAACCTGCAAAGAAGCTGTGCCAGCTGTCATCATCCGGAACAATATTTTAGTGACGGTTTAACTAAGAGCCTGGCTTTTGATAGCAAATCTTTTGTGCAGCGAAATGCCCCCGGGTTGTTGTATGCAGGATTTCAACATTCCCAGTTTTGGGACGGCCGTGTTAAAACCCTGCAGGAACAGGTTAAAAATGTGATCAGTAATCCCCTTGAAATGAATGGTGATCATACTGTTATTACTGGCGTCCTAACGAAAGATACGGCCTATATCCATCAATTTAAGCAAATATACGGGACAGCACCCGCAAGCCGGTCAGGTATCGCGCAAGCTACTGTATCTAATGCAGCATATATCGATATAGATAACGTTGCTGATGCACTGGCTGCATTTGTATTGCAACTCTCGCCAAGGAATTCAGCTTTTGATCAATATATATCGGGTGATAAAAAAGCTATGACTGAAAGCCAGATAAAAGGCTTTAACCTGTTTATGGGAAAAGCGCAATGCGGAAGCTGCCATTTTGCCCCCCTGTTTAACGGATTGATACCGCCCTTGTACAAACTCACTGAATATGAGATCCTGGGCAGTCCGGCCAATGACGACTTTGAACATCTACGTGCCGACACCGATCAGGGCAGGTATGGATTTTTCCCCATTACCTATTACCAGGCGGCATTTAAAACCCCTACGGTGAGAAATGCCGCAAAAACAGCACCATATATGCATAACGGCGCTTTCAAAGACCTTAAAAAAGTAGTGGAATTTTACAACCAGGGAGGAGGGGCAGGCCTCCACCTTAAGGTACCACTGCAGACTTTGTCGGCTAAACCCCTGCACTTAACGGACAAAGAAGTAGAACAGATTGTTGCTTTTATGGAATCACTGACGGATAAAATTGAATAGGCTGGTTTGGAAAGTTACAAAGGATAAATAAATCCGTATTACTCATGAAAAAGTTCCAGCTGGTTAGGATCAGTAATTTTTGAAGAAGGCAGGAGGTTGCCGAAATTGCTTAAAGAGATGCCCAGTAACCGTACCTTGCTGTCGTCAAGTTCGGCTTTTAATAACAGATCTTTAGCTGCCGTGATAATAGACAGGTAGTCCCCAACAGGGGCGCTGAAGGAAAAACTCCTGGTGATCTGTGTGAAATCACCAAACTTCACTTTCAGGGTCAGCGTTTTACCTTTCAGCTGGTTTTTCTCGAGACGGGCAGTGACCTTCTCTGCAATCTGCTCCAGTTCGGTAAACATTTCTTCAACAGATTCAATGTCTTGCTCAAAGGTATCCTCTGCGCCGAGGGACTTCGTAATCCTGTCTGCGCGGACAGGACGATCATCTATACCACGTACTATTTTATAATAGAAGGCCCCGGCTTTTCCAAACTTGAGTGTCATCTCTTTTTCAGAGAGTTGTTTAAGATCGGCACCATTATGTAATCCCATCTTTTTCATCCGGTCTGCCGTTACCTTTCCAACGCCAAAGAATTTTTCGACCGGAAGCTTTTCCATGAAACGTTCAATTTTGGATGGCCCTATAAAGGTGAGTCCATCTGGCTTGTTCATATCAGAGGCAATCTTGGCCACAAACTTATTGCTGGACACACCTGCAGAGGCCGAGAGGTTAAGTTCATCTCTGATGGCATCTTTAATTTGTTTTGCGATTTCCAGTGCCGATCCGATGTCGAGCTTGTCGGCCGTAACATCCAGGTAGGCTTCATCGAGCGACAGCGGTTCAATCAAATCTGTATAGCGGCTAAAAATTTCCCTGATATGAACCGAGACACATTTGTAAGCGTCAAACCTGGGGCGTACAAAAATGGCCTCCGGGCATAGCTGAATTGCCCTGCGGGCAGGCATTGCCGAGTGTATTCCAAATTTACGGGCTTCGTAACTAGCGGTAGCCACCACACCGCGTCCATCCGGCGACCCGCCAACTACGATAGGCTTATTCCTGTACTGCGGAAAATCCCGCTGCTCGACGGCAGCATAAAATGCATCCATATCAATATGGATAATTTTACGCTGAATGGTTTTAGGAACAACTTCTTCTATCATGATATTTACACTACAAATCTCCTTATTATACCTGGATTTTTTATCAATTTCTATACCTATATTTGAACTTTATAGGGATTTTGATACCAAAGTCTAATTTCCTCGTATGCTAGTACAGAGCATTCTGTATGCACCGAATATTTCCAAAACTATCTGTTCTTATATGCAGGAAAAACAAATATTTCAAACCAGTAAAAAAAGCAGGTGGATTACCTTTCAATGGGTCACCAGGTTATTAATCTTTACCATTATTGTCGCTACTGCATGTGTAGCCTATACTTTACTATCCAATCACTATCCATCGCTGCCGGTGATTAGTCCGACCAGCACCTTATCCAGGAAACAGATTGAGCAGATTAAAAAATCTAATCAGTACAAGGATTTTAAGATATCTAAAAAGGAACTGATAAAAATCAGGCGCGACCAGCGCATACATCACCTGAGAAACCCAAACAATAAGGCACGCATCAATGCTGGGTTTTATGTTAACTGGGACCCGCAGTCACTTACCGACCTCCAGGACCATATCAAACAACTGGATATGGTGGTTACCGAATCTTTTTTCATTAAAAACGGTGCCGATACACTCATAGACCAGGTAGATACAGATGCAATGAAGGTGATCAAAAAACACCGGAAAACGGCAATCGCGATGGTATCCAACTTTAGTACGGATCATTTTGATGGCAATGCCATTCACAAACTGTTGCAGGACCAATCATTGCAGGACAGGTTTATAGGTAATCTGATCAAGTCGCTAAAATCATACGGATACCAGGGCGTAAACATCGATTTTGAAGAGATCAAAGAAACCTCTGATGCGCCACTGACGGCTTTTCAAAAGAATTTATATACGCGTTTACATGCAGAAAACCTGATTGTTTCGCAGGATATTTCTCCGGACAACGATGATTACAACCTCTCTGCACTGGAAAAATATAACGACTATATATTTGTGATGGCTTACGACCAGCATAATACTGACAGTAATGCGGGCGACATATCCCATCAACAGTGGGTAGAAGAGCAACTGGATAAGATTTGTGAAAAAATTTCATCAGACAAAGTAATGCTGGCACTCGCTTGTTATGGTTACGACTGGCCTGAAGGGGATGTAGGAAAGGATATCACCTATCAACAGGCGATTGCCACTGCAAACCGATTTAAAGGAAAAATAAAGTACGACCCGGTTTCGGCAAACCTGAATTTTAAATACACGGATGAATCTGCAGTTGCGCATCAGATATACTTCACCGATGCAGCTACAAATTTTAACCTGATCAGAAAAGCTGACGACTGGGGAATTGCCGGCATAGCCATCTGGCGCATGGGGGCAGAGGACCCAAGGTTGTGGACCTTTATATCTAAGGACCTGAGTATGGATTCGGTGAAAAAAACCGGGATAGACCTTAAAAAGCTGACCCATATTGGCCTTAACGACAGAATTGATTATTCAGGGGAAGGCGAAATACTGGATCTGGTATCTACACCGAAGGCCGGAAAAATTGATATTGAATTGGATACTGCGAACTATGAAATCGCAGATCAGAATTACGTTGTGTTACCCACAAAATACAGCATCCGCCGTTATGGACATGCAGAAAAGAAAATTGTGCTCACTTTCGACGACGGGCCAGACCCGGTTTATACACCACAGATATTGGATATATTACAGCAGGAAAAAGTGCCCGGCAGTTTCTTCGTTGTAGGCATAATGGCCGAACAGAACATGGGATTGATCTTGAAAGAGTATAACCTTGGACATGAGATTGGCAACCATACGTTTTTTCATCCGGATATGTCCAAAGTAGGGCCTGAAAGGGTTAATTTTGAATTGAACGCGACCAGAAAGATCATTGAATCTGTTACCGGTCACAGCACTATCCTGTTCAGGCCACCCTACAATGCAGATGCAGAACCATCTACCTCCGCAGAGATTTTGCCTGTGATGCAAAGCCGCGACCAAAACTATATCAACATTGGTGAGTCAATTGACCCGCAGGACTGGCAGCCAGGCATTACTGCGGATCAAATATTTAACGCGGTGGTAAAACAGCAGAATCTGGGTAACATCTTATTGCTGCATGATGCAGGAGGTAACCGGCAATCTACTGTTGAGGCTTTACCCCGTATTATCAGGTATTTTAAATCTAAAGGTTATGAGTTTGCCACGATTGGACAGCTGATTGGTAAAAAGCGTGAAGAACTGATGCCTAAAGTGCAGCTGAGCAGCAATGATTTTATCAGCTCGGGAGATAACTTGTTTTTAAGGGCCTTTTCCTACGGGACTTTGGCACTGAATTTCATCTTTATTGTGGCCATTATCCTGGCCATGATAAGAAGTGTTTTCATAGCCATACTGGCCATCAGGCAAAAAGCCCTGTCTAAAAAGGAAGCAGGATTACTGCTTAAAAATCCCGAAATGAAAGTAAGCGTGATTATTCCCGCGTACAATGAAGAGGTGACTGTACTACAAACGCTAAAAAGCCTGATGAAAACCAGCTACAAAAACGTAGAGTTTATTTTTGTGGATGATGGCTCTAAAGACCGTACTTCCGAACTGGTAAAAGACAACTTTGGGGACCTGCCCAACATTAAAATTTTTACTAAGGTAAACGGGGGCAAGGCATCCGCACTTAACTTTGGTATTGCACACGCAACGGCAGACTTTGTAATTTGTATTGATGCCGATACCCAACTAAAAACTGACGCCATTACAGAATTGATGCGTTATTTCTACAACGAGGAAACCGCTGCTGTGGCCGGTACGGTTAAGGTGGGGAACAAGACAAACCTGATTACCAACTGGCAGTCGATCGAATACATTACTGCACAGAATATGGACAGGCGTGCCTTTGATATTCTGAACACTATTACAGTAGTACCAGGAGCGATCGGTGCTTTCAGAAAAAAGGTTATACAGCAAGTGGGCGGCTTTACGACAGATACACTGGCTGAAGACTGCGATTTAACCATGCGGATCCTGAGGGCAGGATATGATGTAAGAAACTGTGATAGAGCCATTGCGTTTACAGAAGCACCTGAAACAGTAAATATGTTGTTGAAGCAGCGTTTCAGGTGGAGTTTTGGGGTGATGCAAAGTTTTTGGAAAAACAGAAATACCCTCCTCAACAAAAAATACGGCTATTTTGGGATGATCGGCATGCCCAATATTTTGATCTATCAAATCATCCTGCCCTTGTTTTCGCCACTGGCAGATTTCTTTATGCTGCTCTCCATTATCACCGGCTTATTTTCGCTATCATCTGTCAACTCGCTTAATATGGAAGGAATAAGCAGCCTGCTAAGTCTCCATAATGGTTTTGGACAAGTATTTTTCTACTATTGTATTTTTATTCTGGTAGATTTGCTGTTTGCAGGAATAGCATTCCGCATGGAAAAAGAATCTTACAAGAAATTGATCTATCTGATTCCCCAGCGCTTTTACTGGAGACAGCTGATGTACCTGGTTTTGTTCAGGTCGCTACGTAAAGCCCTCAAAGGTGAACTGGAGGGTTGGGGCGCACTGAAAAGAACGGGCAATGTGAAAGAACAGCAAATTTAATTTTAATAAAGCGATTAATACGAAAGAATACCCATATGACTACAACCAACACAAAAGAAACATTTACAGATTTCAAGGAATTTTATACAAAGGCCGTTGAGCCTTTAAAAACTGCTAACCCAACATTTATCCGCCTTGACGGCAAGGTGAAAGGCGATACACGTGTCGTTTTTGCATATTTTATGTACGATAGTAAAAAGTGGAAGGTAAACGCAGATACGCATATTGACAGGTTAAAACTTGCATTTGATGAGGCATCAAAAGGTACTGATCCTTTTGTGATCAAAGCATTGAGGGACAATAAAGGTGAATACCTTGCTATTAAAGGTCAGCCCGTTAGAAACAGTAAATTATATATTTACGCCCAGGTATAGATTACGGGCCATTGCTACACTTAATGCCCCGGAGATGTATTTGCGTTTGCAATTATCCCCGGGGCATTTTTTTGCCTATAGTTAAAGGAGGTGTTGCGTTAGGATTTCCTTTTTAGTTCTAGCACGGTGATTTCCGGCCAGATACCTATGCGGCCAGAAAAACCAAGGAAGCCGAAGCCACGGTTAATATTGAGCACACTACCATTCTCGGTTTTTATGCCTGCCCAATGTTTATATCTGTATTTAACAGGGCTCCATTTGATGCCGAAAGCCTCCAGGCCAAATTGCATACCATGGGTATGGCCAGAAAGTGTAAGCTGAATATTAGGTTGATAGTTTTTTACCTGCGACTCCCAGTGCGTAGGATCATGGGAGAGGAGTATGGTAAAATCTGAGGGCAATGTATTTTGCATTGCTTTTTTGAGATCTCCCCTTTCACCAAAACCAATCCCCCAGTTTTCTACTCCTGCAAGAACGATATGCTGGTCGCCCTTTTTAATCTGTACGTTCCTGTCAAGCAATAAGTCGAATCCAAGATCTTTATGGTATGCTTTCAACTGTTGGAGATTATTGCGTTTATCCGTGTCACTTGGCCATTTGATATAATCTCCATAATCGTGGTTTCCCAGAATAGAGTACTGTCCGTATGGGGCTTTTATTTGGGAGAAATAACTAATCCATGGTTTAATTTCCTCTGCTTTGTTATTAACCAGGTCGCCCGTAAACACAAAGAGGTCGCCCTGCTGTTTATTGATCATATCAATACCCCGTTGTATAGCTTTTGGGTTATTAAAACTTCCGGCGTGTACATCAGAGATCTGCACGACTTTGAAACCGTCAAAATTTTGAGGAAGACTGTCAAAATATAATGTGTGTTTTATCACCTTATAATTATACTTGCCGAAAATCATTCCGTAAATAAATAGAAATATGGTAAACAGCATGAGCATAAAACAAGCCTCTACCCAATAGATATTGCGTGGCGTTCCGGCTATCAGGCTATATGCATCTCCGGGGATTAACATTATTGCCATCACCAATTCTGAGGTGATAAGCGTGATTACGATATGGCTAATAATTTTAAAGGACAAGTCTGTGCCGCGCTCCTGGAACCTGGAAAAGGCAAAGAATACTGAAGCGGTCAGCAGCGTGATAATTGTCCAGAAAACGGGTGTAACAAAACTATTTGAGCTTAAGGTCAGTATGCCTGAAAGCACGTACCAGTTGAGGAGGAAAATTATTAATATTATGACAGAGAACGGAACAAGTCTTTTCATGTGCGAATATAAACAGATTCTATAGCTGCCATTGTAATTTTTTGCACTAAAATTTGAACTTGTGGGTGATATCTTCAGGTTGTATGATCACGAAGTTGATGAGGCTAAACTCTTTTTTGATATCCGTACGGATCCGCTCAATGGCTTCATTAATCTCGTGCGTATCAAGATTCTCCTTAAATGCGACGATGAGCATCAGCACCACATCCTCAGGTGCCTGGTAGGATGAAATCATCCTGAGCACTTTAGATACCGAAGCGTCCCTCTCAGTAATAACTGTAATTTTCTGACGGGAGTCGTCGGAAATGCCCTCGCCCAACAACAGGCTGCGACTTTCCCTGGCCAGGATCAACGACACAGCAACAAGCAGTAAACCGACAAGCAATGATGCCAGTCCATCAAGCTCGGGCATATCATAACGATGACTGAAAAACATACAAATCATTACGATGAATAAACCGATCACAGCCGCGCCGTCTTCAAACAGCACCAGGAAATTAGAGGGGTCTTTACTTTTGACAATAGCCGTCCACCAGCTGTCAGAACCGCGCACTTTATTGAATGCTTTTGCTGCTATAATTAGAGAGGTTCCTTCAAACACAACTGAGAGCGCCAGTACCACGTAATTCCATGTGGGGTCGCCCAGGTTTTCAGGCTCTAAAATATGGATGATTCCCTGATAAATGGAAATGCCACCACCCAAACCAAATATTAAAATGGATACGATAAAGGAGTAGAAATAAAGCTCCCTGCCATAACCAAATGGTCTTGACGCATCAGCTGGTTTTTTACTACGTTTAAGGCCAAATAATAAGAGTACCTGGTTGATTGTGTCTACCAGCGAATGGATTCCTTCCGAAATCATCGCCGCACTGTTACTGAATAACCCTGCGGCGAATTTTGTGACGGCAATCAGTAAGTTTGCCGCAAGTGCGCTGTAAATGGAATTTTTTGAAGAGGCCATAATTGATTGCTATAGCCAAACAAACAGCATACCATAAAAATATAAATATGGGCGAAACTTAAAAGTATGACCTAAGTGTTCTAATAGACGCCCTTATTCTCGTTTTTATAGTCCCTAAAGGAATGTTTAGGATTTCTCCCACTTCAACCTGTGTATATCCCTGAAAGTAAACCATATTTATAATTGTAGTTTGTTCAGGGCTAAGTGAATTGAGCAATTGCTTGATGCCAATGAATTCCGGATGGAACCAGATCTGATAACGCGCATTAATTTCAACGGTACGGCAGCTGAGATCTTCATTTTTCAAGGTTTTGCTTTCGCAGCGGCTCCGTAAATGATCAATGGCTTTATTGGTAACCAACCTGGCCATCCAGGTAAACAAGCGCCCTTTTTCGGGGTCATATTTTTCTATAGATGTCCATATTTTTAAAAAGCTTTCCTGAAGGATATCTTCGGCAAGATCCTGCTGTTTTACTGTTCTTGAAATCACTCCAAGCAGGGCAACGGAATAGGAGGCATAAAGTTCTTCCAGAGCTTTTGCGTCGCGTGCAATCAACAAAGTAACCAGCTCGTTTTCGCTCTGCGTTTTATGGTGATAACCGCGCATGGGTTTTTCCATATGGATGGGGACTGCTAACATACAATGATCTATTTGGTATGTCAACGCACCGTCAAAATTCGCGCCCAATACGCTAAATATTCCCCTTTGCTCTGCTTTTTTATAGTTTCATATAGGACCTAGGCAGATATCAGTTTTATATTAATCATAAGTTAACCGGTCGATCAGTCAGCATGTGAAATTAGCAACCGTGTCCTTTTTTGAAACCTGAAAAATAACAATACTGAGGCGGTCAGCAGTCCGAAGGTTAGGCCATACCAAATTCCGTTAACGCCCATATGCAGCTGGATACCAAGAAAGTATCCTAGCGGAATACCAATAATCCAATAGGCAAAAAATGTAATAAAGGTAGGATAATTGACATCACCTAAACCGCGTAAAATTCCAAGGCCAACAACCTGTGTACCATCAAATAACTGAAAGAAGCCAGCAATAATAAGCAACTGTGATGCAATGGCGATGACAGTGTGATCCTCTGTATATATATAAGGCAGAATGCCGTTCGCCAGCACAAACAGGGTAGCGGTAAGGACCATAAATACCAGAATTACATGGTAGCTGGCCACTGCAGACTTACGCAGATCGTCAAAATTATTTTTACCGAGATTATTACCTGTTTTGATGGTAGCAGCCGAAGCGATTCCACTTGATAACATATAAGTTACTGCGGCAAGGTTTATAGCAATCTGGTGCGCAGCCTGCTCAATTGCACCAATTGTCCCGATCAGGATGGCCGCACCACTAAAAGCACTGATTTCAAAGGAATACTGCAGTGCAACAGGAGCGCCAATCTTGAAGATTTTAAGGCTGGTTACCCGGTCAAACCGTGTAAGACGGAAATCTTTCAGATAGGACTTAAAGTTCTCTGAACGGAAAACATAGAAAGACATAACCACGCACATCAGCACCCTGTCAATCAGGGTACTCAAACCAACCCCTTTTACGCCCATCGGGCTGATGCCGAACATTCCTTTTACAAAAACAATACCTACCAGAATATTGATCAGGTTGCCCCATACTGAGATGTACATGGCCTGTTTTGTAAAACCAAGCCCTTCTGCAAACTGTTTAAAGGTTTGAAAGATCATCAGTGGAATGATTGATAGTCCGAGGTAATGCAAATAGGGTTTAGCATAGGCAACCACCTCTGGCGACTGGCCCATGCGATCGATTACGGCTAATGTCCCGTAGTTGACAAAAAGATACAGAATGGTTCCAGTGAATATATTGATGAGCAAACTGTTGGATAAGAGTTTCCCGCATTCATCCTGATTTTTGCGTCCGTTTTCCTGTGCAATAAGAGGAGTAAGGCCGTAAGCAATACCGATTCCCACTACGAGTATCAGCATAAAGATGCTGTTTACCAGTGAAACTGCAGCCAGCTGAATAGTTCCGGCAAAGTGGCCAACGATCACACTGTCTGCCAGGTGTACCAGCGTATGACCAAGTTGCGACACAACAATAGGAACAGCAAGTCTGAGATTGTCAGTATAATAGGGCTTGTATTTAGTGTATAGTGGATAAAGCATATTGTGGTCTGACCCACAAAGGTAATTCTATTTTGTGTGAGTCATGGTAAAATATTCCTCTTTCTCGGATGTATGGGGCTGGATGAGATCCGCCAGGATAAAACTGACCAGGATCTTTTGGGCCTGTTTATGTGATGACCGGGTGAGCTTACTAAACTGTTTTAAAGTAATGCGGCCTTCGTCGCCCAGGTATTGTAATAATTTTTTCTCCTGCTCGGTATAACTGATCAGTTGTCCGGTTTGCAGGTGTTCCTTTTTGAGCACATCTACAATGATCTTACTTGCGAGTATGCTTTTGTCTTTTACACGGAAATAAACCCACCACTTTTTATTTTCGTCCAGTGCATAGTGGGGTTTCGTATCGCTTTGTGCAATCTTGGCCACTAATACGAGTTTGTTATCTACATAGACTTCTTCAAATTCAGGTTCAATGGCCGGCTTGCAATACTGGTGCGCGGATTTAATGATCATGTATTTTTCCTCGTCCTCAGATTTTACGCCTTTAATACTACCATCGTCTGCTACACCGATGAGCAGCTGCCCACCCCTGTTGTTGGCGAAAGCGACCAGGCTTTTCGCAATCTTTTCGTTATTGGTTATCGTTTTTTTAAAATCCAGTGTGGTACCTTCACCTTGTAAGATTAGTTTCCTGATGTTCATTTTTCTGGGTTTATACGGCCATTAAATATCAATAAGCTACAGGCCCTTGCTCGCCCCGGTGCAGGTTCCTTATATACACTTCGTTCATTACTGTCGCACAGATTTCACCATCCTTAGTTTTAATTTCCATAGGGTAGGCCCTGATAAATTTGCCAGTATTATTTAACGCATCTATCGCGTCTTTCAACATATCGTCTGTAATAACGACAGTGAAAAAGAGGGCCGAACGGCCTGGTTTCAGGTATTGGATGCTTGCACTTTTCAACCAGACCCGAACTTTAAAACCCTTCCGCTGCAATAGCTGATCAAATAAAATTGCATAAAAAGGGTCTGTGGCGGCAAATATTGTCCCGCCAAAAATTGATCCGTTATAATTTTTATTAAAGAGACTTTTGCTAATCTTAACATCAACACCCCGAAAGCCTTTATGGAAATTCTTTACCTGAATACGCTGGAAGAAGAGCGGTGGATACAGGGAGAGTCCCCATTTCAGTGTTTTTTCTGATACGATCATGATGTTTAAATATCAGAAAGATATTTGAATATTTATCATTACCAGGTGAAGGAATTGCAAGACATTGGTATAACAAACATCTACTATGGAAATTAATACGTTATTACCTTCATATATAACTTAAATAAATAGGGCCCTAATTAATAAAGGCTTTACTCTTAAAAAAAACTATGAAAAAGCAATTTCTTACACTAACAATGGCTGTGGCTTTCTTTGCCTTTGCATCTTCATGTAACTCAAACAAAACTGAGTCATCTACTGATTCTGTGACAACAACAACCGATACAACTATTACTTCAACATCAGTGGATACCACTGCCATGCATACACAGGAAGGCGTAATGGTAGGAGGCGCATTAATGGCGCCTACAAAAAATATTGTAGAAAACGCAGTTGAATCAAAAGACCACACTACATTGGTTGCTGCAGTTAAGGCTGCCGGCCTAGCAGAAACATTAAGCGGCACAGGACCTTTTACCGTATTTGCACCAACAAATGAAGCATTCAATAAACTGCCCGCTGGTACTGTTGAAACCTTGCTAAAACCAGCAATGAAAAAAGACCTGACCAGTGTATTGACTTACCATGTTGTATCAGGATCTTATAAAGCCGCTGATTTGAAAAATGGTTTAGAACTGACAACAGTTCAGGGACAAAAAATTAAATTTACAGAGAAAGATGGTCAATGGTATGTGAACGATGCCAAAATTACTATCACAGATGCAGTATCAAGCAATGGTGTTACCCATGTAATTGATGCAGTTTTGATGCCTAAAAAATAGTTTTAGATTAATTAGTTGATTTTTTTAAAGGTCCTGTTATGCGAATTAACAGGGCCTTTTTATCGTTTGTAACAAAAACAAAACATTTATGGGTTAACACTGTTGAGTAATAAGAACTAATAAATCATAATGTTATGAAAAGAACGATTTTAAGTCTTGCTTTCGCAGGTTCATTGATATTAGCCGCCTCAGCATGCAACTCGACAAAGAACGTTTCGGGCTCATCGGATAGCACGAGCACCACAGTTGACTCAACAGTAACTACAACCCCTGTAGATACAGCAGTTAAAGACACTGCCAAAACTACACCACCAGATACAACTAAAACCCCATAAGGGATAAAGACAAGAAAGGCCGTCATGTGACGGCCTTTCTTGTTGAAGTGTAAAATTGAAACACTAATATCGCAAAGCCGGCCGCCTTAAATTTTATAAAACCTAAATTAGCCGATATATTTGCAGCCATGATGTTTAGAGATAGAGTAGTAGAAGCGTACCAGAAAATACAGGATGATATTTGCCAGGGCCTGGCACTTGCTGATGGCAAAGGCAGATTTGAAGAGGAAATTTGGACTAGGGAAGGTGGCGGCGGAGGCCGTACCAGAATATTTCAAAATGGCAACGTCATTGAAAAAGGAGGGGTAAACTTTTCAGCCGTTCATGGCAAACTTCCCGATTCTATCAAAAAAGCATTTAAGGTAGAGACAGATGATTTTTTTGCTACAGGTGTTTCTATCGTGATCCACCCATCAAATCCTTTTGTACCTATTATCCATATGAACATCCGTTATTTTGAAATGGATGAACAAACCAGATGGTTTGGTGGTGGGATAGATTTGACACCCCATTATATTATAGATACTGATGCTCGGTATTTTCATCATCTTCTCAAGCAGTCGTGTGATGAATTTGATGCCTCATTTTATCCCAAATTTAAAAAGCAGGCCGACGATTATTTTTTTATCAAACATAGAAATGAAACACGTGGTGTGGGCGGTATCTTTTACGACAGGCTTAAACCCGACAACACCGGATTAGACTGGGAACAGATCTTTAATTTCTCCCTTGCTATTGGGAATACCTTTATTCCCGCCTATACTGAGTTGATTGACCGGAACCGTGATACGGACTTTACAGAAGAAGAAAAGGAATGGCAGTACCTGCGCAGAAGCCGTTATGTAGAATTTAATTTAGTTTACGATGCGGGCACAAAATTTGGTCTTGAAACAAATGGCAGGATAGAATCTATCCTAATGAGCTTACCACCAACCGTTAAGTGGGAGTATAATCATAAACCGACAGAAAACAGCCCAGAAGCTGAAACTCAAAGCAAGTTAATAAAAGGTATAGACTGGGCTTAATTTTTTTCCACAATACGCTTAAACAGCAATATTTTCTTAAATTCGCAAGGTTATAACATTACCTTATTCAAATCGTTTTTAACGAACATTAATTTTTTATGGCAGAAGATTTAGAAAATCAGGAAAACGACAAAATTATTAAAATTGATATAGACGAGCAGATGAAGTCTGCATACATCGATTATTCGATGTCCGTTATTGTGTCAAGGGCGTTACCTGATGTACGCGATGGATTGAAACCAGTGCACCGTCGTGTACTTTACGGGATGCTTGATCTCGGTTTGGCAAACAACAGACCTTATAAGAAATCAGCCCGTATTGTTGGAGAAGTACTGGGTAAGTATCACCCGCATGGTGACTCATCAGTATATATGACAATGGTCCGGATGGCCCAGCCCTGGAGTTTACGCTACCTTTTGGTAGACGGGCAAGGTAACTTTGGTTCAGTTGATGGTGACTCTCCGGCGGCGATGCGTTATACCGAAGCGAGGTTCCAGAAAATTGCTGAAGACATGCTGGCCGATATCAATAAAGATACGGTAGATTTTCAGCTCAACTTTGACGACTCCCTACAGGAGCCGACTGTACTTCCATCAAAAGTACCTAACCTGTTGATTAACGGAGCTTCTGGTATTGCAGTGGGTATGGCTACAAATATGCCTCCTCACAACATTACCGAGGTAATTAACGCTACAGTAGCTTATATAGAGAACAACGAGATTACCATCCCTGAGTTAATGAAGTTTGTGAAAGGACCGGATTTTCCAACGGGTGCACTCATTTATGGATATAACGGTGTTCAGGAAGCTTTCGAGACAGGTCGCGGACGTATAGTTATGCGTGCTAAAGCTGAAATTGAAGCAGTGAAGGACCGGGAAGTAATTATTATTACTGAAATTCCTTACCAGGTGAACAAGGCGATGATGATTGAGCGTACTGCTGAGTTGGTAGGTGAAAAGAAAATCGACGGAATCTCTAACATCAAGGATGAATCCAACAAGGATGGTATCCGTATCGTTTATGAAATTAAACGCGATGCAAATGCTTCAATCGTTCTGAATAACCTGTTTAAACAGACTGCGCTGCAAACTTCATTCAGTGTGAACAACATCGCATTGGTGAACGGAAGACCACAGATGCTTAACCTGAAGGACCTGATCAGACATTTTGTTGACCACAGGCATGACGTAATTGTCCGCAGGACCAAATTTGAGCTGAATGAAGCCCAAAAACGAGCACATATACTTGAAGGTTTACTGATTGCTTTAGACCATCTGGATGAGGTGATCAAATTGATCAGGGCCTCAAACACACCTGAAGAAGCGAGATTGGGCTTGATGGAGCAGTTTGGCCTAAGTGATATTCAGTCGAGGGCTATCCTTGATATGACACTTCGCCGCCTTACAGGTTTGGAAAGAGACAAGATCAAGGATGAATACAATGAGCTGATGAAAACTATCGAATACCTGCAATCTATTCTGGCTGATGAAGGTCTGAGGATGCAGATCATTAAGGATGAGTTGGCCGAAATGATGGAGAAATATGGTGATGAGCGTAGAACTCAGATCGTACATTCTGCTGAAGATATGAGCATGGAAGACTTCATCGAAGATGAAGAAGTAGTTATTACTATTTCCCATGAAGGTTACATTAAACGTACTCCTGCTACTGAGTACCGTACGCAGGCAAGGGGAGGAAAGGGGTCTAAAGGAAGTGATTCAAGAAATGAAGATTTTATTGAACATCTGCTAATTGCCTCTAACCACAACTATATGTTGTTCTTCACCGAAACGGGCCGTTGTTTCTGGCTGAGGGTTTATGAAATCCCTGAAGGATCGAGACTGAGCAAAGGAAGAGCAATACAAAACATAATCAATATTCCGAAGGAAGAAAAGATTAAAGCTTATATCAAGGTTAAAAACCTGAAAGACCAGGAATACCTGGCAAATAACTATATTATCATGTGTACCAAAAAGGGAACGATTAAGAAAACCTCTCTGGAGGCTTATTCGAGACCAAGGGTAAATGGTATCAATGCAATTAATATCAACGAAGGTGATCAGTTACTGGAAGCAAGTTTAACCAGCGGATCAAGCGAAATTGTGATGGCATTGCGCTCAGGACGTGCAATCCGCTTCAACGAAAGTACTGTTCGCCCTATGGGTAGAACTGCTACCGGAGTAAGGGGAGTAACGCTTGCGCATGATAAAGACGAGGTTGTTGGCATGATTGCTGTGGATGATCCTACAGCAACCGTGATGGTGGTGTCTGAAAAAGGTTATGGTAAACGTACAGATATCGAAGATTACCGGGTTACAAACCGTGGTGGTAAAGGTGTTAAAACCATTACAATCACAGAGAAAACTGGTGACCTGATTGCAATCAAGAGTGTAACTGATGCTGATGATTTAATGATCATTAACAAATCAGGCATTGTGATCAGAATTGTACTGAGCCATTTAAGAGTAATTGGAAGGGCTACACAAGGTGTGCGTCTGATTAATCTTAAAGGTAACGACGCAATTGCGTCCGTTGCAAAAATTGAGCATGAAGACGATCCTGAAGAGGAAGTTTCTGAAGATCTGCTGGTTATAGGTGACCCTTCTGAAGTAGTTGCTGAAGATGAGGCAGCCGTAGTGGAAGGTGAAGAAGAAGAAGAGGATGATGTTGAAGCAGATGATGCTGACTCAGATGATGAAGATGCGGAAGAAGATGAAACAACTGACGACGACGAAAAATAGAATTTAACACGAATACAGATCCTATAAGACCTGCACGAGAAAGAGAATATCTTCAAACATTCTCAACTCTGGCAGGTTTTATACTAATTAAACTCAATCAATATGAAAAAAGTACTTTTAAGTATGCTATTAATAGGTACTGCCACCTATGCAAGCGCTCAAAAGAGTGAAGTTTCAAAAGCAAAAAATGCGTGGGCATTAGCAAAATTTGCTACTCAAACACAACCTTTGGAAACCACATTGAAGACTCTTGGAGATGGTTTAAAGTCAACTGACGCCGCTATTGCCAATGAAAAATCGAAAACTATGCCTGAGGCCTGGAGTTACAGGGCTCTATTTGCATCAAGGATCTCTTTTGTAGATTCACTGAATGTAGCCAATGCTGTTGCCAATGGAAAAATTGCTGAAGAAGCAATTACCAAGGCGAAAGAGTTGGATACAAAAGGAGATGAAAAAGAAAACATTGGCGAAGCTGAAACAACATTGGCCAATGCGTTGAGAAATAGGGCAATTTTTGCTTACAATAAAAAGGATTATAAATCTGCTTTGGAGTTTTTCAATGAGGTAACAGCTAAAAATCCTCAGGATACTTCTACATTTGTTAATGCCGGTGTGACAGCAAAACAAATTGAAAACTATCCTGAAATGGTTAGAAATTTCAAGAAAGCAATTGACCTTGGATACAAAGACAGTGAATCTTTGTACAGTGAAGTGATCTCTACAACATTTGATAAGGTTAAGGATACAGTTGGCGGTAGTGCCTTGTTAGCTACAGCTGCAGAAAAATATCCTGAAAACCCTTACTTTGTAGGTATGCAGACTGACCTTTACATCAAACAAGGTAATATTGCAAAATCACAGGAAATGCTGGGCAAACTGATTACTAAAGACCCAAAAAATGCAGCATACCAATACGCGATGGGTGATACGTATTACAAACAAGCATTGGACCTGCAAGGAAAAAGAAATGCAATTGATGCGAAAAAGAAAAAAGAATTTGACGCAATCACTTTAAAAATGACCGGATTTATTGACCAGGCTTTGCCATATTACAAAAAAGCATATGAACTGGATCCTAAAATGACTTCAGCTCTAGAGAACCTGAAAATCATTTATGCATTTAAAAATGATACACCAAACTATGAGGCAACCAAGAAGTTATTGGATGCAGCAAAAAAATAATCGCTAATGAGTGATATTAAAAGAGGGATAAATTTTATCCCTCTTTTTTTTTGTATAAATTTGTAGCTAAGCCTTAAAGCATATGATTGGTAAACACCTTATATTTTCCGTAACTTTTTTAACCGTAATTAGTTCTCAGTCAGTCTTTTCCCAAAAAACTCAGCTCTTGATTGCAAAAAACAGCGTGGGAAAATTGCAGGCAGCGATTGCCAATAAAAAGGATCAAAAAACACGTTTGGCAATACTCACTGAAGGAATTAAAGCTAGCGAGTCTACCGAAAAAGACGTAAAGACAAAAAAATGGCCGGAAACCTGGGCAATTAAATCTTATTTAAGCTCTTATATTGCCATTACTGATTCTGACCAGAACAACTCCAACAAATATTATGAGCAAGCCCTGCAGGCTATTGATTCGGCAAAGAGATTTGAAAATTACGAAGACAATGCAGGACTGATCGCGGCGGCAAACTATAATATAAACATCAAAAAACAACAGAAAGGTAACGTTGCCTATGCAGATAAAGATTTTGGATCTGCTTTTGAATATTTAAAACAGGTCAGCGACTTTTTCCCAAAAGATACAGTGCTGGCTATTAATGCTGCGTTAAGCGCTGAAGGCATTAAGAATGAAAACGAATCTTTCAACTATTTTAAACGTGCCAAAGATAATGGCGTTAGAAATCCTGTGGTTTTTCAACGCCTGGCAGGAATCTATAAAAACAGGGGAGATATAGACAAATCTATAAGGACCCTTGAAGAAGGCTTGAATATTAACTCATATAATAGCCTGCTGATGAACGACTATATCAACATGCTGCTTGATAATGAACGTTATGGAGATGCAATCAAGGTAATCGAGGGTACGCTAAAGGTGGAAACCAGAAGCAAGTTGTTATATTACCTGTATGGCTATCTGCACCAGAAAAATGCCAATATGAGCACGGCCGAACTAGCTTACAACAAATCGCTGGATATTGACCGCAACTACTTTGATGCACTATATCAGCTGGGATTGGTTTATCTGAACCTGGGAAATGAGGCACTGGCGGCACAAACAAAAGATGTTCCTAAGTTTGCATCTTATTTGAACCGCGCTGAAGTTATCCTTGTACAGGCGCATGCAGTAAATCCAAAAGACAAACCAGCAATAAACCTTCTAATCGATATTTACACCCGTAAAAACAGGTTTGACCGCGTACAGGAATTAAGAGCACAACTGGACGAATTTTAATCGACTTAATACCTGAGCAGCTAATCAGTATTTCATTCGCGATAAGTGCAGCTTATTTAAAATTTGAAATTCAAACGTCAAACATTGCCACCACTATATGACGAAATTGGATGATACCAAACACAATGAGGAATTGTGCAGGAAACTTTACGCTGAAATGAACTACTTTGACTGGGTCATAACTATAGCTTAAAGTGCGTACATAAAATGCCCGTCACTGATCCAAAGAGGAGATAATAAAACGTACTTAACATAATATTAATTATAGTAATTATTATTAAGAGTAATTTATAGGCTTGGGCAGCTCTGATTTGTTTGTTTTGCGGGATATCTAATATCGGGATTTTCGAAAAATAAAGCAAATCGTAGTTATAAATCTTTATGTTTTGTTGGAGCTTCTATTAAAATAAACTTAAATTTAGAGTTTAACTCAAATATGGCCTCTCAAAAAAAATCTGCAATCGGGTTCATTTTTATTACTATGCTGATTGATTTCACCGGTTTTGGAATTATTATACCCGTCCTCCCAAGATTGATTGAACAACTTACTGGCGGAGGTATCACTACCGCTGCTATCTATGGTGGATGGCTCACAATTTCATATTCTGTAATGCAATTCATTGGTGCTCCAGTTTTAGGCGGTCTGAGTGACAGATTTGGCCGAAGGCCGATACTGCTGGCATCTTTACTAGGATTAGGCCTGGATTATATTTTTCTAGCTTTTGCACCAACTATTGCATGGTTATTTGTTGGGAGGATTATCGCAGGAATTACTGGAGCCAGTTTTACCACCGCAATGGCTTATATTGCTGACATAAGTGAACCTGAAAAACGTTCCCAGAATTTTGGGTTAGTTGGCGCGGCATTTGGTATTGGGTTTATCGTCGGGCCGGTTATTGGTGGCATATCTAGTCAATTTGGACTCAGAATACCCTTTTTAATTTCCGCAGGATTAGCTCTTTTAAATTGGCTTTACGGCTATTTTATATTACCCGAATCACTTGGGAAGGAAAACAGACGCCCTTTCAACTGGAGACGGGCCAATCCGGCTGGTTCCCTCCTGCATGTCAGGAAATATCCGGCCTTGTACGGCTTGTTAACAGCGTTATTCCTATTATACATTGCTGGTCACAGCGTACAGTCGAGCTGGACTTATTATACAATGGAAAAATTCCACTGGAATGAAGCCTGGGTTGGATATTCTCTGGGATTCGTAGGGATTGTTGTGGGTATAGTACAAGGTGGACTAATAAGGATAATTATCCCAAAGTTCGGACAAGTAAAATCAGTTTATTATGGTTTGATCTTATACGTGATAGGATTTGTATTATTTGCATTCGCTACACAAGGTTGGATGATGTTTGCATTTATGCTTCCCTATGGTCTAGCAGGAATTTTTGGTCCAGCAATGCAGGGTCTGCTTTCGAATTATGTAGAAGCAAACGAACAGGGTGAATTGCAGGGAATTACGGCCAGTTTGATGAGTTCGGCAGCGATTGCCGGTCCATGGATCATGACAAGTCTATTCGCGTTTTTCACAGATAGCAAAAATCATTTATACTTTCCCGGGGCTCCGTTTATTTTTGCTGCGCTTTTAACAACTGTGGGTATTTTTATCTGTTCTGCTGCATTAAAAAAACATCATTCATAAGATAGATTGTATAATTTGCAACAATCGGTCAGATTATTGTTTGCATTTAAAATCCTCTGAATCGCTTTAAACACTTAGAGTAAGGAAGTATAAAACAAATAGTTTAGTAACCAAATGATTAACCGGCCAATCAGAAATATTCAGGATTTTTTATTAAGCACTTATTTTGCCGATGGTTTACGGATCACCATGGGTGTACTTTTCCCCTCACTGATACTGGCGCAATTTGGAATGCTTAAATTTGGGATGACATTATCCCTTGGGGCCTTATGTGTAAGTGTGGTTGATACACCCGGCCCTATTGTACACCGAAGAAATGCAATGTTGGTAACCACAGTGCTAATCACGCTCATCACTGTTATCGTAGGCCTCACCAACAAAAACACCTATTTTATTGCCATTTTACTCGTCGCCTGCAGCTTCATCTTTTCTATGTTTTTTCTTTACGGTACCCGTGCAGCGTCTGTTGGTACGGCGGTGCTGCTGATCATGGTATTGAGTATTGATGACGTCAGGCCCTGGAGAGACGTGCTTATGTATTCGTTCCTTGTTCTTTGTGGTAGTGTCTGGTATACATCACTCAGCTATTTTTTTTACAGGCTAAGGCCTTATCGTGCTGTACAGCAGGCATTAAGCGAGTCTATCCATGAGTTAAGTGAATTTCTGCGTGCAAAAGCTAAATTTTATCGTCAGCATACTAATTACGATGCCAACTATGCTGAATTGCTTCAATTGCAGGTTGATGTACATGAGAAACAGGATGCCGTAAGGGATGTTCTGTTTAAGACACGCGAAATTGTTAGGGAATCTACCCCTGAAGGACGTTTTCTTTTGGTTGTATTTGTAGATACGGTGGATCTGTACGAACAAGTAATGTCAACCTATTATAATTATGAGCGCTTGCACGAACAATTTGATGAAATAGGGATACTATCCAGCTATGAAAAAGTAATCAACAGAATAGCGGCCGAACTCGACGAAATAGCATTTGCTTTAAAAACCGGGGGAACCCCTCTCCCACCAATAGTATTAATTGATGAGGTCAGCCATCTTAAAACAGAAATTACCAATCTTGAAAATGAAAATAAAGATGGAAAGTATAACACACTGGGAATTATTGCGCTTAAAAATATAGAAGTTAACATCGAAAACATTCTGGCAAGGGTTAAAACGATTAACGGATATTTCAATAAAACGGAGAAGAAGAACTTAAAGCAGGGAAACATTGAGACGGACCGTTTTGTAACCCGGCAGCCAATTGATATCAAGCTGTTTTACGACAATTTAACTTTCAGTTCTTCCACCTTCAGGCATTCTCTTCGGGTCTCCATCGTAATGATAATAGGCTTTCTCGTTGCGCGTACGCTTAATTCGTCACACAGTTACTGGATACTGCTGACTATCCTGGTAATTTCAAAGCCTGGCTTCAGCCTGACGAAACAACGGAACTATCAGCGGCTCATAGGCACCGTGGTTGGTGCCCTGGCCGGCGTTGGGATTCTATTATATGTTCACGACAGACACGCATTGTTTTTTATACTTCTGTTTTGCATGATCGGCGCTTACAGCTTCCAGAGAAAAAACTATGTGGTCAGCGTTTTATTTATGACCCCTTATATTCTTGTATTGTTCGACTTTTTAGGTATGGGCGGATTGTCTATTGCAAAAGAAAGGGTATATGATACGTTGATTGGTTCTGGAATAGCCCTGCTGGGAAGTTATACACTGTTCCCAAATTGGGAGCATCAAAACCTGAAAGAAGCACTGTTAAATACGCTACATGCAAATATGGCTTATTTTAAGGAGGTTACGCAGTTGTACTTTGAAAAGGTTGACGACCAGACCAATTATAAGGTAGCGAGAAAAGAAGTTTATGTAACCTCAGCAAATTTAGCCTCGCTCTTTCAGAGAATGTTCTCCGAGCCAAAAAGTAAACAGAAAATGATGACAGAAATGCACCAGTTTACCGCCCTTAACCATTTGTTATCATCGTATATTGCCACCCTTTCACTATATAACAAGGAGCATTCATTCTTCTTTTCTAAACCGGAGGAACTGAAACCAATAGTAAACAATACATTATATCTGTTGAATATTTCTGTTGACCATATGGAGAAAAATTCCAGTGAGGTTAGCAGTGCACCCTTGATCAAAAGTATCAACGATGACAAAAAATTGCTAAACAGCGGGGAAGCACTTATTATAGAACAGTTTGACCTGATCCAGAAAGTTGCTTATGATATCTATAAGTTGTCTGAGAAGATTAAATTATAACAATAACCTGCTGGCAAGGCCCAACAAGAGCATAAAGCCGAATACATCCGTGAAAGTAGTGATGATAATAGACGAGGCAA
>Ga0247816_10000241_pt1 | contig 33361 bp, 30 predicted proteins | sample UWRJL209509C1_FD_179930 | JGI IMG/M metagenome (GOLD analysis project Ga0247816, IMG submission 179930) | Plant litter microbial communities from Arlington Agricultural Research Station in Wisconsin, United States - UWRJ-L209-509C-1 | ecosystem: Environmental > Terrestrial > Plant litter >...
GCACTCCTTCGGCGCCCTGATCACCTCCGACTACGGCAGCTACACCGCCGCGAGCGTCATGGTGGAGACGGCCGACAAGCTCACCGAGTCGGAGGGGTCGCTGCAGCAGTACCTTCTCCTGGTCGGCGCCCTCCGATCGTTGTCCCGCCGCGAGCACGGTTCCGGCGCGACCCTGGACTCCTATCTGCTCCGCGCCCTGTCGATGGCCGGCTGGGCGCCCAGCTTCCAGGACTGCGCCCGGTGCGGCGCCCCCGGTCCGCACTCCGCCTTCGTCGCCCAGGTCGGCGGCATCGTCTGCGACAACTGTGCCGCCCCGGGCTCTCCCCGCCTCGACCCACCCACCATCGCCCTGCTCGCCGCCCTCCTCACCGGCGACTGGGCCTACACCAGTGCCGCCGAAGCATCCACTCAAGCCCGGGCCACCGGGGTCGTCGCCGCGTACACGCAGTGGCACCTCGGCCGCGGCCTCCGATCCCTGGAGCACGTCCGCCCATGACGCCGAACCCCTTCCGCGCCTCCCCGGCCACGCCGTACACCCACAAGGACGCCGTCCCGTTCAAGCCGGTGGACTGGACCGGGCTGTACCCGCCCGAGCTTCCCGCCAAGGTGGTGCCAGAGCACGTCGCCGTGGTGATGGACGGCAACGGGCGCTGGGCCAACGCTCGTGGATTATCCCGGGTGGAAGGTCACAAGGCCGGCGAGGCCGCGCTGTTGGACGTCGTCGCCGGCGCCATCCAGATGGGGGTCAAGCACCTCAGCGTGTACGCGTTCTCCACCGAGAACTGGAAACGCTCACCCGACGAGGTGCGCTTCCTGATGGGCTTCAACCGCGATGTGCTGCACCGCCGCCGCGACCAGCTCAACGACTGGGGCGTGCGGGTGCGCTGGGCCGGCCGCAAACCGAGGCTCTGGGCGTCGGTGATCAACGAACTGCAGTTCGCCGAGAAGCTCACCGCTGGCAACGATGTGCTCACGCTCACCATGTGTGTGAACTACGGCGGCCGCACCGAGATCGCGGATGCCGTCCGCGCGTTGGCCGAGGACGTCGCGGCCGGCCGGTTGAAGCCGTCCGGTATCACCGAGAAGTCCATCCAACGCCAGCTGTACACCGCCGACCTGCCCGACGTGGACCTGTTCGTGCGCAGCTCGGGGGAGCAGCGCACCAGCAACTTCCTGCTCTGGCAGAGCGCCTACGCCGAAATGGTGTTCCTCGACACGCTCTGGCCGGACTTTTCCCGGGTGGACCTCTGGCACGCGATCGAGCTCTACGCCGCACGGAACCGCCGCTACGGCGGGGCAGTCGACGCGCCGACCGCCTGACCGGGAATATCTGGAGGGGTCGCTCGGGTTGGCACTGTCGTGAGCGAAACAATCAAAGTAGACATCTGGTCAGACGTGCAGTGCCCCTGGTGCTATATCGGCAAGCGTAAGTTCGAGGCCGGCGTGGCCGCGTACGGCGATGACGTCGAGGTGGAGTACCACTCCTTCGAGCTCGCCCCCGACACCCCGGTCGACTTCAGCGGCAGCCCCATCGACTACCTCAGCGAGCGCAAGGGCATCCCGGTGCCGCAGGTGCTCGAAATGCTCGAGCGGGTCACCGGCATCGCCGAGAGCGTCGGCCTGCACTACGACTACGACTCCGTGCACCAGACCAACACCATCAAGGCGCACGAGCTGCTGCACTACGCCAAGGCGCACGGCCGCCAGCTTGAGATGAAGGAGAGCCTGTTGAAGGCCTACTTCGTCGACGGCGGCCACGTCGGCCGGATCGACGACCTCGCCGACCTGGCCGTCACGGTGGGTCTGGACCGCGCCGACGTGGTCCGTTCCCTCACCGAGAACGAATACCTCGCCGCGGTCAAGGCGGATGTGGCGCAGGCCACCGAGTACGGCATCCAGGGGGTCCCGTTCTTCGTCATCGCCGGCAAGTACGGCATCTCCGGTGCGCAGGACCCTGATACCTTTGCGCAAGCGCTCCGCCAGGTGCGTGCCGAACAGTCCGATGCAGCCGCCGTCGAGGAGACCAGCGCATGAGCGAGACCACCAGCAACCCCACCACCGAAACCATCGCGGAACCTCGCCCGATCATCCAACTGCTGGAGCAGTCCGATGACGCCGGTGGCTGCTGCGGCGGCGGCTCCTGCGGCATCTGAGGCCCCGCCCACCGTCCCTGCACCGGTGCCGGTCCCGTCTGGTTCTCCACCGGCGGGACGGCGTGGCCGCCGGGCCGGTCAGGGTCTGGGAGAATTGGACGAGATGAACACTCTCACCCCTACGATCACCTCGATGTCGCCGCTTTCGATCGGCAACATCGAACTCGACGTGCCCGTCGTGCTCGCACCCATGGCCGGTATCACGAACACCGCTTTCCGTCGCCTCTGCCGCGAGTACGGCGCCGGGCTCTACGTCAGCGAGATGATCACCTCCAGGGCCCTGGTCGAGCGCACCACGGAGTCGATGCGGTTGATCACGCACCACGAGAGCGAGACCACCCGCTCCATCCAGCTGTACGGGGTCGACCCGAAGACGGTCTCGGAGGCCGTCACCATGCTCGTCGCCGAGGATCGCGCCGACCACATCGACCTGAACTTCGGCTGCCCGGTGCCCAAGGTCACCCGCAAGGGCGGGGGAGCGGCGCTGCCCTGGAAGATCACCCTCTTCCGCGAGATCGTCGAGGCCGCGGTCACTGCCGCCGGTGACATCCCGCTCACCGTCAAGATGCGCAAGGGCATCGACTCGGACCACCTCACCTACCTCGAGGCCGGTCGTGTCGCCGAGGGCGCCGGGGTGGCCGCGATCGCCCTGCACGCCCGCACCGCCGCAGACTATTACTCCGGGCACGCCGACTGGTCCGCCATCGAGACCCTGAAGAACACCATCACCAGCGTGCCCGTGCTGGGCAACGGCGACATCTGGTCGGCGGCGGACGCCGTACGGATGGTGGACGAGACCGGCTGCGACGGCGTCGTCGTCGGTCGCGGCTGCCTCGGCCGGCCGTGGCTGTTCGGCGACCTCGCCGCCGCGTTCCGCGGCGACCTGGCCACCGCGCAGATCGAACCCAACCTCGGCCAGGTGGCGGATGCCTTCCGCCGGCACGCCGAACTCCTCACCGAATTCTTCGACAGCGAGGACCGCGCCTGCCGCGACGTGCGCAAGCATGTGGCCTGGTACTTCAAGGGCTACCCGGTCGGCGGCGACCTGCGCGCCAGCCTCGCCTCGGTCGTCTCCCTCGAGCAGTTGGACGAGCTCCTGGCCACCATGGACCGGGAGCAGCCATACCCCGGTATCGGTGCCGAGGGTCAGCGCGGCCGCGCCGGCAGCCCCAAGAAGACCGCACTGCCCGAACGCTGGCTCGAGTCCCGCGACCTCGCCGGCGCCGAACGCAGCACGCTGACCGAGGGCGAAGGGGACACCAGCGGTGGTTAATCAGACCGGCTACAGCACCCACGACGAGGCCCGGTTCCGACCGGAGGAACACGATTCCAGCCGGAGCGACTTCGCCCGCGACCGCGCCCGGCTGCTGCACTCCAGTGCGCTGCGCCGCCTGGCCGCAAAGACGCAGGTACTCAGCCCCACCGCCGGTCTGGACTTCGCCCGCAACCGGCTCACCCACTCCCTCGAGGTCGCCCAGATCGGCCGGGAACTGGCCCTGCGCCTGAACCTGGACCCCGACATCGTCGACACCGCCTGCCTCGCCCACGACATCGGCCACCCGCCGTTCGGGCACAACGGGGAGAAGGCGCTCAACACCTGGGCCGCGGACATCGGCGGGTTCGAGGGCAATGCCCAGACCCTGCGCCTGCTCAGCCGGCTCGAACCCAAGGTGTTCGGTGACCGAGGCGAGACTTTCGGCCTCAACCTCACCCGCGCCAGCCTGGACGCCAGTTGCAAGTACCCGTGGGCGGCCGATTCGTCGGTCGCCGACCCCAGCGGACGAGCCAAGTTCGGTTTCTACGCCGACGATCACGCCGCCTTCCACTGGCTGCGACAGGACGCGCCCGACCGGCAGCTCTGCATCGAAGCCCAGGTGATGGACCTCTCCGATGACATCGCCTACTCCGTGCACGACTTCGAAGACGCCATCGTCGGCGGCTACCTCGATGTGGGCCTGCTCAGCAGCCGGTCTGAACACGCCACCCTGGTCAGTTCGATGTTCGAGTGGACCGGCGGCCAGTTCAGCCACGACGAACTGATCGCCGCCTTCGACCGACTCGACGCTCTCGACGTCTGGCTGCACGGCTGGACCGCCGGGCGGCGTGACCAGGGCCGGCTGAAGAACCTGACCAGCCAGCTGATCGGCCGGTTCAGTGGCGCCGCAGTGGCCGCCACCCGGGCGGCCTACCCGGCGCAGTCGCTCATCCGCTTCGCCGCCCACGTGGTGGTACCCCGCGAGGTCGCCGCCGAGATCGCCGTGCTCAAGGGCATCGTGGCCGCCTTCGTGATGTCCACCCACGTGCGCCAACCGATCTACGTCGAACAACGCGAAACCCTGACCTACCTCGCCGACACGCTGCTCGCCACCGGCGACGAACACCTCGACCCCGGTTTCCGTGAGGACTGGGAACGGGCCGACGACGACTCCGCCCGTAAACGGGTGATCGTCGACCAGGTGGCCAGCCTCACCGACCAGAGTGCGATCGCCTGGCACCGTCGACTGCAACTGGCCCGGCCGAAGGTTCCCACATGGCAGGACTGATCCGGCAGAGCGACGTCGAAGAGGTCAAGGCGCGCACCAACATCGCCGACATCGTCGGCGACTACGTCACCCTCAAATCCGCCGGCGTCGGCTCGATGAAGGGCCTGTGCCCGTTCCACGACGAACGCAGCCCCAGCTTCCACGTGCGGCCGCAGGTCGGTTTCTACCACTGCTTCGGCTGTGGCGAGAGCGGCGACGTCTACTCCTTCCTGCAGAAGATGGACCATGTCAGCTTCGCTGAGGCCGTCGAACGGCTCGCCGGCCGGGTCGGACTCGAACTGCACTACGAAGACGGCAGCAACGCGGCGCCCGACCACGGCAACCGCGCCCGGCTGCTGGCCGCCAACCAGGCCGCGGCCGACTTCTTCGTCGAACAGCTCGGCAGCCCCGGCGCCCAGGTCGGCCGCACCTTCCTCGGCGAACGCGGCTTCGACGCTGTGGCCGCCGAACGGTTCGGCGTGGGTTTCGCCCCGAAAAGCTGGGACGAGCTCACCAAACACCTGCGGGGTCGCGGTTTCAGCACGGAGGAGCTCACCCTCTCCGGGCTCGTCTCCGCCGGAGACCGTGGCGTCTACGACCGGTTCCGCGGCCGGCTGGTCTGGCCGATTCGCGACATCACCGGGCAGACCATCGGCTTCGGCGCTCGCAAGCTGCTCGACGACGACAAGGGCCCCAAGTACCTCAACACCCCCGAAACACCGGTGTACCACAAGGCGCAGGTGCTCTACGGTCTCGACCTGGCCAAGCGGGACATCTCCCGCAACCACCAGGTGGTCGTGGTCGAGGGCTACACCGACGTGATGGCCTGCCACCTGGCCGGGGTCACCACCGCGGTCGCCACCTGTGGCACCTCATTCGGTGTCGACCACATCAAGGTGCTGCGCCGGGTGCTCGGCGACGACAGCGGGGTCGGCGAGGTCGTCTTCACCTTCGACCCTGACGCCGCCGGTCAGAAGGCAGCCGTGCGCGCGTTCGCCGAGGAACAGCGCTTCTCCGCGCAGACGTTCGTCGCGGTCGCTCCGGAGGGCCTGGACCCGTGCGACCTGCGGTTGCACCGCGGTGACGATGCCGTGCGTCGGCTGGTCGATTCCAAGAAGCCGATGTTCGAATTCATGATCCGGCAACTCCTCACCCAGTACAACCTCGACACCGTCGAGGGTCGCGTCTCCGCCCTGCGTGCCGCGGCTCCCATCGTCAGCGACATCCGCGACCCGTCCCTCAAGCCCGGCTACACCCACGAACTGTCCCGCATGCTCGGAATGGACCTCGGTGAGGTGTCCCGCGCCGTCAGCCAGGCGCAGGCCAGAAGCCGCACCGTGCCGGCAGCGGAGACCCGCCGGCCGGGGGAGCCGGAGCCGGCCCCCCGGGAGCAGCTGTTCTCCATCGGCGACCTGCCCGCCGACCCGGTCACCCGGATCGAACGGGATGCCCTGATGGCTATGCTGCAGCACCCCACCCAGGTGGGCGTCGACCTGGTCCAGCGCGCCGTGCTGGCCGGAATGACGAACACCTCGCTGGCCGTGGTGCGCGACGCCGTCGCTACCGCCCTGCCGCATGCGGCCGCCGCCGACTGGCTGGACCGGGTGCTGGCCGACACCCCCGCCCCGCTGACCAACTTGGTGCGGGAACTGGCGATGTCACCGTTGCCTGAGCGCGCCGAGCGTGAGGTCACCCGGTACGTGCGCGACATCACCACGGTCCTGATCGAAAAGGACCTGCTCCGGCAGAAAGCCGACCTGCTCGGCCGGTTGCAGCGAGCGGATGCCAGCAACCGCGAGGTCTACGTGGCGATCCAACGCGAACTCGTGCGGGTCGAAGCCGAGCGTCGCAACCTGCGCGAGGCCTGACCGTAACGGTTTTCGTCGCGTGCCGACCGGTAGCCTCCGAGCGATAGGTATATTGCGTCTGTATTAAGTTGCGCCCTGGAATAGCCGTTGAGCGCGCATTGTGTGCTAATTCTTGGATTACAGCAATGCATTCCTGCGCCCACGGGCGGCCGGGGGTGCAGCACCGACAACGATGTTCCACGAGGAAGAGGCATTCGACTATGGCTTTTGCATCCACCAGGCGCGGCCGCGCCGTCGGCGTCACCGCCGGCTTCGCCGCTGCGGCTCTCGTTCTCACCGGCTGCTCCGGCACCCCGGCCGAGAACAGCGACGGGTCCACGATCACGATCGGCACCACCGACAAGGTCACCACCCTCGACCCGGCCGGCTCGTACGACAACGGCTCGTTCGCCGTTCAGAACCAGGTCTTCCCCTTCCTGATGAACACGCCGTACGGCAGCCCCGACGTCGAGCCCGACATTGCGGTGTCCGCGGAGTTCACCGCACCGACCGAATACACCGTCACCCTCAAGCCCGACCTGGTCTGGGCCAACGGCAACGACCTCACCTCCTCCGACGTCAAGTTCAGCTTCGACCGCCAGCTGGCGATCGCGGCCGACAATGGTCCGTCGTCGCTGCTCTACAACCTGGAGAGCGTCGACGCACCCGACGACACCACCGTGGTCTTCAACCTGCTCTCGCCGGACGACCAGATCTTCCCGCAGATCCTGTCCAGCCCGGCCGGTCCGATCGTGGACGAAGACTCCTTCTCGGCCACCGAGCTGACTCCGGACGACGACATCGTCGAGGCGAACGCGTTCGCCGGCCAGTACGTCATCACCAGCTACGACTTCAACAATCTCATCGGCTACAAGGCGAACCCGGACTACGCCGGCCTCCTGGGCGCGGCGAAGACCGACGTCGTCAACGTGAAGTACTACGCCGACTCGTCCAACCTCAAGCTCGACGTGCAGGAGGGCGGCATCGACGTGGCCTTCCGTAGCCTGTCGGCCACCGACGTCGAAGACCTGCGCGGCAACGACAAGGTCGAGGTCATCGACGGTCCCGGCGGCGAGATCCGCTACATCACCTTCAACTTCAACACCCAGCCGTTCGGTGCCACCACCGCCGACGCCGACGCCACCAAGGCCCTGGCCGTTCGCCAGGCCGTCGCCGACCTCGTCGACCGGGAAGAAATCGCCGACCAGGTCTACAAGGGCACGTACACCCCGCTGTACTCCTACATCCCCGAAGGCCTGACCGGCGCCACCGAGTCCCTCAAGGGCCTCTACGGCGACGGTGCCGGCGCCCCCGACGTCGACAAGGCCAAGGCCACCCTGGCCGCCGCCGGCGTCACCGAGCCGGTCGAACTCAGCCTGCAGTACAGCAACGACCACTACGGTCCCTCATCGGGCGACGAGTACGCCCTGATCAAGGACCAGCTGGAGTCGTCTGGCCTGTTCACCGTCAACCTGCAGACGACGGAGTGGGTGCAGTACTCCAAGGACCGTTCGAGCGACGTCTACCCGGCGTACCAGCTCGGCTGGTTCCCGGACTACTCCGACGCCGACAACTACCTCACGCCGTTCTTCCTCACCGACAACTTCCTGGCCAACCACTACTCCGACCCGGAAGTTAACGACCTGATCCTCGAGCAGGCGTCGACGGCTGACCCCGCCGCCCGCACCGCGCTGATCGAAGAAATCCAGGACAAGGTTGCCGCCCAGCTGTCGACCGTTCCGCTGCTGCAGGGAGCCCAGGTCGCCGTCACCGGCACCACCGTGACCGGCGCCCAGGACACCCTGGACGCGTCGTTCAAGTTCCGCTACGCCGCCCTGGCCAAGGGCTGACACCCGGTTCTGCGTGACCCACATCAGTTGATTCAGAGCTAGACGACGGGGGTGTTCGGCGGTTGCCGCCGAATACCCCCGTCGTTTCGCACGAGTGAGGTAGGAATGACCACTGTAATGACCGAGCCGGCCGCGCAAGCGAACGGCCCGAAACAGAAGCGAAAGCCCAGCGGGGGCGGCATCGGCCGCTACATCGCCGTGCGTTTCTTCCTCATCTTCCCGACCATCTTCATCCTCGTGTCGATGGTGTTCTGGCTGATGCGCACCACCGGCGACCCGATCACCGCAGCCCTCGGCGGGCGGCTGAGTGCCGACGAACTCGCCGCGCGCGTCGCCGCGGCCGGCTACGACCGGCCCCTCTTCGTGCAGTACCTGGAGTACCTCGGCCAGGTCTTCACCGGCAACTTCGGCACCACCATCAGCACCAACCGGCCGGTCACCGAGGTGCTCGTCACCTACGGCGCCGCCACGGCCGAGCTGGTCGTCTACTGCCTGATCGTCGCCTTCATCGTCGGCATCCCGCTCGGCATGCTGGCCGCCTACTACCGCGACAAGGCACCGGATGCCTCGCTGCGCATCTTCGCCATCCTCTGCTACGCCACCCCGGTGTTCTTCGCCGGGCTGTTGTTCAAACTCGTCTTCGCCGTCTGGCTCAAGGTCCTGCCCGTAGCCGGCCGGGCGTCGACGTCGTCGGAGTTGCAGATGCAACTCCTGCCGAACAAGACCGGTTTCTACACCATCGACGCGATCCAGACCGGCAACCCGGCGGTGCTGGGCGACGTCCTCGCGCACGCCGTGCTGCCCGCCGTGACCCTCGGCCTGCTCACCGCCGGCGTCTTCCTGCGGCTGGTGCGCACCAACGTGATCGGCACCCTCGGCACCGACTACGTCGATGCCGCCCGGTCCCGCGGCGTCAGCGAGTTCCGGCTGGTCCGCAAACACGCCTACCGGCCCGCGCTGATCCCGATCATCACCGTGATCGGCCTGCAGATCGCGCTTCTGCTCGGCGGGGCGGTGCTGACCGAGACCACCTTCGAGTGGAAGGGTCTGGGCTTCATGCTCGCCGAATTCCTCCAGGCGCGCGACTTCGTGGCCGTGCAGGGCATCGTCGCCCTGCTCGCCGTGATCGTTGCCCTGTCCAACTTCTTCGTGGACATCATCGCCGCGCTGATCGACCCGAGAGTGCGGTACTGACCATGACGCTCACCACCCCCACCGGGCCCGCCAGCGGCCCCGCACCTTCCCGTCGCAAACCCAGCCTGCTCGGCCGGCTGCCGGTCGTGCACCAGCTGCGCCAGAGCGTCGGCCTCCAGCGCGGCATGCTGGTCGCCGGCCTCGTGATCACGGCAGCGTTCGTGCTCACCGCGATCCTGGCGCCGGTGATCGCGCCCTACGGCTACGGTCAGCTGCGGGACACCGATGGTGCGTTCGGCGCCCAACAGCCGCTCGGCGGTTCCCACCTGCTCGGTACCACCGTCGGCGGGTACGACGTGCTGTCCCGGGTGCTCTGGGGCTCCCAGACCGCCCTGTTCGTGATCGTGGTCGCCGTGCTGCTGTCGATCTTCGCCGGGGTGTTCCTCGGCCTGGTCTCCGGGTACTTCGGCGGCTGGCTCGACCGGGTGCTGGTGGTCGTCTGCGACGCCATCTACGCCTTCCCATCGCTGCTGCTGGCGATCGTGATGTCCATCGTCATCTCCGGTGGACAGTCCAACCTCATCGGCGGTGTGCTCGCCGCCGCGATCTCGATCACGGTGGTGTTCATCCCGCAGTACTTCCGGGTGATCCGCGCTGAAACCGTGCGAATCAAGTCGGAGGCCTACGTCGAATCCGCCCGGGTGCTCGGCGCCGGCAACAGCCGGATCATGTTCAGGCACGTGCTGCGCAACGCCACCCGCACCCTGCCGCTGATCTTCACCCTGAACTCCTCCGAGGCCATCCTCACCCTCGCCGGTCTGGGCTTCCTCGGCTTCGGTATCGAACCCACGGCCGCCGCCGAATGGGGCTACGACCTGAACAAGTCCCTGTCCGACGTGACCAGCGGTATCTGGTGGACCTCGTTGTTCCCCGGCCTGGCCATCGTGCTCGTCGTGATGGGCATCACCCTCGTCGGTGAGAGCCTCAACGACCTGGCCGACCCGCGCCTGCGCGGCCGCCGAGCGGTCGGGGCCTCCTCCGGCCTCGTCGCCGAAACCTCGGTCGTTCCCGGCGGCACCCTGATCGCCGGTCCCGGCGGCCTGGCCGGCCTGGAAACCCCGGCCACCAGCACACCCAGCGACGAAGAGGGCCGATCATGACCGACAACCGGACCGCCCCGCTGCAGGGCAGCACCACCGGCCCCGCGCAGACCGTGCTGCAGATCGACGACCTCGGTGTGGCCTTCTCCACCGACGCCGGCGCCGTCCGCGCCGTGGACGGCGTCAGCCTGACCGTGAAACGAGGCGAGGTGCTCGCCATCGTCGGCGAGAGCGGCAGCGGCAAAACCGTCACCGCGAAGACCATCCTGGGTCTGCTACCCGAAACCGCCGTCTCCCAGGGCGCCGTGCTGCTGACCAGCCGTGACGGTGCCAGCTCCAACAACGTCATCACCCTCAGCACCCAGCAACTGCGCCAGGTGCGCGGCACCGACGTGTCGATGGTCTTCCAGGAGCCCTCCACCGCGCTCAACCCGGTCTACACCGTGGGCTGGCAGATCATGGAGGGCATTCGCGCGCACGGCTCCGTCAGCCGCGCCGACGCCAGAGCCAAAGCCATCGAGATCCTCGGCCGGGTCGGCATCCCCGACCCCGAGGTGCGGGTCAACTACTACCCGCACCAGTTTTCCGGCGGGCAGAAGCAGCGCGTCGTCATCGCCATGGCGCTCGTGCTGGAACCCGGCCTGATCGTCGCCGACGAACCGACCACCGCGCTGGACGTGACCGTACAGGCCGAGATCCTCGACCTGCTCCGGCGCTGCCGGGACGAATTCGGCACCGCCATCGTGCTGATCACCCACAACATGGGAGTCGTGGCCGACCTGGCCGACCGGGTCGCGGTGATGTACCAGGGCAAGGTGGTGGAAGAAGCCGACGCGCAGACGCTGTTCAGCTCCCCGAAGAACGAGTACACCCAGAAGCTGCTGGCATCCGTGCCGTACGTCGGACAGGGCATCGTACGGGCGGCCGCCAGAGCGGATGCCCGCGCCCCCGGCTGGGCGGAACAGACCCCGGTCGTGGTCGCCGACCAGATCCGCATCCAGTACCCCGGCCGGCTCGGCCGGCCCGGTTTCGTCGCCGTGGACGGAGTCAGTTTCTCCATCCGGCCCGGTGAAGTCCTGGGGCTCGTCGGCGAGAGCGGGTCGGGCAAGACCACCATCGGCCGCGCGATCGCTGGGCTCACCCGGGTCACCGACGGCTCGCTCAGCGTGCTCGGTCACGAGATGAACGGCTTCAAGGAACGCCAGTTCAGCCGGCTGCGCAGCGATATCGGTTTCGTCTTCCAGGACCCGGCATCCAGCTTCAACCCGCTGCTCACGATCGCGGAATGCGTCGCGGAACCGTTGGTCGTGCACGGCCGTGCCGGAAACCCGGCGTCGGCCCGCAAACGGGTCGACGAGCTCCTCGAGGCGGTGCAGCTGCCGCGCGCCTTCGGCGACCGGTACCCGCACGAGCTCAGCGGCGGTCAGCGGCAGCGCGCCAGCCTGGCCCGCGCACTCGCCCTGGAGCCGGCCCTGCTGATCGCCGACGAGCCGACCTCTGCCCTGGACGTGTCCGTGCAGGCCCGGGTACTCGAACTCTTCGCCGAGCTGCAGCGCGAGTTCGGTTTCGCGGCGCTGTTCATCAGCCACGACCTGGCCGTGGTGGACATCCTCGCCGACCGGATCGCGGTGCTCTACCACGGCCGGCTGGTCGAGGAGGGCACCGGCGCCGAGGTCCTCGGCGCGCCGCAGGACCCGTACACCCGCCGACTGCTCGCCTCCCTGCCGGTGCCAGACCCGGCAGCGCAGGCGATCCGCCGCGACGAACTCCGAAGGCTGCGTGCGGCAGGATAGGAGTCATGAAACGCGTCGAGGCAGATCCGTATCCGATCGTGGCCAGTGACCTCACGGTCGAGTACCCGGCCCACGGGGCCAGCAGCGCGTTCGTCGCGGTGCGCGGTCTCACGCTGACCCTGGGCCGAGGCGAGGTGCTCGGCCTGCTCGGTGAGAGCGGGTCGGGCAAGAGCACCCTCGCCCGGCTTCTGTCCGGTGCCGAGTTCGCCCCCGCGCACGGCGAGGTCAGGGCCCAGATCGTGGGGGGAGAGGCCACCGTGCTGGGGCATCCACTGCGCCGCATCGGCCGGCGCGCCCTGGCCAGGGTGACGTTCGGGGTCGGCCTGTTGGCCCAAGACGCCGCCAGCACCCTGCCCGCCAGCCTGACCGTCTCCGACATCGTCTCCGAGCCGGTCCTGGAACGCGACCGCCGGTACAACCAGGCGGCCCTGCAGACCCTGGTGGCGACCATGGTGGATGCGGTGCGGTTGCCGTTGTCGGTATTGGGGAAATACCCGTACGAGCTCAGCAGCGGGCAGCGGCAGCGGGTCGCGCTGGCGCGGGCGCTGGTGTTCGGCCCCAGCCTGCTGATCGCCGACGAACCCACCGCCGGCGTGGACGCGCTGGTGCGCGACGATGTCATCGACCTGATCGGCGAGTTGCAACGCGAGCGGGCGTTCTCCGCCGTGCTGGTGAGCAACGACCTGTCCGTCCTGCGCCGCGTCGCCGACCGGATCGGGGTCATGCACCAGGGTGTCCTGGTGGGCCTGGGCACCATCGACGAGGTCTTCGACAACCCCTGGCACCCCTACGTGGCGGAACTGTCCGCGGCGTTGACGCTCGGCACCGGCGAGACCGACCCGTCCGACCGGTCAGACGAGAGCCCGGCGTGACCGCCCAGCACCGGGCCGTCCTCGCCACCGAGGCCGCCCACACCCCTGGCGCCTTCCAGCCGGACGCCGGACCCATCGCCGTGCTGCCAGACCCCACGGCCGTTTTCGTCGACGCCGTCCGGCAGGGCGGGGGACAGGTCGCCGAGCTGTCCCCGGACACCCGCGGGATCATCTGGCTGTCCTACAGCCGGGCCGCCGACCTCGACGAGATCCTCGAGCGCAATGCGCAGATCGGCTGGTTGCAGCTGCCCTGGGCCGGGGTGGACGCCTTCAGCGACCTGCTCGCCCGGCACCGACGCCCCGACCTGGTCGTCACCAGCGCCAAGGGCGCATACGCCCAGCCCGTCGCCGAACACGCCCTGGCGCTGACCCTGGCGTCCATGCGGGTGCTCCCCGAGCGGGCCAGGGCCCGATCCTGGAACGCGGTCCCGGCCGGAGAGTCGCTCTACGGCCGCACCGTGCTGATCATCGGCGCCGGCGGGATCGCCCGCGAACTCATCCGCCTCCTCGAACCGTTCGGCACCGAGATCATCGTCCTGCGCCGCAGCAGCGACCCGGTACCCGGAGCGAACCGTACCGTGCCGGCCGACCGGCTGGCCGAGGTCCTGCCGCTGGCCGACGTCGTGGTCGTGGCCGCGGCTCTGACCGGTCGCACCCGACACCTGCTCGGAGCAGCCGAGCTCGCCCTGATGAAGCCCAGCGCCCACCTGGTGAACATCGCCCGCGGCCCCCTGATCGACACCGACGCCCTCGTGAGCGTTCTGGCCGGTGGCGGCATCATGGGGGCGGCGTTGGACGTGACCGATCCGGAACCGTTGCCCGACGGGCATCCGCTCTGGGCGGAGCCGCGCTGCCTGATCACCCCGCACATGGCCGACACGCCCGAGATGACGGCGCCACTGCTGGCCGAACGAATCCGTCTGAACGTGACCGCATTGCTGGGGAAAGGCCCGTTTGTCGGGGTTGTGGACACCGAGGCCGGTTACTGAACCGGTGTCCCGCCGCCGGGGCGGGAGCGCCGGATTTGGCGCACGCTGAAATGTTGGTAAAGTAGCAACGTTGTTCGGCAGGGTTCAGGCCCTGGACAACACATTCCTCGATAGCTCAATTGGCAGAGCAGCCGGCTGTTAACCGGCAGGTTGTTGGTTCGAGTCCAACTCGGGGAGCGAAAAGGCCACTAGGGGCTCCACCCCCGGTGGCCTTTTTTGTGCCCAGCACCGCGGTGCCCGGTTTCGCGGCCGGACCCGACTTCTCCGAAAGGTGGCCACGGTGAATCCCTGGTTGACGACGAGCGTTGTGCTCCTGGTTCTCTGCGCGGTGCTGCTGGCGCTCTGGCTCGTCGCCCTCGGCCGGTGGCGGCGCGGTCGGGTGGAGCGGTCCACCACCGAGCGGGTCCGCATCGACCTCGAACTCGCCCTCGCCGAGCAGCAGGGACGGCTCGCCATCATCCGCGAGCTGCAGGACATCGCCGTGCTGTCCCTGGCCCGGCTGGTCACCCGCGCCGAGGGCGCCAAGTACACGGCCGAGAGCGACCCGAGCACGGCGGTGCGAGCCGCGACCGCCCTCGTCGGCGACGGCCGGGTCACTCTCGCCGACCTCCGCCGGGTGCTGTCGATCGCCCGGGAGGGAGAATCCGTCGCCATCCGGCAGCCGGGCCTGCACTCGGCCCGCCACCTCTTCGGCGTGATGCGTGACGGCGGACTCGGCGTGAGCTTCACCGAGACGGGGGAGAGGTTCCCGCTCAAGCCCGCGGCCGAGCTGGCGATCTACCGCATCCTGCAGAGCGCCCTGGCCAATTCGCTCACCCACGGCGGCCCTGGCACCGAGGCGCGGGTGTCGATCAACTGGACCACGGACGGTCTCCAGCTCCTCGTCGACGACGACGGCATCCGGGCGGCGGCCCGGCGGGTCAGCGGCTCGGAGGTCGACGTGGCCGCCCGGACGGCGTACACGATCGATGACGACCTGCGGGCGCTCAGCGAACGCCTCTCCGGCGCCGGGATCACCGCGATGCGGGAGCGCACCGAACTGTTCGGCGGTATCTTCACCGCCGGGACCGTGCCCGGTGTCGGGTTCTCGGTGTCGGCTGTGTTCCCGTCACTCAAATTTCACAACGGCGTGCACGGCGTCGATCTGACCCGGTAGCGGGTCAGCCCTCGAGGTCGTCCACGCCGGGCAGCCAGCTGTTGCCCGGCCCGCCCCAGCCGCGCTTACGGCCGACCTTCGCGGCGATCTTGGCGTAACTGTGCTCGATCCGGTCGACGTACAGCGTGCCGTCGAGGTGGTCGAACTCGTGCTGGAAGATGCGGGCCAACCAGCCGTCGGCGCGGATCTCGAACGGATTCTGGTCCAGATCCACGGCCCGCAGGACAGCGGATGCCGCCCGCAGCAGCGGAAACCGTTCGCCAGGGAACGACAGGCAGCCCTCTTCGTCTTCGTCCTCGTCCGCCTCGCCGGCCCGCACCGGCGTGATCCAGAGTTCGGGGTTGATCGCCACCCCCCGGGTCTGCACCTCGTTCTCATCGAGGTAGCTGAAGGTGAACAGGCGCAACCCCACCCCCACCTGGGGACCGGCAAGGCCCACGCCGGGTGCGGCATCCATCGTCTCGTACATGTCCTGCACCAGCGCGCGCAGCGAGTCGTCGAAATCGACGACGGCTGCGGCGGGGGAGTGCAGGACGGGTTCACCTGAAATTACAATCGGTCGCACGGCCATTCTGCAAGGATATCGGCTAAATCTCGATAGTCTCGTGGGGTGACTCCCGACCTGACAGACCTGGCTGGCGAGATCGCGATCGATCCCCGTCAAGCCATCGGCATCCCCCTGGCCCTGATCGGCGCGATCTTTCTCTCGCTCGGCGCCCAGTTCCAGCACCGTGGCGTGACCAAGGTGGAAGCGAGCACGGTCGAGGTGACCGGCGGACTCAACGCCCGTCAGCTCAGCCTGCTGCTCTCGCGACCGTCCTGGGTGTTCGGCACCCTGATGCTCGGTCTGGCCATCGCTTTCCAGCTGACCAGCCTCGCCTTCGCACCGCTGATCGTGGTGCAGCCGCTCGGCGCCGTCGCTCTCGTGATCACCGCCGTGCTCAACGCCCGGGTCAGCCGGGTCAAACTCAACCGCGCGTCGGTGGTCGCCATTGCCATGTGCGTGGGCGGCGTCGGCCTGTTCGTCACGGTGGCCGCGTTCACCGCGGTGGACAAGCCGGTGACCGACAGGAACCTGGTCACCATCCTGCTCGTGCTGGGAACGGTGCTGCTGGCCTTCGCGGCCGCGTTCTTCTTCCTGCGTCGGCGCTTCAAGGCAGTGTTCTACATCATCGGCGCCGGGGTGCTGTACGGCTTCGTCGCGACCCTCGCGAAGGTCATCATCAACCGGATCCAGAACGGCAACTTCGAGTGGCTCACCCTGGTCTGCCTGCTCGGTCTGCTGCTCGCCGCGGGACTGGGCGCCTACTTCGTGCAGAACGCCTATTCCTCCGGCCCGCCCGACCTGGTCATCGCCGGACTGACCGTCGTCGATCCGCTGATCGCGGTCGGCATCGGCATCGTCGTACTCGGCGAGGCGTCCCAGGCGCCGGCCTGGGCGGCCGTGCTCTTCGTGATCGCCGGCGCCGTGGCCATCTGGGGGGTTTTCCTGCTCGCCAAACACCACCCCCAGTCTCAGGGCTGACCGGCCCATTCTCGCGAAACGCGCCGCCGCTTGTGGGGTGCGCGCACGCTGCGGATTAGAATGGGGAGCTACACAGCTCGCCGACCGGGTTCGCCCCGACCAGGACAACAGCCGGACGTTCATCCCCGGCCCACCAACGTAGGGACTACGCCACTTGTGCGCTTCATCAGAAACACCGGGCGGTACGCCCCACCCGGTCGCGCCCGTGGATAAGAAACCCATCCGGGTCCTGATCGCCGCCGACACCTTCGCACCCGACGTGAACGGGGCCGCCCGCTTCGCCGAACGCCTCGCCGCCGGCCTGGTGGCCCGCGGTCACGTCGTGCAGATCATGGCACCGGCGCCCACCCGCAAGCACGGCACCTGGACCGAGGTGCACGAGGGTCAGTCGATGACCGTGCACCGTCTGCACAGCTGGCGCTGGCGCCCGCACGACTGGCTGCGCTTCGCGCTGCCGTGGATCGTCCGCCGGCAGAGCCGGTTGATCCTGGACAGTTTCCAGCCCGACGTGGTGCACTTCCAGTCCCACATCGTGGTCGGTCGTGGTGTGGCCATCGAGGCGCAGAAGCGCGGCATCCGCATCATCGGCACCAACCATTTCATGCCGGAGAACCTGCTGCAATTCTCCCTGGTGCCCAAGAACTTCCAGGATTACGTCGTCAAGGGTCTCTGGAAGGCCGCCGAGCACACCCTCAAACGCGCCGAGGCCGTCACCACGCCGACCCGCCGGGCGGCGGAATTCCTGGAGAAGTACACCGGGCTGCACGGGGTGCAATCCATCTCCTGCGGCATCGACGCCGACAACTACTCGCCGAGCTTCGAACCGCGCACCGAGAACCGCATCCTGTTCGTGGGCCGGGTCACCGGCGAGAAGCAGATCGATGTCCTGGTGCAGGCCGTGGCCCTGCTCGACCCCAGCCTGGACGCCCGGGTGGAGATCGTCGGCGGCGGCGACCAGCGACGCAACCTGGAGCTGCTCGTCGAGTCCCTCGGCCTGACCGACCGGTTCACCTTCACCGGCTACGTGACCGACGAGGAACTGCGCAGTGCGTACTCCCGGGCCACCGTGTTCGCGATGCCGTCGATCGCCGAGCTGCAGAGCATCGCCACCATGGAAGCCATGGCCTCCGGCCTGCCGGTCGTGGCCGCGAACGCGATGGCGTTGCCGCACCTGGTGCACGACGGCCAGAACGGTTACCTGTTCACGCCCGGCAGCGCCCAAGACCTCGCCGACAAGCTCGCCCTGGTGCTCACCCGCACCCCCGAGCAGCTCGAGGCGCTCAAACGGGAATCGCTGAAACTGATCGAGGCGCACGACATCAAGCGCACCCTGAACACCTTCGAGCGCCTATACCGCGGAGAACCGGTCACCGACCCGTTGGTGGCCGACACGGCGGTACGGTCGCACGACTGACGCTGCCGGGTCTGGCCGCGATCGCGTCCAGCGGACCCGATTGCTGCCGATACGATAGCAACCATGGGGTGGTAGCTCAGCTGGTTAGAGCAGACGACTCATAATCGTCCGGTCACGGGTTCAAGTCCCGTCCACCCTACCGATGGTGCCGCGGGCGTGTCCGGCGTGCACCGCGCCGGGCACGATGGCGGGCAGACTCGCGAAAGTATGCCATCATATGAGAAAAATCCCTGTTGATGCGCCCTCGCCCAAACCCGAAAGTACCGCCATGCCCGGATGGTTCACCCCCCAGTCCCGCGTCTCCCGAACGGTCCTCACGGCCGGCGTCACCGCATTGGCCCTCGGCCTCACCGGCTGCGCCAGCTTCGCGCCGCTGCTGGGCGCCCAGCCGGCCCCCCAGGCGGTCACCGCGACCACGGCGCCCACCGCGGCACCCGAGCTGATCTTCGACTCCGTCTTCACCGATATGGGTTCGATCCACCCCAAACAGACCATCGGCAACCAGCTCGAGCTGGAACTGGACATGTGGACCGAGCAGAAGACCCACGAGTGGTACACCGACAGCGACAAGCTGTTCTCGTTCGTGATCAGCGTCTACGACCGGTCGGTACCGGCCGAGGCCCCATTCGGGTCCAAGCGACAGGTGTACCTGTCCAACATCACCGTCACGGCGACCACCTCGACCACAAGCGGGGCCTCAGATGCGCCGTTCCTGCTGAACGCCAACGCCGTCGACGTGACCCTCGACCCCGAGGCGCTGCAGTCCGACCAGGGTCTGCTGATCACCTCACCCAAGGGAGGGTTCCAGCTGGAGTCCAACCAGATCGGTGTGCTCAGCGCCGACACCTACGGCGTCACCCTCGACTTCGCGATGACCATCAGCTCGGAGAACGCCGCCGGCAGCGGTGGCTTCAGCACCCAGGTGGTGCACGTGCCGGTGCCCGTCGCGATCTTCCCACGCGCCTAAGCCACTGCACCCGAGCGGCGTCCGCTGGATGTCGCCGGCCCGCGGGACAATGGACTGTGTACATTCTGGTGAGCCGAGAGCGGTCGGGACGTTTCCGGGTCCGCGACCTCGACGCCCAGGGTCGGCCAACCGGTCACGACGCTCGGTTGACCCCGGACCAGTTCCGGGTCTATGCCGCCCGGCGTGAGGCCGGCGCGGACGACGGCGTGCCCGGTGGGGTGCGCTGGGTCTGGGCGGAGAGCGCCCGCCTCTATCCGGTGCTGCTGACCGGGGGCATCCGGGTCAAACGCTGTCACGACCTACGGCTCTGTCACGCCATCATTCGCAATGCTGCCCTCACCGGCGGCAGCGTGCTCGCCAATGCGCCGGCCGGCCGCTGGGATGCGGCCGCGGCCGTCGAACCGACACCCGTGTCCGGCACCACTCTGTTCGACCTGGACCTCGGCCTGGGCGCCGGCACCGAAGCTGACGCCCACCCGGACGACGACGACCTGACCGAATTCAGTGCCCAACTCGAGGCCGTCGCCCGGTGCGCCGACCCGGCTCGGCTCCGGCTCCTGCTGGCGGCGGAATCGGTGGGCGCGTTGATCGCCGCCGAGATGCAATTCATCGGTCTGCCCTGGCGGAGCGCGGTGCACAACCGGCTGCTGACCGAGTTGCTCGGCCCGCGGGTCGGCACGGGACTGCGGCCGGCCCGGCTGGAAGAACTCGCCGGCCGGATTCGCGCTGCGCTCGGCGATCCAACGGTGAACCCGGACTCGCCACCGGAGCTGCTGCGGGCGTTGCAACACGCTGGACTGACGGTGTCATCCACCCGAGCATGGGAATTGGAGAAGCTGGAGCATCCGGTGATCGAGCCGCTGCTGCGGTACAAGAAGTTGGCCCGGCTGCTCAGCGCCAACGGCTGGTACTGGATGGAAACCTGGATCATCGACGACCGGTTCCACCCCGAGTACCTGCCTGGCGGGGTGGTCACCGGACGGTGGGCGACCCGTGGCGGTGGCGCCCTGCAGCTACCCCGGCAGATTCGCGGAGCCGTCATGGCCGATCCCGGCTGGAGCTTCGTCGTCGCCGACGCGGCCCAACTCGAACCCCGCATCCTGGCGGCCCTATCGACCGATCCGGCCATGGCCGCCGCAGGACATGGCACCGACCTGTACGCCGGCATCGTCGCCAGCGGGGTGGTCGACACCCGTGACCAGGCCAAGGTCGCCATGCTCGGAGCGATGTACGGCGCCACCTCGGGGGAGAGCGGCCGGCTGTTGCCGCGACTGGCCCGGGCGTACCCGCGCGCTCTCGCCCTGACCGAGTCGGCGGCCAGGGCCGGTGAACGCGGTGACGTGGTCAGCACCCGGCTCGGCCGCACCTCGCCGCGGCCGGGGGAGGACTGGCAGGACGACCAGGCCCGCGCGACCGAGGCCGGCGCGTCGGCCGCCGACGAACGCCGGGCCCGCGGGCAGGCCCGCGACTGGGGGCGGTTCACCCGCAACTTCATCGTGCAGGGCAGCGCCGCGGAGTGGGCGTTGTGCTGGATGGCGGAGATCCGCAAGGGGCTCTGGGACCTGGCCGGGCAGCCGATGACGGCCGACCCGTTCGCGCACGCACCGCACCTGGTCTTCTTCCTGCACGATGAGGTCATCGTGCACACACCGGTCGAACTGGCCGACTCGGTGTCCCGAATCGTCACCGAGGCGGCGGCGACGGCCGGCCGATTACTGTTCGGCGAGTTCCCGGTCGACTTCCCGCTGACCTGTGTCGTCGTGGACAGCTACGCCGACGCGAAGTAAGCGGCTCGAGCTCAGGTGTGCCGTCACCCTCCGCCGGATGCGGCGGGGCGTCGGCCGCGTTTGGGTCGGACGGCGCTGAACGGGCGACGGAAACCCGATGCGGCGGCGGGAGCATCCGGCCGGTCGCCGTCCGGGCCGGCGAGCAGGTCGGACACCGCGTCCAGCCAGGCCAGCGCGGCCGCAGCCTGCGCGCTGGTCGCCGCCATGTTCAAGCGTTCCTGGCCGGTGGCGTCCGACGCCGGGGCCGTGTCGGTGAGCACCGACAGCCAGTGCTCCCGGTACGCGTGCACCAGCACGATCGGGTCGGTGTGCGGCAGCGACGAGGCGATCAGGATCCGGTCCACCATGTCGGGCCATTCGTCACCCGCCCCGCTGGATGTGGCAGCGAGCCAGGCACCCGCTTCCAACCGGCCGGCCGGGGTGAGCCGGTAGAGCGGCAGGCCGTCGTCGGTGGTGCCGGCGGACTCGATCGCGCCCTGGCCGGTGAGCCGGTCCAGGGTCGCGTACACCTGACCCACATTCACGCTACGTCGACCGGCGGTACGGGTGCGCAACTCGCCGTGCAACTGGAAGCCATAGGCCGGACCCATGGTGAGGATGGCGAGTAGCGAACTGCGTACCGACACCGGGCCTCCGTGATTCGCGGTAAAGACATACCGAATATACATAACCATAGCGACAACCCCGGCCGGGGCCGGAACCGGGGCCGGTCCGTTCTGTGGTGTTTCCCCGGTTGCTGGGGCATAATTCAGCTACCGCTGGTTTGTGTTCGGCGGCTCCATGGTGAAACCGATCGAGATCGTTGGGGAAGACGCCTCTCGACATCAGCCACGGAACGGAGAACACGATGACGGCACCCCACACTCGTCAGTCACCGACTGCACGGGGAGTTCTGTATGTGCACTCGTCGCCGCGCGCGCTCTGCCCGCACGTCGAATGGGCGGCGAGTCGAGCTCTCGACACCCCGGTCAGCTTCGAGTGGATAGAGCAGCCGGTTCTGAACGGCGCCCAGCGAGCCGAGTACTTCTGGGAGGGCCCACCCGGCACGGGGGCGGCCATCGCGTCGGCCCTGCTCGGCTGGGACCACCTCAGGTTCGAGGTCACCGAGGACTCCGGACCCGGCCGGGACGGTGGCCGGTGGTTGCACACGCCTGCCCTGGGGATCCACTTCGCCCAGACCGACACCGTGGGCAATATCGTCCTGCCGGAGGACCGGGTGCGTGCCGTGATCCAGGCGGCCGGTACCGACACGGTGCAGCTGCACCGTGAGCTGCACCGTGCCCTCGGTCAGGACTGGGACGACGAGCTGGAAGTCTTCCGGCACGCCAGCGACCTCACCAGCGTGGTCTGGCTACATCGCGTCGGCTGACCGGGCCCGACCGGGTCGATCAGACCGAGCGGAAGGCGACGACGGCATTGTGCCCGCCGAAGCCGAAGGAGTTGCTGATCGCGAGCAGGTCACCGTCGGCGAGCTGGCGCGGCGTGGTGACCACGTCCAGCGGGATGGCCGGGTCCTGCTCGGTCAGGTTGATGGTCGGCGGCAGCATCCGCTCGGCCAGGGCCTTCACCGTGAACAGGGCTTCGATGGCGCCGGCGCCGCCGAGCAGGTGCCCGGTGGACGCCTTCGTGGCCGACACCGGGATGCCGTCCAGCAGATTCCCGAAGACTCGCTTGAGTGCGTTGTACTCGGCAATGTCACCGACCGGGGTGCTGGTGGCATGCGCGTTGATGTGCCGCACGTCGGCGAGGTCGGCGCCGGCGTTCTGGATGGTCTGGATCATGGCGCGGGCGGCCGCGGACCCCTTCGGGTCGGGAGCGGTGATGTGGTACGCGTCACTGGTGATCGAACCACCGAGCAGTTCGGCGTAGATCCGTGCGCCGCGGGCCAGGGCGTGCTCCTCGGTTTCGATGACCAGGGCAGCAGCACCCTCGCCGAGAACGAAGCCGTCGCGGGAGATGTCGTACGGCCGTGAGGCCGTTGCCGGGTCGTCGTTGCGCTTGGACAGCGCCTGCATGGCCGCGAACGACGCGATCGGGAGAGGGTGGATGGCCGCTTCCGAACCACCGGCGATGACCACGTCGGCCAGTCCGGCCTGCAGCCGGTTGTACGCGTTGACCAGGGACTCGGTGCTGGAGGCGCAGGCGGACACGACCGTGGCGATGCCCGCCCGGGCGTGCAGGTCCATGCCGATGGCCGCTCCGGGGCCGTTCGGCATCAGCATCGGCACCGTCATGGGCAGCACGCGGCGAGGACCGCGTTCACGCAGGGTGTCCCAGGCGTCCAACAGGGTCCAGACCCCACCGATGCCGGTGGCCCAGTCCACGGCGAGCCGTTCGGGTTCGACCTCCGGCATGCCAGCGTCGGCCCAGGCTTCGCGGCCGGCGATGAGCGCGAATTGGCTGGACGGGTCGAGGCGCTTGGTCTCCTGGCGGCTGAGCACGTCGCCGGAAGCGACCCGAGCCTGGGCGGCGAAGGTGATGGGGAGCTGCGTACGCTCAACCCATTCGTAGTCGAGGGTGGACGCGCCGGACTCGCCGGCGAGGAGGGCGGTCCAGGTCTCCGCAGCGGTGCCGCCGAGAGGGGAGGTGGCACCGAGGCCGGTGACAACGATCTTTTTGGTCATAACAAGGACTCTCCGTGAGAACGTGCGCGAAGCGAGGTTCCGCCCCGGATGGAGCGTCCCCGGAGAACGGGCCGGCCGACGTGTGCCAGCCGACCCGTTCGGGCGTGGACCTAGTCCTGGGCCTTGACGATGAACTCGACGGCGTCGCCGACGGTCTTGAGGTTCTTGACCTCTTCGTCGGGGATCTTGACGTCGAACTTCTCTTCGGCGTTCACGACGATGGTCATCATCGAGATGGAATCGATGTCCAGGTCGTCGGTGAACGACTTGTCCAGCTCAACCGTGTCGGTTGCGATGCCGGTTTCGTCGTTGATGAGCTCGGCCAGGCCGGCCAGAACTTCTTCGGTGGACAATGCCATGTTGTTTTCTCCTTGGGGGTGTCTCGTTTGACCGAGACTCAGTTTAGAGGGACGGGGGGAAGCTAGGGCAGCACAACGACCTGCGCGCCGTAAACCAGTCCGGCGCCGAAGCCGATCTGGAGGGCGAGGCCGCCGCTGAGTTCGGGGTGCTCCTCGAGCAGGCGGTGAGTGGCCAGCGGGATGGACGCGGCCGAGGTGTTGCCGGTCGTGGAGATGTCCCGGGCGATCACGACGGAGTCCGGCAGCTTGAGCTGCTTGGCGAACTCGTCGACGATGCGCATGTTGGCCTGGTGGGGGATGAACGCGGCGAGCTGGTCCGCGGTGACGCCGGCGGCGTCGAGGGTCTGCTTGGCGATCTTGGCCATCTCCCAGACCGCCCATCGGAACACGGTCTGGCCCTCCTGGCGGAGGGTGGGCCACTCGGACTCGCCCCGGCGGTACTGCTGCAGGGTGGCGTTCATGCCGACCGCGTCGGCCCGGCCGTCCGAGCCCCACACGGAGGCGGAGATGCCCGGGTAGTCGCTCGGGCCGATGACCACGGCGCCGGCGCCGTCGCCGAGGAGGAAGGAGATGCTCCGGTCCGTCGGGTCGATCATGTCGGAGAGCTTCTCGGCCCCGATCACCAGGGCGTAGTGCGCGGCGCCGGAGCGGATGAGCGCGTCGGCCTGGGCGACAGCGTATGCGTACCCGGCACAGGCGGCGTTCAGGTCGTAGGCGGCGGCCGGCAGGGCGCCGATCCGGTCGGCGACGACCGCGGCCATGGATGGTGTCTGGCGGCCGTTGCTGATCGTGGCGATGATGATCGCGTCGATCTGGTCGGCGTTGACGCCGCTCTTCCCGATCGCTTCGAGGGCCGCGGTGGTGGCCAGGTCGACGGCCTCGACGTCCTGGCTGGCCCGGGTGCGGGTGATGATGCCGGTGCGCTGCTGGATCCACTCATCGGAGGAGTTGATCGGACCGATGATGTCGTCGTTGGGCACGACGAGGTCGCCGCGGGCGGCGCCGATCGCCAGGATGCGGGTGTACTGGGCGCCCTGCGACTGCAGGAGGTGTGGCTGGGTCATTCGTCTCTTCCGGTCGAACTCGGGCTGATTCAGGCCTGCTGGTCGATCAGGTCGTACGCAGCGGGCAGGTCGTCCGGAGTCTTGATGGCCACGCTCGGGATGCCCCGCAGGGCACGTTTGGCCAGTCCGACGAGGGCTCCGGCGGGGGCGACCTCGATGATTCCGGTCACTCCGGCGTCGGCGAACGCCTGCATGCACAGGTCCCACCGTACCGGCGAGGAGACCTGACCGACGAGAAGGTCGACGAACGCGTCGCCGTCCGTGATCGTCGAGCCGTCCCGGTTGGTCCACAGCGGCAGGGTCGCGCTCTGCGGGTTGAGGTCGGCGGCCACCTCGGTGAGACGCTGCACGGCGGGGAGCATGTGCCGGGTGTGGAACGCCCCGGCGACCTGCAACGGGATCACCCGCGACTTCGCGGGCGGGTTCGCGGCCAGCGCGGCGAGACCATCGAGATCACCGGCGACGACGATCTGACCACCGCCGTTGAAGTTCGCCGGTTCCAGGCCCAGTTCGGTCAGGCGGGCGAGCAGCTCGGCCTCGTCACCGCCGAGGACAGCGCTCATCCCGGTGGGGGAGAGCTCGGCGGCGGACTTCATCGCCCGGCCACGTTCGCCGACCAGGGTGAGGGCGTCAGCGCTGGTGAGCACCTCGGCGCCGACGGCGGCGGTGATCTCGCCGACCGAGTGGCCCGCGATCCCGCCGACTCCGGCACGTCGGCCGTCGGCGAACAGCGCGCTCAAGGCGATCAGGCCGGCAGCCACGATGAGTGGCTGCGCGATCGCCGTGTCCCGGATGGTGTCGGCATCCGCCACCGTTCCGGCGGTCACCAGGTCGGTGCCGGCCCTGTCGCTCATCTCGCGGAGCTGGTCGGCGTAGGCCGGGTTTTGCAACCACGGTTCGAGGAATCCGGGCGTTTGTGAGCCCTGACCGGGACAGACGACAACAATCATTCCCTTAGTCTCCCAACTGGGGTGGTACACGGAGTGTGGATTAGCTACCGAGTCTGCGGCAAACCTTTGTGGTGGATGTCACATTCGGGCCCTCTCGTCGGCGGGACGGCGAGGTTATCGGCGGCGGCTGGAACCGTCGTGGTCGCTGATCGACCCGATGATGAGTGCGGCCTGCAGAATGAGGGCTTCACGGGCGCCGGTGGCGTCGTACCCGATCACCTCTGATACTCGCTTGAGCCGGTAGCGCACGGTGTTCGGGTGCACGAAGAGTTCCCTGGCGGTCGCTTCGAGCGAACGGCCGTTGTCCAGGTAGCACCACAGCGTGGTCAACAGCTCGGTGGAGTGCGCCTGCAGCGGCCGGTAGATGCGGTGGATGAGCGTGGCTCGGGCGAGCGGGTCGCCGGCCAGCGCCCGTTCGGGGAGCAGATCGTCGGCCTGCACCGGCCGGGGAGCGTTCCGCCAGGACCGGGCGACGGCGAAGCCGGCCAGGGCAGCCTTGGCGCTTTTCGAGGCGTCGACCAGATTCGGCACCTCGTGGCCGAGCACCAGGTGGCCAGGACCGAAGCTCGGTTCGAGCTGCATGGCGATTTCCAGGAAGCTCAGCGTAGGGGAGGTGCCGATCGCATCCTCGGTGTCGGGGGTCGTCGGGTGCGCGCGGCCGATGACCAGGACCAGACGGTTGCCTTGCACGCCGATCAGGACGTCGGCGGTCATGTGCCGGGCCGACCGCCGCAGCTGGTCGACGTCGAGCATCTTGGGGGTGGTGCCGACCAGCACGCAGACCTCACCGTGGCCGTGCCAGCCGAGGGCGGCGATCCGGCTGGGCAACTCGTCGTCGTACTCCCCGCTGAGGATGGAGTCGACCACCAGCGCTTCCAGCCGGGCGTCCCACAGCCCCCGGGCTTCGGCGGCGCGGGCGTAGACATCCGCCGCCCCGAAGGCGATCTCGCGGGAGTAGAGCAGGATGGCCTCGCGGAGGGCTTCGGAGCCGTCCTTGACGCGTTCCTCGACCACTTCCACGGTGACCCGGATCAGTTGCAGCGTCTGCTGCAGGCTCACCGACCGCAACAACTCGCGGGGCGCCGCACCGAACACATCGGCCGCGATCCACGGGGTGGAGCGCGGATCGTCGTACCAGGAGATGAACGAGGTGATGCCGGCCTGGGCGACCAGGCCGACCGCGGACCGCCGCCCTGGTGGCATATCGCCATACCAGGGCAGCGTGTCCTCGAGCCGTTTCAGCGTCGCCGTAGACAACTCACCCGAGATGGTGCGCAACCAGGTGAGGGTTTGTTCCTTTGTCTTCGGCGCCGCTGCCACCTTCGGGTTTAGCTCTCGCCGCCGGCCGAGCCGGTGTTGCCGGCGAGGACGTCGTGCAGCTTGTACTTGTCGATCGCCTGCTGGATGAGGCTGTGGTCGACCTCGCCGCTGTTGGCCAGCTGCTGCAGGGTGCGAACCACCATGGACGGGCCGTCGATCTTGAAGAACCGGCGAGCCGCGGGGCGGGTGTCGGAGAAACCGAAGTCGTCGGCACCGAGCGTCGCGAAGTCGCCGGGGACGAACTGGCGGATCTGGTCGGGCACGGCGTGCATGAAGTCGGATACGGCAACGAACGGGCCGGCGGTCTTGGCCAGCTTCTCGGTGACGTAGGCGATCTTCGGCTCCTCGTTCGGGTAGAGGAAGTTGTGCTCCTCTGCCGCGAGACCGTCCCGGCGCAGCTCGGACCACGAGGTGACCGACCAGACATCGGCGGACACACCCCAGTCCTCGGCGAGCATCGTCTGGGCTTCCAGGGCCCACGGGACCGAGACGCCGGACGCCAACAGCTGCGCCTTCGGCCCGGCGACGGAGGACTCCGACACCCGGTGGATACCGCGGATGATGCCGTCGACGTCCACGTCGGCCGGTTCGACCGGCTGGACCTGCGGCTCGTTGTACACCGTGAGGTAGTACATCACGTTCGGGTCAGTGTGGGTTCCGCCGTACATCCGCTCGAGACCGGAACGCACGATGTGGCCGATCTCATAGCCGAAGGCCGGGTCGTACGACACGACAGCAGGGTTGGTCGACGCGAGGAGCGGCGAGTGACCGTCGGCGTGCTGCAGGCCTTCACCGGTGAGGGTGGTGCGGCCGGCGGTGGCGCCGATCATGAAGCCACGGGCCATCTGGTCACCTGCGGCCCACATGGCGTCACCGGTGCGCTGGAACCCGAACATCGAGTAGAACACGTACACCGGGATGAGCGGCTCACCCTGGGTGGCGTAGGTGGTGCCGATGTTCGTGAACGCGGCGAGAGCGCCGGCCTCGTTGATGCCGACGTGGAGGATCTGACCCTGCGGGCTCTCCTTGTAGGCGAGCAGCTGGGCGTGGTCCACCGACGTGTAGTGCTGACCGTTGGGGTTGTAGATCTTCGCGTTCGGGAAGAAGGCGTCGATTCCGAAGGTGCGGGCCTCGTCGGGGATGATCGGCACGATGCGGTGGCCGAAGTCCTTCGAGCGCAGCAGCTCCTTGAGCAACCGGACGAACGCCATGGTGGTGGCGATTTCCTGGGTGCCTGAGCCCTTCTTGGTGACGGCGTAGGTGGCGTCGTCCGGCAGGTTGATCTGGGTGTACTTGCTACGACGTTCCGGCAGGTACCCGCCCAGGGCGCGGCGGCGTTCGTGCATGTACTCGATCGCCTCGTCGCCTTCACCTGGGGTGTAGTACGGCGGCTGGTACGGGTTCTCCTCGAGCTGCGCGTCCGTGATCGGCACGTGCATGCTGTCCCGGAAGGTCTTGAGGTTGTCCAGCGTCATCTTCTTCATCTGGTGGGTCGCGTTGCGCCCCTCGAAGCTCGGGCCGAGGCCGTAACCCTTGACCGTCTTCGCCAGGATGACCGTCGGCTGGCCCTTGTGCTCGGACGCGGCCTTGAAAGCGGCGTAGACCTTGCGGTAGTCGTGGCCACCACGCTTGAGGTTCCAGACCTCGTCGTCGCTGTAACCCTCGATGAGCTTGAGCGCGCGCGGGTCGCGGCCGAAGAAGTTCTCGCGCACGTAGGCGCCGCTCTCGGCCTTGTAGGTCTGGTAGTCACCGTCGGTGGTGTTGTTCATCAGGTTGAGCAGGGCGCCGTCGGTGTCGCGGGCGAGCAGGTCGTCCCACTCCCGGCCCCAGACGACCTTGATGACGTTCCAGCCGGCACCGCGGAAGAAGCTCTCCAGTTCCTGGATGATCTTGCCGTTACCGCGCACCGGGCCGTCGAGGCGCTGCAGGTTGCAGTTGACGATGAAGTTGAGGTTGTCCAGGCCTTCGTTGGCGGCGACCTGCAGCTGGCCGCGGCTCTCCACCTCGTCCATCTCACCGTCGCCGAGGAACGCCCAGACCTGCTGGTCGCTGGCGTCCTTGATGCCACGGTTGGTCAGGTACCGGTTCGCCTGTGCCTGGTAGATCGCGTTGATCGGGCCCAGACCCATCGACACCGTGGGGAACTGCCAGAATTCCGGCATCAGACGCGGGTGCGGGTACGACGAGATGCCGTCGGGCGCGTGCGACTTCTCCTGGCGGAAACCGTCGAGCTGGTTGGCGCTCATGCGGCCTTCCAGGAACGCACGGGCGTAGGTACCGGGGGAGGCGTGGCCCTGGATGAAGATCTGGTCGCCACCGCCCGGGTGGTCCTGGCCGCGGAAGAAGTGGTTGAAGCCGGTCTCGTAGAGCGCAGCCGACGAGGCGTAGGTGGAGATGTGTCCGCCGACGGCGATGCCGGGGCGCTGGGCGCGGTGCACGAGCACGGCGGCGTTCCAACGGATCCAGGCGCGGTAGCGCCGTTCGATGTCTTCGTCACCCGGGAAGTCGGGTTCGTTGGTGGCAGCGATGGTGTTGATGTAATCCGTGGTCGGAACCATCGGCACATTCAGGTGCAATTCCTTGGACCGCTTGAGCAGGCTCAGCATGATCTCGCGGGCACGGCCGGGGCCGTTCGCAGCGACCAGCGCGTCGAGGGATTGGGACCATTCGCTGGTTTCATCCGGATCGGTGTCCGAATTGTCCGTGGAGTAGGGGTCCTGGTCGTTGACAGTCACACTCGACCTCTTTCTGTAGGGCAGATCGTGTGGGGTGGGATCATGCCTGGTTAGGCGTGCCGGACAGAACTGGGTCGGGTCACGACCGAAAGGCACCCCGTCAGCCTAGTGATTCTTGCTGGGAAGCGCGTACGGCAACACAGCGTGCGGCGCGACACCATCGGTGCCGGCCGGGCCCCGACACCGGAATCCGGGCCGGTTTGCGCTGGCGGGCGGGGCAGCTAGGCTGCTTGGCGGTATTCAGCCGCCGATTCCGGTGGCCGGAAAGGACAGCACCATGGCTCTGGAGAACGACACCCAGGCACCAGATTTCGAACTCGTCAGCCAGTTCGGCGAACGCATCCAGCTCAGCGCCTACCGCGGCGAGAAGACCGTGGCGTTGGTGTTCTTCCCCCTCGCGTTCTCCGGCATCTGCAGCAGTGAGCTCTGCGAGCTGCGAGACAACCTGGCGCTTTTCGCCGCCAACGGGGTCGAGCTGATCGGCATCTCGGTCGACTCCCGGCACACCCTGCGCGCATTCAGCGAGCAGGAAGGGTACGGCTTCACCCTCCTGGCCGATTTCTGGCCGCACGGTGCCGTCGCCAAGGAGTACGGCGTGTTCCTGGACGAGAAGGGATTCGCCAACCGGGCGACGTTCCTGATCGATCCGAGCGGCATCATCCGAGCCAGTTTCATCACCGCCCCGGGCGAACCTCGCTCCATCGACGCGTACCGGGCGGCCTTGGCGGCGTTGCAGCCGGCCTAGCCGTTTCGGACCGGCGGAATTTTTCGCTAGTCTGGTCTCACACCGTTCGGCTTGCCGGTCGGGGCCTTTAGCTCAGTTGGTAGAGCGCCACGTTTACACCGTGGATGTCATCGGTTCGAGCCCGGTAGGGCCCACCAGCACTTCTCATCTCTCCCGGTTCTCCACCGGCGACGACGTCGACTCGGTCGTCCGGGGCGTCCGCGACGGGCCGCATCCACGACGGATGAACCGCGCCGGTAGAGAGATTATGATGAGGGTATGGCGACAAAGACGCGGGAAGGTCAACTCGTCGAGGCCTTCGTGACGCTCGCCGACACCCTGGTGGTCGGCTACGACCTCGTCGACCTGATGCACACCCTCGTCTCTCAGTGCGTGTCGCTCTTCGACGCGTCCGCCGCCGGCATCATCCTCACCGACGACGAGGACTTCGAGGTCATCGCCTCGACCAACGAGCGCAGCCGGCTCGTCGAGATCCTGCAACTGAGATCCGGGAGTGGTCCCTGTGTCGAGAGCGTCATCACCGGTCGCTCCGTCGCCGTGGCCGACATAGACGCCTCAGGACCCAAATGGCCACAGTTCCGCGCGGGCGCCCTTGAACAGGGCTTCCAGTCGATGTTCTCGGTGCCGATGCGGCTGCGCGCCACCACGATCGGTTCGCTCAACCTGTTCTGGGACCGGGTCGGTGGCCTGCCGGACCAGGACGCCCCGACCGTGCAGGCCCTCGCCGATGTCGCGACCATCGGCATCCTGCAGGAACGGGCGATTCGAGAGGGTGACGTCGCCCGACAGCAGCTGCAGTACGCGCTGAGCAGCCGGGTGGTGATCGAGCAGGCCAAGGGGGTGGTCGCCTACACCCGCACCGCGACGATGGACGAGGCCTTTGGGCTGATCCGACAGCACGCCAGATCGAACGGTCTGCCACTGGCGGAGGTCGCCGCGCGGATTGTCAACGGAGACCTCGCGCTCTGAACCGTGCCGGGTTTATGATGACTGTGCGGCCCCAGACCCCGGCCTGAACTGACGCATTGTCCGGGGGTCGGCCTGCCACATCGCTGAATGTCGACTCCATGAATCAGCAGGGGTTCATCATGAAGCGAATATTCCATCCCGGGGGATCGATCGTCACCGGTAGCGCGTTGGCCGACGCCGTCATGCTGTATGCCGAGGCGCTGAGCAATCGGCACGAGACCGACATGGTCGACATCCCGGTCCTGTCCGAGGACGGCCTCCCCGGTCGGGCCCAGTTCCTGATCGGCCTGTCCAGTCAGCTGATGAGTGTCACCAGTCCGGACGCGGCCACCGAACTGCTCGAGGCTTCCACCACCGACGCGCTGCGGGACAAGATCGGGGTCGCTTCCGCACCGGTGTCGCTGGCCTGGGCGGGCGCGCCGGCCGGCTCGCCGCAATTCGACGAGTTCGACTACTGACTCGCGGCGCCGACCCGGTCCGGCGACACGACCGTCGGCCCGTTCGCGTGGCCGTCGCGGGTGACCAGGACCGGCACGTTGATGTTCATCAGCACGTCGTGCGTGACCATGCCGATCAATGAGTTGCCGGCGGCGCGCGCCGACGTGCCCAGGATCAGGAGGGCAGCGTCGATGCTGGCGTCCAAGAGCGCCTCGGCGGGATCCCGGTGGACGATCCGGCGTCGGACCGACACCCCGGGCGCACTCGACTGCGCGAGCGCCACGGCGGTCTGCATCAGATCGGTGAACGCTGCGGCGGGTTCACCTGAGCGCGCGGCGGGCGCGTAGACGAGCACCAGGTCCTGGTCGAGTCGGAGAGCCTCGTTCGCCCCGGCCCGGACAGCGGCTAGGCAGGCCTCGGTGCCGTCGACGCCGACCACGACACCACGCCGGCTCGTCAGGCTGCTGTCCGGCACGATGGCGACCGAGCAGTGCGCCGACGCGGCGATCTGCACGCTGCGCGACCCGAGCACCCGACCGCGCAGGAACCCGGTCTTGTGCGTTCCCACAATCAACAGGTCGTCGGGCCGCGGCAACCGGGTCAGCTCCCAGGCGGTTCCGCCGTGCACGATCCGGGTGCTCAGCGGCACCCCGCTATGTAGAGCGGCGGCCCGCTCGGCCTCCTGACCCAGAAGATCGCGCGCCTGGCGCTCCGCGGCAGCGGCGGCGTCCCGGCCCACCCGTCCCCACTCGTCGTCGACGGTGTTCACCAGGACCACACCGGCGAGATGCTCGGCGGCCCGGCGCACGCCCCAGCGCAGGGCCGCCCGGCTGGGACCCGACCCGTCCACTCCGATGTAATAGGTCGGCGTCATGAGGGCCCGCCTGTCCGTGCGCCCGACCGGGGGACCACCATCACCGGGCAGGGCATGTTGAGCAGCACATCGTGGCTGACCGAGCCCAGGATCAGACCGGCGATCGCACCCCGGCCGTGGGTGCCGACGATGATCAACGCGGCCGACGCCGCGGCATCCACGAGGGCCGGGGCC
>Ga0247816_10000242_pt1 | contig 33346 bp, 30 predicted proteins | sample UWRJL209509C1_FD_179930 | JGI IMG/M metagenome (GOLD analysis project Ga0247816, IMG submission 179930) | Plant litter microbial communities from Arlington Agricultural Research Station in Wisconsin, United States - UWRJ-L209-509C-1 | ecosystem: Environmental > Terrestrial > Plant litter >...
TCTGGTAAAGCCATTTTCGTTCATCCTCCGTCCAATCCGTCTAATGATAGTAGCGGTTTTGTAAAGATGAAAGTCATGCCCGCTTTTTGCATGCACCAGCGTAAAAATCGCATCAAGCAACTCCTCGTCAATGCGTCCGTCCTGTAATACTTTTACTGGTTCCTCATTCACGTAGTTGAACAGCTCTTCGTAGATCCGTTCTGCCGGGAGTATAAAATCTGCATCACCAGATGATATTGCACTATTTGGCATCCCATCAAACTTAGCTGTTTCAGGATCCTGCACGATCACCATTCCACCAAATTCTTTGATACTGCGGATCCCTTTAGTACCATCCGTTCCTGTGCCAGAGAGAATGATTGCTATTGCTTTATCTTTTTTATCTGCCGCAAGCGTATGCAGGAAGGTATCAATTGCTGTATTTGGGGCCTTAATCAGTGATTTATTTGCCAATTTCAAGCGTCCCTTATTTACAGTCATCAATTTATTATTTGGAATTATATATACGCAATCCTGCTGGATTGCCATGTCATGTGCCGCTTCAAACACCTTCATATGGGTGTGTTTGGCTACCAGTTCTACCAGCAGGCTTTTATAATCAGAAGAGAGGTGTTGTATGACAATGAAAGAAAAACTTGAGCTCTCTGGCATGTGGTCAAAAAACTCGTGGATAGCCTCCAGGCCTCCCGCCGAAGCACCGATAGCAACAATGTATTTGTCGTATCTTGTATTTAAACCCTGATCTTTAGATTCAGTTCTGCTCATGAAGTTATTGTAGTAATTGTTTTGCCCGGAATTCAAAAAGGAAGTTCCGTAATGATTCAGCAACCTCAAGTTCGTGACTTGTCCATGGAAGCGAGTGCTGGGAAACTGTTTGTTTCCACAATTCAAACGAGTTGCGCGGATGATAAACTTTGCTATCCTTTTCAAAGTTAATAGCCATGTTAGGATTCCCCCCCCAACTAATGTCTTCAATCAACTCTGGTCTGAAACACACCACAAAATCTGCCTTATTCGTATTGATTGGTATAAATATCAGGCCGCTAACACGGTCGGCATATTCCTCTGCCTCTGCATAAAGGCCCGCGATATAGTCTGTCGAAAAAACTTCATTTAAGTTTTTACCTTCCAGCCAAAGCAACAGGTTTTCAAGTTCATCTTTCCCCGGAACATGCCCTGTACTCTCAGTTTTTCCATTAAGCACCAGCACTGCACCGGTGGCACCAAACAACGACATTATATTGGCGTCATGGTGATTCAGGAGGCCATTTGCAAGGTCTCCATCTGAATAAACCTGATCAGTAAGCGCTACCCGTTTCTGCTGTAGCTCCTGGGCAATGTGATAACGTTCTTTATTGATCAGTAGGCTGACCTTATTCGATATGACTTCTGATAACCATTCAAATGTGGAACAAACTTCAAAATCAATGTATTTCGCCCCAATGTGGTGGCATGATATAAGTCCCCACAATATATCGTTATAGATCACCCGTATTGACATAGATGCCCCAATACCCATGTTTTTCATGTATTCTAAGTGTACAGCAGCAACGCCCCTTAAGTTACAATCAGAAAGATCGATAAAGGCATTGGTAATTGGATTAATCACTGGATAAAGGCGGACGGGCTGATAGTTCCTGTCTGGAATGAGGCGGTATGGATTTTTAAGGTATAACTGCCGGGCCTGTTTCGGCACGTCGGACGCCGGGAATGTTTGCCCAAAATAGGCAGTTAGCCGGTCGTCTTTATTTTCTGCAATCACCGTTCCATTCCAATCTTCGTCAAACCGGTACATTAGCACTCCATCGAAGCCCGAAACCTGGCGCAGTTCGCGGATAGCAATATCGCAAACCTCTTGCACTGTATCGGCCAGATCTATTGTAGCACTGATATATTTTAATTTTTGATAAACGTCAGAAAAGCTATTATTACCACCCACACCTGCTTTCTCCAGTTCAATAATCAGATAATCTGATTTAATATGTACCAGCGCATTAAAAGTGTCTGTTATAAAAGACTCCGAAAAACCCAGTGATAATGGCACCCTATCTTTAATCCCCTTATCCACAAGACTACTTATTTTTATAAGATCGTCCTTCCCCATGTATTCAGACAGCGGAGAGCCGATAATTTCCTGAAGTTTTCTTTGCAATAGACCTGAAACATTTTCACTCACTTGAAGAAATACTAACGACTTAATATCCAGAACTAAAAGATAGCCATAGTCCTGAATGGAATTAATATGATGAAGCGGTAAACTCCCGCAAAAATCTGAATCAAAGTTCTTTTTTTCAGCCATTTTTATTGCCCTGTGCTGGTTTAATATTAGAAAGTAAGTGGTAATCCCGAAGAATAATTTTCTTCTATTATTTATGGATCGCACCAAACAGTGTACCAAAACTAACCAAAATCATTTGAACAATAGTTTCTCCAACAATATAATTACTTCTGCTTAACGGGCTTTAAACCTGTTACAACGGCAGGCTCTGAAGCAATCAAGCTTGAAAAGATTAACATCGAAGGTTTTCATCATGTTTGAGTGGGGCAGCTTAACCTTAAAGGTACTTGCCGCCCTCCGAGGGAAGCTGTTCTATAAATTCAGCTATTTCATCCAGGTATGGCTGAAGGCAGGGAGCATCAGTGACCCAAACAAAACAATCAAGTTGCTGAGTTTTTTCCTGCCACATTTCACCCATCAGAAAGGCGTCCCAGTAAATACAGAAATACCCGAGTGTGCTATCGAAAATTGAAAGTTTTCTGATTTCACCTCCCAATAAGCCTTCAAATAAATACATAGCCATCCTCATATCTTGAAATGAAGAGATGAAACATCACACAGTGAATAAAGTTTCATATGAATGAGTTGTTTTTTCAGTGATGAAGATACCATACATATATATCAGTACTTTCTGCAAGCTGTGGCTATGCGGGTTTCCTCAAATTAAACATATAAAAGTGGGATTATTTCCGAAGGGATTTGATGACTAACGCAGCAACTACACCACCCAAAACATACCATGTGACAGTTAAAGCTTTGGTTTTATCTGTCTTGGTAACAGGTGCGTCACTTAAACCCAGGGGTTTGGTTAGAAAAAGCGCACCAAGTCCGGCGCCAAGTCCGTAACCAGCGCCGCGCAACACTATATACTCTTTTTTACCAGTGCCAATTAAACTGTAATAAAGAGCATTACTGACTAAATCACCCGCCAGTGCAGTTAGGAATAGCGAATCTCCTGTTGGCGGCTGTAGGCCAGCAGCTTCTATACTTTTACTTATCGCTTCCTCACCAACCAGATTTATTTGAGGCGCATCATGATCAAAACGTTTCACGGTTTCGTGTAATATGTTAAGTGCAAGTGCACCGGCAAGGCCCCCAAGGATGTTTTTTACTGCTTTCATAGCTCCGTTATTGTAAATAAACCAACTTATGTTTACATAATAGTTTATCCGGCAAAAGGTTTTATAATTCAGCAGGCATTCAAGGCTTCCGGTAGTTAAACATTAGCTAATACTAGGGCTTCCTTTTTATCTTTTTGCTTCATCTTGTAAAAACTGTAGAAGCCAACTAATGCCAGACTTAGACTAAAAAGATCAAAAATCATAATGTCACTGGCGCCTGCAGCATATGTTTTCCAAATCCAATTGCCTGAATAAATGCCATTGGCAACAGGTATCAGTAAGCTAAAGATACTCCCTAATAATACAGTCTCCTGATTGGTTCGTTTAAGATTCCGGCGGATGATGTAGTAAACCGAGAATATCAGCCATGCATAAAAATAGAAGTGATAAATGAATGCCTGGTCTACTGCACTATTTACCTTTACAGCAATAAAGGTAAGCGCTGTAACAGGGAACATTGACATACATGAGGCCATAAATATATTGGCAAGCCAGAAGTTGAACTTCCTTTTATGGGCAGGTATGCTATCTTTCTCCCTACCCACCAGCCAAACCAGTATGCCCGAAATAATTACAACACAGCCCATTACACCTAAAATGAAGTAAACTATCTTTAACGCGTAACCTCCATAATCACCAAAGTGAAGCCTGTAAATGATACTTTTTACCCTGTCTATATAAGTTATATTATCAATTGGCGATTTTTCATAAATGATTTTGTCGTCCTGCACCCTGTATATAACCCTTCCAGTTCCAGAAAAATTGTCTTTTTTATTGGCAGTACCTTCTACCATAACATGCATCGACGTATCACCGTAATTTTTAATAATCAGTCTCTGAATAAAAGGGTCGCCCCACATTTTTCGGGTACGGTCCACATAGGATTGCACGTCGATATTTTTTGTTAGCCGGTTGTAACCATAGGTGTATTCCCTGGCGTCTGAATAATCGAGGTCTTGAAATATTTTATCAGACTTCCCATCGTAAAATATATAAGTAAACGGGGTGATCAGTACTGTATTAAAAATCAGCACTATTCCCGTAACCGCATAAATAAACTGGTAGGGAAAACCAATTACGCCCAGGGCAGTGTGCGCATCAGTCCAGACCGTTTTTGCTTTAGACCAGGGGCGGAACACAAAGAAATTGGAAACGATTTTGTCCCAGTGCAGCATCAAACCCGTGATCAATGCAAACAAAAACAGAAATGCAACCAGACCCGCTATCATATAACCAAAAGCAAAACCGAGGCGTATTGGTACCTGATTTAATTGTGCCAGGAAGTGCAAACGGTACAGGAACTCACCCATGTCATAAGACTGCTCATAGGTTTTACTGTCACCTTTGATAAAATTATATTTAAAATATTGCCCATCTCCTTCACGACGGCGGCCACGTTCCTTTTCCTTCTTTACTTCGGGCTTCTTTTTTGGAACAAGTGTACTGTCCTTGGAGGCAGACATATCCACATAGGTGTCAAAAGTTTTCTCCTGGAAAAAAAATGAAATGTCCCTTCCGGTAAGGTTGTATTGTTGATTTAGAGAATCCAGAAGTTTATCATATCTAACTACATCATTCTCATGTGAAACATAGGAAGAATTGGCCTGCCAGGCAGATATTTCTTTCTTAAAGAAAGAATATGACCCTGCAAAAAATATGACGAACAGGATGGCACAGATAAAAATACCGCTGATTGTATGGGTGTGAAAATAAATATTATACTTTCTGTTATTCATGGCGCGGTTATAATTTTAATAAAATTGGAAGAGAAAACAAAAGGGTTAACACGATGTACAAAAGCCAGATTTTCCAGGCCTTTTCTGCCAGAAATGCAAATAACAGGAGTACGGCCCACAAAATATATCCCGTAATTGCTGCGGTCATTACCACAAGTTTAGGCTCAAAAACGTAGCCGAACAACTGGTGGAAAGAGATCATTACGCAGTACCCACCGATAAACCCGGCTGTGATCTTGAGAAATCTCTGAAAAGGAGATTTAGTAAGGTATTTTTTATTAGCAGGCATGTTAAAAAATAATGATTTCAAAGATTAGTGACAGCACATATAAGATGACAAGGTGCCTGGCATTGATATACCGGAACGGTGACAACAATACAATAAGACTACCTATCGCCATAAGCACAACTATAAATGCAAAAATGCCGGCACCAGTACCTGAGAAAGAAATAAGCAAAAACAATGAAATTAGCATCAGGGCAACACTTATACCCCTGGAAAGCAACTTATCCGATTCCATTTTTTTAGCCCACTCAGGCCGGCCTTCCCATTTGTTCTTCCTGGAAAGGTTATATAGCAGCAAAAAGGCCAGAAAAATTAAAGCGATAACGGTACTATACATAATTGCTGCTGTAATTAATAAAAGAAAAGTCGGGTAACATTTATCGGCGATTATTTAGATCAAATATAAACAATGCGAATATAAGATAGATTTTCAGAATTAGAAAGATATTTTTAAAATCTGCCTTTCACCAACTGGTAATACCTGACCTGCCTGCTAACAATCGAAACTGAGTGACTCTCTACAGGTCACTTGCTTTATATCTTCTGGTATCTACATCAATGGCAAAAAAGTAACCCTGGGCGTTGCCCGATACATTTCCATCCACATTAACTGGTACCCCAGAAAATAAGCCATTCCAATCAGTTTCCATAAACACCGAATACAGATACCGTGCATAATTTTCTGAGAGGGAAAGCTTGTAGATGCTGATATAATCGTCTTTACCCAGCGTGAACGTACGTTTAAAGTTATTAAGTGGGTAGAGTGAATTCGGCGAACCCAATGCATGGGTGTAACTGTAATACTTAGACTGTTCAAATTTATTGGGTGCCCACTCGCCAATGTCGAGGTACGAAATCATCCATTTATTAGGATTCAGGTAGCCAAAAGTATGCTTAGGAATGCTGCCCGTATAAAGACCGTCCGCCTGAAGCCTCATTGATAAAGGCAGAAAATCATCTACAATATTGACCACCTGGCGTAACGTGTCTACAGCAACAAAAGTCTTGTTATCATACTTAATCGTCAAAGTATAAGCACCATTATAATTTGGATCATTGGTGCTATTGCCGCTGTAAACGCCCGGAATGTTCGTTTCACGGAGTACCACATTAAATCTTCCATCATTAATCACAACTGAAGCTTTTCTAATGGGTACCGGGAGCGAATCAGGGCTCAGCGCAGGCTTACTGAGCCGCACGTATTGCGCAATGGTCCGGGTATTAAAGCCACCTTCCACAGCAAGATCGTATACCTTAGCGGGATGAAGAAAAGCTTCATCTCCATCCGACTTTTTACAAGAGGAAAAGAGGGTAAGCATCAACATAACCAACAACAGATATCTATTCATATTAGATTTTAAAACTATAAGCGATCCAGGGATAGAAACCAAATGCATAGATAATACTGCTGCTCCTGGGCTCGAACGACGAAGAACTCAGGTGATAATATAACGGATTTTTTCGGTTATATAAATTATATGTACCTATAGAAATAATACTGTTTAACCTACGCTTGCCAGAGAATTTTGACGAGAACTGGTATTGTGCGGAAATGTCAAGCCTGCTAAAATCCGGAAAGCGGGAAGTATTTCTTCCTTCAAATATAGGTACGTTGAGGCCATCCTGCTGATAATATCCCACTGGCAGGGTAAGTGGGCGGCCAGTAGCATAAGTGAAAAAACTTTGGAAAGAAAGGTGCTTGTTCCAATCGCATTTTAATGTGGTTTTCAATTCGTGCGGCACATCATAATTAGCTGGAAATTGTGCTCCATAGTTAACGTCCGAAATTTTACGGAATACACGTGCATAGGTATAAGCGACGGTACCCGAAAACCTACCTTCGGTTTTGTTCAATTCCACTTCCACTCCATAAGCATTAGACTTGCCCGCCCGCAGCTGGTTCCTGATATCAGGATTATTGATAATTTGGGCGTGGCCAACCAGTTCCAACTGATGGTCGAGCTTTTTATAATACGTACTGAAAGAAAGGTTGTATTTGTTCCTGCCCGCGTATCGATAGCCCAGCGAGAAATAATCTGAGCTTTGCGGCCGGATATTTCCAGAAGCAGATACCCATGGTTCTAATGAAGAAAACGCAAGCGTACTGTTTTGGATCAGTTGCAGGTACTGGTAATTTCGGTTATAGGTAACAAAAATCCGTTGATGCTCATCTGGCAGGTAACTGATGTTCAACCTGGGTTCTGGCTTTGCATACGTTTTAATCTCATTCACTTCCAGGCGGTTTCCCTTATCATCAAATACATTCTTCAGTTCGTGCATATTTCTGAACAGGCCAAATCGAGCACCATAGTTCAGCTCAAACGAATTCAGGGTAATCTGCTGAGAATAATAAATTGCGGTTTCTAATGACTTATCCCTTGGTATGTTAAATTCATTAGACGGCGTACCGTCAACCTCACCGGGCGTAAATAGGTGGTAGATGCCAGACAATCCAAATTTAATCTGGTTAACCGGACTTCGGTAATACGTAAAATCTCCTTTTAAAGTAATGTCTTTTACCCCGGTATCCCATTGTGTTTTTTGTGAAAGTGTATCCGCATTCAAATCCAGCCTGTTACTGTAATTAGAGTATATGGCCGAAACGTTTAAGAACACCTTTGCGTTGAAAATATGGTTCCAGCGCAATGTTGAAGTCAGGTTTCCCCAGTTATTCGCATAAGAGTCGTCTGATAATAAATTGTCCCTGCCCAGGTATACAGAATAAAACAGGGCGTTGTTTTTATCCGGTTTAAAATTGGCCTTTGCATTAAGGTCATAATAAACAGAGCGTGGGTTAAACAGTTTGAACTGTGTTTGAAACACATCCAGCAAGCTCCTTCTAAAAGCTACGATAAAGGAACCTTTATCTTTTACAATAGGTCCTTCGGCCGCCAGCTTCGCCGACATCAGGTTAATGCCTCCATTAAGGTGGTATTCTTTATTGTTTCCCTCAGCCATACGGTTTACAATTACAGAGGAAAGCCGGCCTCCAAAATTTGCGGGGATATAATCCTGATACACCTGCACATTATTAACGGCATCTGCATTAAAAATAGAAACCAATCCGTACAGGTGCGAGGGGTTATATACAGTGGCTTCATCCAGTAAAATAAGGTTTTGATCGGCATTACCTCCTCTTACAAACAGGCCTGAACTGCCTTCTGATATTGCCTTTACGCCATTCTGCATTTGCAACCTTTTCACAACATCTACCTCTCCGGCATAGTATGAAGCACTATTCAATTGAATAGCTGTAAAATTCTGTTCATTTAAAAGCAGTGGATTGGGCGTAACATTAATCTGTCTGATCACCACTTCTTCCAGCCTGTTTGTTTTCAAGACCAGATCAATTTCCTGTGTTATGTCTTTGTCCAGATGGATATTCACTTCCTTATTGAGATAACCAGAATTGGATATGATCACTGTGTAGTCGCCTGCCGGAACGGATATAGAATAAAACCCATACTGATTGGTAATTACACCAGCTTCGAGGTTAGGGATACTTACTGTAGCCCCGATTAACTCCTCTCCGTTTGACTGATCTTTGACGTGCCCGTTAATTGTCCATAAAACCTGTTTGACCGGCGCAATTACAATATCGTTTCCAACCAGTTTATATCCCAGCCCCATTCCCACCAGTATCTGGTCAAGTGCCAGATGCAGGGGTACGTTTTTCAACCGTAATTCCACAGTCCTTTTTTTACGGAGCTGGTCGGGGTCAAAAGCAAAATTGGTTTTGGTTTTTAACTCCAGAAAACCAAGTACTTTAATTAAAGAATCAGGACTAGCGGTGATACTTACAGGAAGTGCTAATATGTTTTGATGTTGCGCCCGCAGCGAGGCCGTCCTGCAAAGCAGCAAAATAGAGAACAGTATAAAAATTTTGAAGCTACATCTGCTCATGCTGAAATCCAGGGAGCTGCAAATAAGGGATTAATTATCGTGAAAAACATAAACTCCATTAGATTTTGTCATTTTACATTGCAAAGATTCTGAGATCACTGCCAGTGCAGGCTCTATTCCAGGATAGTTTAACCTTCCACTGAAGTTCCTTCTTTTCAACCGCTCCCCTTTCACCTCAACTTTAGTTCGGTATGCTTTTTCAAGCTGTGCCGCCACTTCAGCGAGCGGAGTTTCTCTAAAAATAAAGGTTTTATTTATCCATGATTTATAATTCACATTCTTGTTAGCTATAACCTGCAGTTGCTTTCCGTCCTGCGTATAAATACCAGCCTTACCTGGAACTAAAGTCACCTCCTGGTTGGTGGATATCTGTTTCAAAGCCACAATACCTTGTTCTACAGTGACCGATACCAGCTTATTCTCTCTTAAAATATTAAATTTTGTACCAATATCTTTCGCTTCCACATCTCCCATTGCAACCCGGAACTGCGCTTTACCAGGATTAACATCAATAAAAATCTCGCCATTGATCAGTTCCAGCTTTCTGTCTTTTAAGAAACTGTTCTTGTTATATTTTACCGTTGTTGATGCATTAACAGTTAAGAGTGTACCATCCGGAAGAGTAACATTTGCAGTTTTTGAATCTGCTTCCGTCTGAATGATCACGGTTTGAGTTTTATTAATGAAATAATAACTTACACCAAGGGAAATAAATAGTACGGCCGCAATTTTCAGGACTTCAAATATTCTGCTCTTTGGTTTCTGCACTTTCAAAACAGGAGCATTTTTATCAACCAATTTTTTATCCAGGTCGATCCATGAACTATCTGAATTGGTCCCTGCAGATTTAAACAGTTTATCAAGGTTGAGCTGTACATGGAGAAAATCCTGATAGGTTTTTTCGTTCCCCGGATTTGCCTTCCGCCATTGTTCCAGCACTTCTTTGTGCTCAGGCGTAATGGATTGATCCATATCATCTATGATCATTCCATATATTTCTTCATTGATATCAAATTCTTTCATAGCTGCTGTATTAGCGTGCAAATAAGTATGCGATGAGCAACAAACTAACAATCAGTTGTTGCTTTTTTTCTATATGGTCTCTCAATTTCTGAAATCCGTAGGTCAGGTGGTTTTTTACCGTTTTGATTGATATATCCATCTGATCTGCAATTTCCTGCTGCTTTAGTTTACCAAATTTACTGAGGTACATCACCTGTTTGCATTTTTCGGGCAGCATCATCAGTGCCTCTTCCAAACTGGCAAGTAAAGCAGCCTCTTGTGCGTTGTCTTCATCAGGAATTTCAACCTCCTGAACAGCCAAATAACCAGAACGTTTTTCCGCATTCACCTTTTCTTTTTTGATAAAATTGAGAGAGGCATTTACCACTGCTTTAAATAAATAACTTTTCATGGAGTGTGTAACATTAATCAGTTCTGCTTTATTCCATATTACAATAAAAACATCATGGACAATTTCTTCCGCGGCCTCCGTTTGTCCAACATAGCGGTAGGCCACACCGAACAGGTGCTTATAATATTTTTTATACAACTCTTCAAATCCCTTCCTATCCTGCCGTTTAATAGCGTTTAAAAACCGTGTTTCTTCTTCAATCGGCAATACGTCCTGCATGTTCTTTACCATCACGCGCTTAGTTTTGTTTTAACGTAAGGTAACCTGAAATTTCAGGCGACAATGCCAGGGTGCTCACTGTTATAAAAAAAATCCTTTTTAACAGATTACGTTCCTGCAGTGGCGTCAATATAAAAGAGCCGGATATTTGAACTATTTGTGAAGATGCGTTCCCAGCATCCTTTTTGTATAATTCATGCACCAAATCACCTGCTTTACCCTTGGCCCCCGACTTTAATAAAATTTGCTGCGGCACCAGTCCGGTGTATTCAACGGTGTAGTTTAATATTTTGGTCTCTTCATTATATGATCCTTTTAAAAGTGAAGTTCCTTCTGAATTGCTGTTTGTACCTTTTTTATCGGCCCTGGCCATTACAATATAAGTGAGCACCGGTGCTTTTATTTTCGCCTGGTCCACACCCGCAGCATCTTTTTTGCAGGATACCGAGCAAAACAACACGATCACAACTAGTAATCCCGGGAAAATTCCCTTGCCTTTATACGCCTTCATATTCATCTCTTTAACAAAGCACCAAAATACTAAATTCTGATACATTACAGCTAAATTTAAAAGGCGTTCATTACAGCTACAACCTGCTCGACTTGTGCAATCGTATGAAAATAAGATACAGGCAGACTTAATGTGGTTTGATGAATAGTTTCTGATATGGGGAAGGCTCCTTTTAGCCTGGTCTTTAATGCTTTTTGATGATGCGGAGGAACTGGGTAGTGTATTTCAGTTTTAATATTGTTTGCCAAAAGATATTCGCGCAATTTATCCCGCTTTGGATGCCTGATGGAATAGATATGGTATACGTCTTCATAATCAGCATGCACCACCGGAAGGATAAAATCAGAATTCAGCCCTTCCTGGTATATTTTTGCAAGTGCCCTTTTATGTTGATTGATACGATCAAGGAAAGGCAGTTTTACGGTAAGGAACCCAGCCTGAATCTCGTCAAGCCTGGAGTTGATGCCGATATAATTGTTATAGTATTTTTCATGGCATCCATAATTACGCAGCGCTTTGATCTTCGATGTCACTTCAGGATCAGCGGACAATAAAGCCCCGCCATCGCCAAGGGCGCCCAGATTTTTGGTAGGGTAAAAACTAAAGGCACCAAAATCACCAAATGTCCCTGTCATTTTTCCTTTATACTTAGCACCATGAGACTGGGCACAATCTTCAATTACCTTTAGGCCATGGTTTTGTGCGATGGTCATAATTGAATCCATATCACAGGATTTGCCATATAAATGCACCACCAGGATTGCTTTTGTCAGCGGGCCAATCTTCTCCCCAATTTTTAATGGATCCAGGTTATAGGTATCAATATCTGGTTCTACCAATACTGGTATCAACCCATTATGGTAAATGGCCAGGATAGTAGCGATATACGTATTTGATGGTACAATCACTTCTGACCCTGGAGGAAATTCAAAATACCGCAGGGCGAGCACAAGGGCATCCAATCCAGAAGCCAGTCCGGCGCAGTAACCGCCTCCGCAGTAGTCGGCAAACTCAGCTTCAAACGTAGTCACCTTATTTCCAAGAATAAACCATCCTTTATTCAGGCTATCGGAAAAGCTTTCCCGGTAACTTTCCATAAAAGGAGCGTTTAATAAAAAAAGGTCTTCATAGGGGATCATATTGCCTGTTTAATCTGATAAGGGGTGTGAATATAATCTGTAGATTCAAAATGTTCAGAGGCAAGCACCATCAGCATTGCATCATCGCTAAAGCTGTGCATAGTATGAAAATCTTCCGGCTCAATAATTAAGCACTGCTCAGGTGAATCCAGTACGTAAGAGGATTCTTCCATGCCGTTGTCATTATAAATTGTACAGCGTCCACGTAAACAAATAGCCGCTTGCCGGGTTTCATAATGCCTGTGGCCACCACGCTCAGAGTTATCAACTCCGTAGATATAGAATATCCGTTTAATATCAAAGGGAACAACTTTTTCAATTACCGTAAGGTTCCCGCGGCTGTCGGTAAAAGTTTTGAGATTAATTAAAGAGGCCATATTGGAAAAAATGTTTTGCGTAAATATTTTTGTAATACCCTTTAAAAAAGAATACTATATACCTTCCTATTACTCTTTTGATTTGGTCAAATTCATCGTTCGTTTCATACGGAACAACGTCAGTCTGCAGGTTGGCTATTGCATTTTCGGCTACGGACAGCGCCTTAACGTAGGGTTTGTACACATGTTTGATCTGTTTCTTCTGAAGGAGATACGAAGCCGGGGAAATCCGGTAACGTTTATCAGAGCAGTAACTGAACCCATGATAATGATAAAAAATGAGGTCGGTCTCTTCTACATCATCCTCATGCTTTACTTTGGTAACTCCGGTTTTGCAGGCAAACGAAAACTGCTGGATATTCCAGGGTGCAATGCCACCGCCAGAATGTGTTGACACATAAACACCGGCAAACCGCTCCGTCCAGTCGTCAAGGTATTTTTGGTCGCCAAATTTGTTATCTTCAAAACGGTTAAAACACCATTCAAGACAAGAATCAACCCACCAGTTTAATACGGTCATTCCTTCTAATGTATTTTTAAAAGTCATAAACTGCACACAGTAGATCCCGCTAGTGGCCGACTGATCATAACATGGGGTATACCTATGGGGGGTAATCAATACAGAGTTCATTCCCATTTCGTTTATTAGTACCTTTGGATCACTAAAAAACAACAAGTCTGCATCCACATAAGTGCAGTGGTCAAGACTGAATGTTTCAATACAATACTTAATACTTGAAGAAGCGCAGGTCCAGCAGTACTCTCCGGCAGTCCTTTCACTTTTTACAGCTAACAACGCTGGGTTTTCGAACTCTTCCAGACTAATGACTGTCGCGTTCGTCAGGTTCAGCTTGTTTAAAACTTCCAGACAATTGTTATCAAAAGCAACTATATACAAGTGAAAATCTTTACAATGCTGTTCCAATGAATGATACATTGCTACACCACGTGACAAATAGTTGGTATTAAAAAGCGTGCAGAATTGTAGCATATGTTAGGAATTGATAAAGTAAAACCCTCTGTTGTACGCCTGAGGCAGATTGTCAATCAGCGTGATCGCTTCGCCATCTACATAAGGGGCAAAATCTGCGATCAGCTTATATTTCGGCAAAAAGTGTTTCAGGAAGTCTTCCTGGTTGAAAAACCACGAAGGATAAGATGCCGGATAGATCTCAGCAGGCACCAATTGCAATGTCAGCCTGTCACCGCTTCCATGATGAAAAGCAGTACGGTCAAATAACAGGAATTCGAAGTTATAGTCGACCAGCTGGTTAAAAAATTCATGTGGTTTTTCCAGGTATTGAACAGAGCCGGACAGCAATACAAAATCTATTTTAACGTCTTTCAGGCAAGAGTCAATATTTTCATAAAAGTCGAGCAACCCGTCGGCGAAATAATCTTTTCCACAGGTAACGTAATGCTCCTGCTCTACTACGTTCCAGCTGGCACATACATCCGGGCCAAGGAATTCTTTTACCTGATAATAGGTACTTCCGAGGGCGCCTCCAAAATCGAGTATATGCAGTGGTCTTTTTTTAAGATTTGCACTGTGCAGCAAAAAGGAAATAAGGGCAAAAGGGTACTCTTTTTTATCAAAAAGCACAGAATCGCGCTCATATACAGCGAGGCCGTTCTTAACTTTCAGCCCAGCCTCTTTTGTTTTTTCAAGAATTACGTCTTTGTGGTAACCGTCTGTTTTCTCCAGCACTTCTTTCCAGGAGGAATAAGAACCGGACCAGCCATAACCTATTGGTGTTGATTTTCTGAAGAGGCTCTTAAACATATATAGGATCTTTTGGTATCAATTTGATGTTAAGACAACAAATGATAAAAAAGGTCCTATATGTTTTTAAAACATTTTAGATGCTTTGATCAGATTGGGTTCGCTCAGCTTATTTTTCTCCGATGAGCACACCAGATACATTCCAGGCACTAAAACTTGTCCCCTCCCTTTTACCTTGTGGTATTGCTACCTTAAAGATATGTTTTCCCGCTGTCAGTTCCGGCAGGGGAATTTCAACAGGCAGGGTAATTGTACCTGGGCACCAGTTTGACCGGCTTAAATCTGAAGAAGATAAACCATTACCAAAATTGCCTGAAGCAGGGTTTAAATCACGGTATGTTGCACAATCTTCTCTCCAGGGAATAAAATTGTAGACACGTTTTCCATCTACAAATATTTCATTTTGTTTAGGCACAAACTCATCACCATTTCCCCACCCTCCATGTCCTGTAGTGAGATATCTTAACCGGAGGTTTTTAAGGCCGGCGGGCACATTAACTGCTACGGTCAACGAATCTTTATCAAACATAGTCCCATACTCCTGCCCAGACATTTCCATCAGGTTGGTGGTATTGAAAACTGGTGTCATCCAGGTTTTCTTCAGATCCTTAACTTCGCTGTCACCAGGATAATATTTGAAATACAAACTGGCTTTATGGCCCCCTTTGTCGTAGTTGCCAATAAAAACACCAATCCACACTTCGCCTTGCAGGGCCGGCAATAAAGTTGTGATGTCTTGTTTGTACACTACAGAATCAGCCCAGTGGTAACCTTTTATTTTAGCCTGCGCATTATAATGCCCAACACCAAAAGATGTAAAAAACCGCATCAGTTCCAGGGGCGGAAGGTACTGCTCTGTTGCAGTTACACCCTGATATTTTGTCCCATTCCTGCCCGTATAAACAGGAAGTACCTGAATGCCTTGTTGGAGCGCTTGCAGAAAAGATATTTTCCGCTCTACCGGGATCATAAATACAGATCCAGTGCGGTCATAAGCATCACCATTTGAGTGTTGTACAAGTTCAGCAAACAAGTATTGGCCAGGTGCTACTGTTGGAAGTTTTATTTTTTTAAGGATTATAGTCCCTCCCGAAAAGTGATAAGTGACATTGGATTGCTCTCCAGCTGGATTCTCAATTTTTCCACCAAAGGAAATCTGCTCATCATTAAAAACCTGAACAGTTGTATATCGGCTTTCAATTACCTGCCGCTGATAAGCTGCCTCATCCATTAGAGTTCCCAATTGGGATGGCCAACCCAGTTCGGGCGCAGTTATTTTACGGTAATCAATCTTTGTAGCTACCGTTTCAAAATTTCCATTCCGTACTACTTTGAGTATCAATCCCATACCGGGACCAGTAGAGATTGAAGGCGTACCCTTTATCTTCAAATCATTGTTATACCATATCTCGATCGTATTTGAACGGATAATCAGTTTTGCTTTTTTACATATTACTCCACATACCGTCTCCGTACCGGGGAGTATTTCAGCCTGGACGTATTCAGCAAAAGGTCTCTTAAAAGTATACACCTGACCTTTACTTTTCATCACCTGATAGGTTACCTGTTCTTTAAATTGCAGAAACTGCTCTTCCGTACCTGCTCCCTCAGCAGCGATCCTGGCTTGAAGGCCGTTGGTAAATAATTTCAGTTCCCTGCCAGTATCTTTGCCGTTACTAAGAATTTTATAGGTAACTGCTGCCTGGGAACTATCAATATTTTTCTTCTGTGCAAATAATGACTGGTGTATTAAAAGCAATAAACATCCGGCTATAAAGGTTTTCATGGCGCCAAAGTTAAGGTTGTTTACCAGAAAACAACCGCTTTTTTCGATAGAATATTGTCTTTTTTGGTCATCACACTGCCTTCAGCAAACTTTATTTTTTAGGATAAAGTATCCTGAACGCGTTGAAAACCGCTTGATGTGTAACTGTTGCATGGGTTTCATCCGGCAAATAATCAAAGCTAACTTTAACATTACCAGGGCTTCCCCGCTTAATTTTATCGTACAGCAACTTTGCATCTTCCTCCATCACATGAATTTTAGAGCCATCAATTGAACCTTCCTTACCTACGCCAATATAGATATCTATAGGTAAATGATTAGACTGACTTAAAATGACAGGGTTAGCTTTTAATAAATCACCGTCCTTCCACCAAAGGCTTGGACTAATGATAATGTATTTATTAAATAGCTGTGGTTTAGTAAACAGAATTTCCGTGGCGAGAAGTCCGCCTAACGACTGGCCGATAATAGTTTTAACACCATTTGTACTGTATTCCTGATCAACATAAGGCTGTAGTTCTTTCTCAAGAAATGAAATAAACCGGGCAGAGCCACCGTTTTTAGGAATTATTTTCCGATCAGCTTCTCTTGTACTTAAAGAAGTAAAATCGAGCTTACGATTAGTATTTGCTATTCCAATTACGATAGATTTTGGAATCCTGTCCACCCATGGAATGGTATTGAACTGGACTATTCCAACCACATGTATAAAATCTTCAACGGCAGATCCATCTAAAAGATAAATTACCGGGTATTTTATTTTTTTGTCATAATCAGCAGGAAGATAAACATTAAGTATCCGGTCTTCCCCTAAAATACTGGAATGCAGGGTATCTACTGTCCCCAATACAAAAGCGGAGGGTTTCGCAGTTTTATTCTGGGCAAAGGAATGAAAAAAAGAAATTACTGAAAATATAAGAATTAAGGCTTGCTTCATAATTTATTCGCAAATATACGAAGTTTAGCTTCTCACATCTGACAGACCTATTTGAATTAAATCCAGGGTCTGTTGTCTCAATCCAGGATCAGCTCCAATTAAACCTGTAACCAGTATCTGCTTCTTCTGAAGATATTTCTTTGCATGTTTGCGCTCATATCTCAACATCCATTTGATATTGTATATGAGATCACAGCATTTTACAGTTTGTGCTGCGGGGCTAATTAGGAGCAGCCGCCCCTGTTCCATTTTTTTTCGTTCCTTTTTCTTGAGATCAGGATATGCCTCCCTTGTAAATACGTCCGTTAGCTCCACAACTGCTATGGCAATTGTATTGGCTTCAGTTTCGGTATATCCAAACGTAATCAGCCTAACTGGCAACTCTTCTGCAGTAGTATCTGTATCTTCCAGCAGATCATGACAAAGACCTATTTCAAAGCCTAAGGTAACCACTGGTTTAGCCAGATTGGCGACAGTAAGCACATGGTTGAAATATGGCTCTAAGGTACGCTTGATCAGCTGACCGTGATGTTGAACTGCTACCCAGTTTACCAAATTTTCCACAGGTGTCATTTGAGCTTGTCCAGTTTTAAGTAACCCAACTGAATTGGGTCTTCCGGCAAATCTGCTACTGCGCTAATCTGAATTTGATATTGATCTTTAAATTCAGGGGCAAGAATATCTTCTATCCTATATATATCATCTACATCAATCCCATATTTTTCATCAATATGTGAGCCCGCACCCTTTAGCGTATTAGTTTTAAAAAATATCGTTTTTTTCGCCTGCTGAATAGCCTGGGTACGTTCATCATGAACACTTAAAACGGTATAATGCTGCTCTTCAAGTATACCAGATGTATAACCGCCCAAATTAATAAAGAAAAGTTTTTTTGATGGTGTTATTGCTTCGTCCCCTTTTAAAACGACCTTGATCTGATACCCGTCAACGTGGCTGATTTCCCGCCATCCGTCCAGGTGGATACTATCACCTGCTTCCGGCCAGAACCGGCGTATAGCAGGTACTAAATCCTTCAGGCCACCACCAATACCAAAAAAATAATCGTGCTGTTCCACATTTCTGTTAGGTGCAAGTGAACCCAATAAAATCATATATAATTTAAGTCCTTCGCTTGTCTCTCCGTTATCCATCATACCAATAATCGTTTAATAATTGCTGCAGAAGCCGCTTCACTGAAATCCAGTCCCGAATAGTCGGGATTGTATCCGCCAATATAAGGAACTGCCATCACGTAGATCCGCTCGTTCAGAGCTCCAAAGGCATCTACCACCTGAAAATTATCGTTGATCGCGATACCTGGAACCTTTAAGTAAAGGTCGCCGTTTAGATCTTTACTTACTTTTGCCCCTTGCTCAATCGCTTTTTGTCCTTCCACCGGCGACCGAAATTTAAGTTTTGCCGGGCTGATTGTCTTACCAGCCAATAATCCTTTAAAAGGGAAATCTTCAAATGCCAGGTGAGGTTGGCCAACACAGTCAATAAAAGTAGTAAAAGGTACAGATAACCTGTCGCCTGATTCATCTGTATATTTATAGTATATACCACCATCGGCGTTTGCTTCTACTTCACTATCATCACCCACCGCTATAAGATCAAGCACACCAGCCTTGTGCAGTGCCAGTAGTTCTTCACTGGAACTTTGCGGAATGTAAGCAATAACTATAGAAATCAAAGGTGTAAGCGACTTCTGTAAACGTTGCATGTCTTCGGCAGACAGGTACTTAGCTGGGTAATTCAATGCGAAACTTAGTACACCAAGCATTTCCTTCCAGTAAACTGACTCCCTGCGTTGGATAGATTTCTCCGCCTCGACATATTCTGCTGCAAGCAATTGAAAAGGATCAAGCTCTTCCCGAAGTTCCATCATCGCGCTAACAAATTCTTCCACATTCATGTCTTTAATCCTGGCGTAAAACTCCGGGTTCTTTTCCTCTATCGGCGCCTTAAAATCTTTCTCAAATACATAATCGAGAGACAAAAACCCATTATTTGCAGCAATATGCTCAGCAATCTCTTCGTCTGTTAGCAATGCATCATTAGACAGGTGGGAATCCTCGAGGTGAAATCTGACGGCCGGAAGCATGCCACTCCGGGTATGTAAAATCAACTTAAAGTTTTGGCTATCAGGAAGTAACTGATAAGAAACTTTCCCTTTGTCATCCTTATCAAAAGTACCATTATAACGTGACAGTGTCCTCACTGCATCAACGGCTGTTAAAGATGATCCTTTGATCGCAACAGAATGGTTCAATTGCTGGGATATTTTGAGCGGAGGATAAGGAGAATCAAAGTAGCCGGAAATTTTTCCTTCGTGCTGATGCGGCCAGTTATGGCCAGTGCAAACGATCACCTGATCAAATTCATACTTTTCTTGTCCGTTTATTTCTACAACAACAATTTCATCCTGCGGCTGATCTGTTATATCGGTTACTGTACTATTGTAGTGTATTTCATAGGCTATGCCTATTTCTTTTGCCTTCTTCTGCAACAAGTCAAACTGAGCAGTGAGATATTGCCCAAACAGCAAACGTGGCAGCACTTTATATTCATTGAAACGGGTTGGATCGATATGAAACTTATCAAGGGTATCTTTATGTACCGAATTTATCCAATCTGCCAGCGTGGTGACTAATAATGGTATTTCATTACTAGATACATTGGTAATGTGTTCATCACTGGCGCCTTCCGTACTATAAGGCATACCCTCTCCCAACTTTTTTTTTCGTTCAAATATGGCTACTGAAATGTCTGCCCTGCCAGAGTCTATAATTCTTTTAAACATGAACAGGGCACTTGGGCCTCCGCCCAAAATAGCGATGCGATTATTTTTCAAATGAGTATGTAGATTTTTGGAATGAACAACAATTCAAGATAATTGTTTTCATGATGCTGTACCAGATCTATGACAAACAGATTATACATCAAATTTTAAAGCCGCCAGTATCTCTATGAGAGAGAATTTTGCACCACAAATCACCTCATCAGCAGCTCCATAATAGACTGTTAAGGTATCCCCGTCTTCCTGTAATATATGTCCATTAGTAAATACCACATGCCCGAAAAAACCAGTAAGTTCATAGGCCTCTGAAGGTACCATAATTGGGTCTTCTGTACGCGCCATAACTTTTGAAGGATTGTCAAGATCCATTAAAAATGCTCCCAGACAATACTGGTGCGCAGCATTTGCCCCATGGTAAATTTCCAGCCAGCCCTGCTCAGTTTTGATGGGTGAAGCCCCCGCACCTACACGTGCACTGTCCCAGCTTTGGGGCCTGGTTTTAAGAATACATTTATGGTTGCCCCAGTGTATTCCATCCGGGGATTCTGCTAGCCATATATAGTTACCGCCTATATCAACACTGCTTGGCCGGTGAAGCATGAAAAACTTTCCGTCAATTTTCTCTTCAAATATTGCGCAATCCTTATTGTGCGGGGGCAGGATCATACCATGTGATTCAAAATTTTTCCAGTCGGAGGTAGTACGCATGCCTACTCCTACCCCACTTTCTGAAACTGAAGTAAACGTGAGATAATACTTATCCTCTATATGAGTTACCCTGCAATCTTCAATACCAAAAGTCTGAAGTATGCCTTGCCCGAAAAGTTTCGGGAAACCTTGCGGTTCATAAAAACGAATACCGTCCTCGCTGCAAAATAAGCGCAGGTGCGATAAGGTAGTTAGATAATCAACCCCTTTATATCTTACAACACGTGCATCTGTAGCAATAAGATCTGCATCGTCGAGTGCAATCTCCATTATTTTTGTTTCCCCAGTTTCGGTAAGGATAGGAAAAGAAACAATAACTTCTGATTGTTCAGGGCGCTCTGCCACTCTAACCAGCATCCATATTTTACCTTTAAAACGGAACACGCCCGGATTAAGAAGGCAGGCGATATGTATGCCATCAATACTTGGTTTCAGGTCGGAAGGGCGAAGAATTGGGTTCTCAGGGAAGCGTTGCGCAAGGTCTTTCATCATCAAAGTTGTTTAAAGGTTATAAAGCAATTATAGTTTTAAAAGAAGTGCCCGGATAACGAGTCAACCGAAAAATAGTTTTTTAATCCCGTGTTTTCAGTGCTTTCCAGAAAACATTTTGTCAAAACAAAGCGGTTCTTCGTCTGTTCACAAACACTGCTTAAACCCTTATTATACAACAACTATGAACGGATTAACCCCATGGGCTATCTCAGCAGGCTCAGATTTAGCCGACCCTATTTCGAGTTTATTTGAGGCACAATCTGGAAACTTCGAATTTAAAATACACAGCACACAAGATTCTTTATGGATCACGAGTCTTTTACCTCTCGGAGGCCGCGCTGATTTCAGAGCTGCATTTTCCCCTGGCGGGGACATTAAAGTTGAAAAGGTAACCGAAAATAGGGGTATTTTTAAAGTTGCATTATCATCACCCATAGGGAATTTACTGGTTACCATCTCAATTGATCAGCAAACCGAAATACCGGTGCTTAGATATACTACCATCCTCAAACCTGCAAAAGACACCTTAATTCCATTCTGGCCCAGGGACATTATTTTTAACAGCAATAATGGTAATCCTGAAACTACGAAAGGAAAAATCCATGCGAGTCAGGGAGGTACCAGAACAGGATTTATTTATGTTTCTCAAACACGTCCAAAATCATGTACCCTACTTTATCATCAGAATTTAACAGCACTTGCCCAATACTGTGATCAGACAGAAACTTCCGCGGCAGACACTGTTGGAGGCACCTGGCCTGAACTAGGTTTTGCTTTGCCACCGGCTAAAAAAGCGTTAGCAGCTGATAAGGAATATATTATTAACGATGCATACGTTGCATTTGAGCAGGAACTGCCAGCCGATGAGCCTGCGGTCATAAGGCAGTACCTGAATTTGCTGGGAAGAATTTATTTATTGCTTCCAAAACCGGAAACACATTATAAACACTGGCCAGATATAATGATTAATGGATTAAAAGACCTAATTGAAAACCCGGGATGTACAGTTCAGCTTGCAGGGCACAAATTTTTCAGCGCTTATGTGAGTGATTATGAAACTCCGCCAGAAATTATGGTACAACTGGCAGTATTACTCCCATTGCTCGATTACACGGAATGGAGCGGGGAAAAGCTAGAAGTAATGAAGGAAATCAAAGAAGGGTTACCGTTGTTCTACGACAAAAAATTAGGAACTATTATGAGGTGGCTTCCCTATGCTGAAGACAGACTTGAGGGCGAAGAGGAACAAAAAGTGCCTAAAGTGATGGATTCATGGTACCTTCATCATCCACTCTTAAATTTATCACGTTTGGCGTTAAAGGGAGATGAAACTGCCAAAACCCTGTTTTTAGACTCATTGAACTATGCGATAAATGTAGCACATCATTTCAAGTACCAATGGCCGGTCTTCTATAAAATGGATACATTAGAAGTGATAAAGGCAGAAACTGCAGAAGGCAAAGGGGGTGAGAAAGATGTTGCCGGGCTTTTTGCACATATCATGCTTCAGGCTTATGAACTTACAGGTGAAAAACGATTTTTACACGAGGCAGAGAAGTCGGCCAAAACCCTAAAAGGCTATGGATTTGAGATTTTTTATCAGGCAAACAACACTGCTTTTTCTGCAGGGGCGTTACTCAGGTTATTTAAGATTACGCAGAACGAACCGTACCTGGAACTCAGTTATATGTGCCTGGCATCAATTTTTAGAAATGTGCAGATCTGGGATTGCAATTACGGATATGGGAAGAACTTTCCAAAGTTTTTTTCACTGTTTCCATTGAACGATGCACCCTATACCGCTGCTTACGAAGAACAGGAAGTATTCTGTGCACTTCATGATTATTTAAAACATGCAGAAGGTGTTGCAATATTGCCATCTGTACATTTGTTAATCGCTGAATATATTCGTTATCTTATTGACAGGGCTGCTTATTATTACCCCGCAATGTTGCCTCAAGAAATGCTCGAAAAGAAACCAAAGATAGGTGAAGTAGATCCTAATCTGTGGATTGCACTCGAAGACCTCCAGGACGGATGGGAGAAATCAGGCACCGTTGGACAAGAAGTTTACGGTGCTGGAAATGCATTTGGTATCTTACCAAGGCACTATTTGAGAATTAACGGTGAAGAATTCATGGTATATGTTGATTATCCGACAGCCGGCTTCAATATGGTTAAGGGAAAGAATATTCACTTTACCATTCTTGGCGATGAAAGTATCTTCTGCAGACTGATGGTAATAAAAACAAGTGGTAACAAACTTCCCGATTTCACAATCAGACTTGACGAAACGAAACAACAACTTATAGGAAAACATGTAAAAGATGGGAACCTCGAATATAGCGTGACAGGCAATCAAAAGGTAACAATTTCCTGGAGCCGTAATCAATAGTGTTATACAAATAATCCGAACATATGAAACCTTCATCCGCTGGCCGTCACTCATTTTTTTACAGGAACGGACTCAGTTTTGTGTTTTTAACCTTATTTATCGTTACCCTTGGGGCTCAGGCCATCACCGGCTGGAAGCAGCATAATCAGGATCTTACCGAGGAACATGCTGCGGCCCTTGACCTTACCACCTACTTGAAAAGCGGACATTTCATATCCGCAACGTTTGAAAACTTTGAAAGTGAGTTTCTACAGATGGCCTTATATGTCCTTCTCACGGTTTCCTTACGCCAGATCGGATCTGCAGAGTCAAAAAAAATTGACGAGCCAGAAGATGTTGACCGGGAGCCGGTAGTATCCAAAGATGCACCATGGCCGGTACGCAAAGGCGGATGGATACTAAAATTATACAGTAATTCCCTATCGATAATTTTCGGAATATTGTTCTTTCTTAGCTGGGGACTACATTTATATGGCAGCTGGCAAAACCATCAGGTAGAACAGGCCATAAAAAACTTGCCAAAAGATACTGTCTGGCAATACCTGGGCGAGCCTGAGTTTTGGTTTGAAACTTTCCAGAACTGGCAAAGTGAATTCCTTTCCGTAGCGTCAATTGTTATACTGACTATTTTTCTCCGACAAAAAGGCTCTCCTGAATCTAAACCTGTTGATGCCCCCAATATGGAGACCGGGAAATAGGCGCACAGTAAAGCCTACTGTCCAATATGATGAGAAACATATTCCCTGAATATCGCGATATTCAGGGAATAGAGGCTAGAATTTGTACGCGATCCCGGCAAGGAAATTGGCCGGCTTTTGCGGCCTTCCATCAATTGCCCAAGATTTAACATCACCAATATTATTTGCCTTCACATTGATCCTAAATTTTGGTTGATCATAAAAGACTGCAGCGTCAACAAAGGTATACGCAGGCAGTTTAAATGTGTAGTTAGCTGTGTTGGCAAAGAAAGACTCTGAAACATAATTTCCTCCTACTCCTATTCCAAATCCTTTGAGCTTACCTTCCGGAAATGAATAATTTAGCCAAACATTCCCAACATGGGCAGGGGTAAGTAATGCCCTTTTTCCTTCTACTTGAGGAGCGGCCTTAGTAAACTTGTTATCATTATAACCATAGCCCGCTACAATGTTGAAACCATCCACCGGATTAGCAATCAGTTCAAAATCTACACCGTTGCTTCTTTGCGTTCCATCCTGTATCAGGAAGTTCTTTCCATCCCTGATTTCAAACCGGGTCGAATTCTTCACATCAATATTATAGTAACTTATAGTTGCATTCAACTTATGTGCAAAAAGGTCTAGTTTTACCCCTGCTTCAACCTGGTTTGCCTGCTGTACCTTAAATACACTCACACTTCCATCCGGCTGCGTGGCATTTGGCAGATTTTTAAACCCATTCATGTAGTTAGCGAAAAGCGAAATCTGGTCTTTAACTGGCTGAAAGATCAGGCCTAGTTTAGGGGAGTATGCTGTTTGTTTATAATCACCAGTAACTATATTAGTACCCAGGCTCTTCGATCCGTCATTGATAAAACGGTCCGCCCGCAAACTCAACATCACCATCAACCGGTCTGTTACGTTTACCAGATCGGAAGCATAAGTGCTGTATGAATCCTGACTTGAATTGGTCTCCGGCACTTTTAAAGCGGCATAGGCGTTATTCACCTGAGGTAAACTGATCCCTGGAATTGCCTTGGCTAAGTCCACTACGTCTAAATCAACCATTCCATAATGAGACTGACGGTATTGTGTCATATAGTCAAACCCTACAAGCAACCTGTTCCTGATAGGGCCAAGTTTAAAATCTCCTGTAAAGTTTTGCTGAATCTGTTTACGGCCCCATTTGTCAGGCATCCAGACACGTACTTTTCTTGAAATTGTAGTCTCTGTGAGGTAGGTAAAATCAAACTGGTTAAACTGATCATAGGTACCTAATGAATAGGCATAGTTGGTTTGCGATTTCCAGTTTTCGGAAATCTGATATTCAGCCTGCGCAAAAATATTGTTGGATGCCTGCTGACTTGCCAAAGAGTTGTCTATCATTGACTGTTTATAAGGCACGGGCAGGTCTTTGAAACTTTTACCGTTAAAGGTTGTGGTGGGAATTGTCAGCAGTATTGATGATGTACCTTTTACCTTTGTAAAATCTGCATCCACAGTAAATTTCAATTTTTCATTAATCTGGTATGTTAAGCTTGGCGATACAACCTGAAGATGCTGGAAGCCCTGATCCTGAAATGAGTTTTCCTTATGATTCGCGCCGGTAACTCTGAACAAAAGAGATTTGTCAGCATTTAATGGCATATTGATGTCAGCAGTTAGCCTGCTTAAGTCAAAACTGCCCTGCGTGTAACCTATCTCTCCGCCGAAAGTATCATACGGTCTTTTGATTACATAATTGATGAGGCCGCCGAAAGAAACAAGTGTGGAACCAAACAGAGTTGATGAAGGACCTTTAATAGATTCTACACGTTCAACAGTTATTGGATCAATATTCGTTTTGAGGAATGTTGCCATACCATTACGGATGTTGTCGCCAGACGTGAAACCACGTGCGGTAATGGCCGGTATCCCTGCCCCCGTTCTGCTAACTACTCCGCCAGGAATATTACGAAAAGCTTCGTCAAGTGTAGTGACCATCTGTGTGGTAATCAATTCTTTCCTGACCACGCTGTATACCTGTGGATTTTCAAGATTTTTGATTGGTAACCTGGCAACAAATTCACTTTCTTTCCGCCCATATTTATTCACCTTGGCACCGTTTACAACCACCTCCTTGAGGTCCTGCTGGCTCTCAATAAGTTTAAAATTTACATTTTCAGAACCACTTTCTGAAAGGGTTACATTTTTAGTCTGGGTTTCCAGGCCAACGATGGTTGCAATCAAAGTGTAGCTACCATGGGGAATGTTTTTAAAACTGAAATACCCGTTAGGATCAACAGCCATACTTCTTAGCCCGCGTATGGTAACCGTCACCAGACGCGCCGGTTCATTGTCACTGGTGGTTACGCGGCCACTTATGGTTCCTTTCATTCGCATTTTGAGTGCAATATCGTTCCCAGTTGCAGCAAAACTAAGGCTGGTTTTCATAGATAATTGCTGCAGTATATTTTTTAAGGTTCCACTGGCTGGGGAGAGCGTAATGACCTTTTCCAGTTCCTGGTCAATATTACTATATATAAAGTTTAAGCCTGCGGCTTTATTTAGTTGATCCAAAATATCCCTTACTTTTAGTGTAGCGGGACTAATGCGTACTTTGCTATCAGGATTTTCTTGCGAGTGAAGGGTATAAGGAAGGCTAAAAATTCCGACCATTATGGCCAGGCAAAGGTTCCTAAAGCGAGTTAGGTAAAATAATTTCATATTTTTACTGATTAATCATTAATTGTGAGATTGATGGTAATTTTGCTGCCGGCGTGTTACAGCACGTTCGGCAGTTTTTCTTTTTTGGCAAGGCCACTATAGTGCTTGGGTCATACTCCTTTCTATTGATTTTACTGTTAATAAATGATAATTCTGTTCCGTCCAACCCATTTGAATTTCAAGTTTGTACTGTTTTCAATCAACTTAAGCACCCTGACTACCGGCTGCTGAGTAAGTCTGGCTGTTAGAGGCACATCAAGATCGGGCGTACCACTTGTTGTGAACGAAACCCCATAATATCTTTCAAGTCTCTCCAAAACGATTTTCATAGGGGAATTCTTAAACCACAATTCACCTCTCGTCCAACCGGTAATGTAAGCTGTATCTGCCTCAGAAATGTTTCTTATCTGATAGGTGGCCAGGTCATAGGATAGCTCCTGACCAGGTTTTAGTACTTTTTCAGCCCCACCCTGACTTTTAAAACAGATTGCTCCCTGTGTTAGTGTTACACTCAAATTTGTAGAAGAGGTTTGGTTCACATTGAAGCGTGTGCCCAGGACCTTGATCTGGCTGCCTAAAGTATTCACCAAAAACGGCCATTGTGAATGATGCCGGATAACAAAAAAAGCTTCCCCGCGAATGAAATTCAAAATTCTGTTATCCTTGTTGAAATGCTCTGGATATTCAACAGAACTGCCACCGGCCAGCTGTACGCTAGAATGATCAGGCAATGTTAATATGGATACACGACCAGCAGGCGCGGTGTAGCGGATTACGGCGGCAGTGGGCAACTCATTATAAAAGACATTATTTTTAAGAATGGCATATCCAGCAACAAGAATCAGGCATGCGGCAATCAGCGGATAAACCCATCCGAAATTTCTCTGAAACCTTTTTTTAACATATGCTTTTGCTACTATGTTGCCCCAAATTTCCGATTTAATCTGCGGGTCTGCTTCTTTAGGCGCCACCGGCAGGAGGTCAACAGCATCAAGCCACGCTTCAACTTCACGTTGCTCTTCAGCACTGCACTTGCCTTCAGTGTAACGTTTTAATAATTCCGGATGAAGATTGTCCATAGTTATATATACCATGAAAAGGCATATACCCTACGGCGGGCTCAAAATAAAACTATTACTGTGCTGAAAATCGACTTACATGTCCACTAACTGCCCTCTAAGTTGCCTCAAAGCCCTGGTCATATGCTTTTCTACTGTCTTGACTGCGATATCCATTTTATTGGCTATTTGTACGTACGTCAGCCGCTCTTCCCTGCTCATCAAGAAAATGCTTCTTGTGGGTTCACCTAGTTCGGCAATTTTCACAGAAATGGATTTACCTGTTTCAGTTGAGATTAGAAGCATTTCAGGATTATAGCGGTTGGCATCTAACAGGGTATTCTCAACGACATGGTAATGGACGTCAACCGTATTTTTCTGGTTACGGATATAGTTCAGCACCTGAAACTTAGCGGCTTTGAACAAATAAGCAGATGCGTCTTGCGGATCCGGCAACTCAATGTTCCGCTCCCAAACGGATAAAAATATCGACTGCGTAAGGTCTTTTGCAATATCACTATCTCTGCTGTAATTGAGACATAGATGGTACACATCATTCCAATGGCTATTGAAAAGTTTATTGAATGCCTCATCTCTTGAAATATCCCTGCCGGATGGAAAAACTTCCATTTACATGTTGTTAACTATTTCACCAAATATATAGCAATTTAGATTAATTACAAATAGAAGACCACATCCAATTATTTTCAATTGGTACAGGAAAGCCATTTTTACAAAAAAGATATCCTTGTTACACTATTTTCAAACAGATAATCTTACTTTGACGGGGAGATGCATGATTGGTAATACACAATTAATGATTGGTCTTGCACCTCGTCGTAAAATAATAGACGATATACCAACAAGCAATATATAATGGAAACAGCATCATCTGAGTTAGACGAAAAACATACAGAAAGCAAAACAGCAAGTAAAGAAGTTTACTACGAATTACGAGTTTACACATTTGAAAACCTGGCGCAGCAAAAACTTACAGAAGATTTTTACAATCTCGCAATACCTGCCTTAAACAATTTAGGCGTTGAAAAGGTAGGCCTGTTTCAGGAATTTGAACCTTCCTCGCCTGAAAAACTGTTTGTCCTCATCCCCTACAAAAGCCTAGCTGATTTTTCTGAGGTCAATGCAGCAATGGATACCGATTTGGATTTCCAGAATTCCGCAGCAGCATACCTTAATGCCCCTCCAAGCCAACCCGCTTATGTGCGCATTGAAAGTTCCCTCATGAGAGCTTTTAAAAACTTCCCAACGCTGGTTAGCCCAAAAAACGAAAGCCGGATTTTTGAATTGCGTCAATATCAAAGTGCCAGCGAAGCCGCAGGCAAAAAGAAAATCGAGATGTTTAACGATGCGGGGGAAATTGAAATATTTAAACGTCTGCAATTTAACCCGGTATTTTGGGGCGAAACGATTATTGGGGCGGACAGGCCTAATCTTACCTATATGGTTACTTTTGACGATTTGAACGACAAAGAAACCAAATGGTCGAACTTTATAGACGATCCTCAATGGAAGGAAATCAGCAGCATACCCGAATATTCCAACGACCTGTTGATTAACTTAATCACCTCCACAGTATTAATCCCCTACGCACACTCTCAAATTTAATAGATAAAACTACAGATATGACACGCTATAAGATTGCTGTATTAAATGACTACCAGAATGTTGCCAGATCCTTTGCTGACTGGACACCAATAAATGAATATGCAGATGTCGAAGTTTTTACCAATCATCTTCATGATGCTGATGAGCTGGTGAACCGGCTATTACCATTCGATATTATTTGTGTAATGCGGGAACGGACTCCCTTAAATGCTGCCTTGTTCGCCCGTTTGAGTAATTTAAAACTGGTGGTTTCTACGGGACTACGCAATTTGTCGATTGACACAGAAGCGGCATCTAAACTGGGTATCGAGATTATCAACACCGGATATAAGGATCATGGCGCATTGGAACTGACCTGGGCCCTACTGATGTCCATCGCCAAACACATCCCACAAGAGAATGCAAATCTCAGGTCGGGAGGATGGCAGCACATGGTTGGTAACGACCTAAAAGGAAAAACGCTGGGTATATTAGGATTGGGTAACCTTGGTGAAAAAATTGCCAGAGTGGCACAGGTTTTTGATATGAATGTAATTGCCTGGAGCCAGAACCTTACACCAGAAAAAGCCGCTGCTGCCGGAGTGAAATATGTTGACAAGGAAACACTTTTCAAGGAATCAGATTACCTTACCGTGTTGATGGTTCTGAGCGAACGGAGTCGTGGAATTGTCAGCGCAGAAGATCTGGACAGGATGAAACCCTCAGCATACATTATTAATACATCGAGGGGGCCGCTAATTGATGAGGATGCATTGATCAAAGTCTTGACAGAAAATAGAATAGCTGGCGCTGCGCTTGATGTATTTGATAAAGAACCACTTGATGCTGCTCACCCTTTTAGAACACTAACAAACGTTTTGGCCACCCCGCATATTGGCTTTGTTACTCAGGATACCTATAAACTGTTTTATACAGATACTGTAGAGATCTTGCTGCAATGGCTTAATGCTAAATAACATAAAAAAGGCGTTTCAAATTAAAGAAACGCCTTTTTACAGAATGTCTTTCAGTATTACCTTACAGGCCAATATGGTGAATCGGTTCTCGCGGTTAGCAGATAGTGCTCGATTTCTTCCACAACGTCGGGATGCTGGGCGGCAATGTCATTCTTTTCACCAATATCATCGTTCATGTTGTAAAGTTCCAGTTTCTTTTTACGGACCACAGCTTTCCATTTTCCATAACGAACGCCCTGCTCAAAACCCAGCTCAAAAAATTCCCAGTATAAAAATCTATCTTTCATAACCGGTTTTTTTCCTTGAATAGAAGAATAAATACTGGTACCATCCGTTTTGTGATCTAACTTTTTGCCTGCTATTTCAGCGAAGGTGGGCATGATATCTGCGAAATATGCAGGCACATGCGATGTTTTGGGCATATTCTTTAAATAAGGCGACCATACAATAAATGGAACCCTGATTCCGCCATCATACATATCCCGTTTGTGTCCTTTTAACGGACCGTTAGATACAAAAAAATCAGATACCGCAGCTAACTGTTTTGTATTTTCAGACCTTGGTCCGTTATCTGAAGTAAAAATTACAATAGTATTTTTCGACAATCCGCTTTTTACCAGATAGTCTTTGACTTTAGCAACCGACTGATCCATATAATAAACCATAGCAGCATAGGTTTTCATATCTTCAGGCCAGTCTTTATTCGCAAAAATAGCCTGATCAGGCACGTCGAGCGGTGAATGCGGATTATTAAAATTTAGCATCAGAAAGAATGGTTTCTTGCTGTCTTTTTGTTCTGAAAGAAAACCAATAGCTTCGTCAGTGCACAAATTGGTTTCATAGTATCCTTTTTTCCCATCTATGTTTTTATCAACAGGCACTATTTTACCGTTGTCGTAGCGCTTTTCAGGCCAATAGGTACGGGCGTATGTTTCGGGGTAACTTACCAGCCAACCCGTAAATTTATCAAATCCGTGCTGTAATGGAGTGGCAAGCGTATCATAGCCGTCTACATGCCACTTTCCTACCAAAGAGGTAGTGTAACCTGCATCATGCATTAAATTTCCAATGGTATAATCCTGTCGACTAAGGTTTGTTCTGTTTATTGTCGCTTTTCCTTTTTTACCGGCAATGCCGCCTGTAATGGTATTGTTGCCACGTATTGTAGCATGCCCGGTATTAAGTCCTGTGAGTAAAGACCCCCTTGAAGGCGAACAAACGGGTGCACCAGCATAAAAGTCAGTAAACCTTACCCCTTCTTTGGCCATCTTGTCAATATTGGGCGTTTGGATTAGCTTTTGCCCATAAGCCCCAACATCACCATAACCCAGGTCATCTGCTAAAATGAAAATAACATTTGGTCTTTCATCTTTCTGCTGCGCAAATGCAGCTAAAGAGCAATTAACAAAAGTAGCCCACAACAATAACTTTATAAATTTCATTCCGTTCCAATTTTAAGTATGGCAAATGTAAAAGAATAAAATCTACAAATTGAGTATACTTTCAATTTTTAACAATTCTGCTCCAATTGTAAATTTTCATTTACAAAGGAAAAAACACATCTCATTGGTTGCTTTTTAATACCCCCAACCCATCCCTTGCTGAATTTTCTGATTAAAATTTCAAATTAACCGGTGAATATTATATATATTAGCTACCAATCATTTGCAAAAAGAATAGATTTTAGGATAAATCCGTACAAATACACGATTTCCAAACTTGCTTAAGAAAATTTATCGCGATAACTACTTATTGTAGCATACCAGCTGACCATTATTTGAAATTTATGGAATATTTTGAAATTGATGAGGTATTGACTATAAAAAACGGCAACAAAGAGTCCTTCGAATCAGCGTACTACAATTGGAGCGGCAAAGTATACTGTTTTGTATTAAAGCAATCCGGCTCCGAGGATATCGCAATGGAGGTAGTACAGCAGGTTTTTGTACGTCTATGGGATAAAAGAGAGGGCCTTTCTGAAGAACATACCTTAAGTATCCAGTTGTTCCGCATGGCGAAAACCATATTCGTGGATGAGCTTAGGAAAGCAGCCCAGTCCCGTAAGTATGTACAACACATACAATCAAAAGACCAACTTTTCACAGAAAACACACTCGAACATAAGGAAGCGTTAGGAATTATTTATCGCGCAATAGACCGTATGCCAGCCGTTCGGAAACAGATTTTTCTAATGAGCCGGATGGAACACTTAACCTACAAACAAATTGCCCAGAGACTTTCTATCTCGCCTAAAACCGTCGAAAACCATATCGGTCTTGCATTAAGGTTTTTAAAAGGTATTAGCCCTCTCCTCATCGCTTTGCAACTGGCATAAGGGGCACACCGCTTATCTGGCCTTGTGCATAGGGCAAAAAAAACTCATTTCCTTTGGGGGTATGTCCATTTTCAAACGTATTGAGGAAAATGGAAATCACCAG